>Ga0160468_100066_pt1 | contig 140854 bp, 130 predicted proteins | sample HID1972K_E11MG_FD_108234 | JGI IMG/M metagenome (GOLD analysis project Ga0160468, IMG submission 108234) | Enriched pill bug-associated microbial communities from UW Madison campus, WI, USA - HID1972K_E11 MG | ecosystem: Host-associated > Arthropoda: Insects > Digestive system > Unclassified ... | reverse complement strand
TGATCCGGTCCTTGTTATAGTCCTCGGAAAAAGGGCTTATCAGCTTATTGAACAATGGCAAATAATCGAGGTCGATCTTTATTTTCTTTTTGGTTGTAGTCTCCATGGTTTACGAACAGGTTGTAAGAAGCATAATCATTATAAGCGCGGCGGGTATCACTGTGAAACAAACAGCAGCACGTACATTGGCAAAAACAGATAAAATTTGGTTTGGTATAGGGCATAGCTTCCCCATTAAGCGTAATTTGCTTTCATAATTTGGTTTATGATCTGTAAAGGCTGTTTATCCTGATACAGAACGATTGATCAATAAAGGTTAATTAGTCAACAGGCATGCAGGCAAAGCAGGCTGATTAACAAAAAATTATACAAGCGAATTATTCAGGCGCTTTAAATTTGGAAATAAGGATAGATTGCAATTTCAAGAATTGCACTTGCGCTTTGCGCACATAGATTATATGCAGCCGAATGCAATTGAAGTATAGTAAATAGTTGTTTAGGGTTAATTGGTTTATCATGGCTCGTTTTTATAACGAGTCTTGTTGGCATCAGAAATGATTAATGTGGGATCTGAAAACCATAGTTGCGATAAAATTTCTGACGTCTTACGTTAACATGGACTTACAACAGATCCCACATCTATCTTGATTTTGCAAATATAGCAAATCAGAGATAAGATAGTGGGTATTTTAAACTGTTGTCCTGCGTTAACGACGTCAGATATTGCAACTGCAAGACTCTTTATTTATTAAATACCTTTAATATTTTTCGTTTTAAATATTCAAATCAAGATAAATAGGTCTTATAAAAATATATAACAAACATAAACAATAAATCGAATATAAGCAAATATTTTTCCACTCGAAGTATACTTCGTACTTATAAGATATTAGTCTGATGCGAAAACCGGTATTAATATCCTTATTACATCTATACATAATTAATACAATTAAAAAAATAAGGCTTGAACTGGGTCTAACCCAAAGAGAAGTTTCTAAGATATTTTATCCAGAATCAGATAATAACCTATTAGGAAGCATTGAAAGTAATTTTAGAACTGAAAAGTATACCGACGAAAATTTAAATAAACTTACTAAGGCTTTCACAGAAATTTCCAAATCGCTGCAGCTTGATAAGGAATATACCCTCTATGACTTCTATCCACCCGAACCATTGGAAGAAAAAATGGTTGAAAAAAACGTAATAGAAATTCCTGAAAAGCTAGGACAAACAGGTATATTAAATTTATTATTGGAAAACAATGATCCCTTTTTCTCAACTTGGCATTCAATAAAAGAAATTACCGACTACTGTAATCAGTTTGCTAACAAAAATTGGAAAACAACAAATTTTACTTCCGTGATAGATCGAGCAGAGAAGGCTAAAAGGCTATGTAGAAAAAGTGATGAAGAGGCTCTGTTTAAAAAATATTAGTTTAAATCACTAACTTGCATCCTCAAACCTAAGCGTGTGAATGAAGAAAAGTATACTCAAACCGTTTAAGAAAAACACGTACAAAATTTCACACAGTTCAATTGATTTTGACAAAATCCATAAAATCATGGATTTCCGAATTAAGTGTGGTTATTCTGCTTATGAATGCTCTTTCCTCTTAGGTAAAACAGATTTCTTTTTTAGGGATGCAGAAAATCCTTTAAGCACGAAAAGATACAACCCAGATGACACCAACTACCTTCAACTAATTTTTGAAACAAGTTTGTCAGCTTTTATGTCTCCTAAAATCATTGAGGATCTCTATCATCTACAAGTTACTGCTTACCTGAATGAAGACCAGAAACCTGTTTATGATATTGCTATACGAAATGAGGAATCTAAATACGGATCATTCAAAGTATTCACGGAAGAAGATAAACATCAGGAGCTTCACACTCCATTGAAGCTCTTCACTTTTGAAGAAGTAAAAACGTATATCGATACGCTTTTAGCGGATGGTACTTTTAATGAGCCAAAAACCGCATTCGATATTTTCAATAAATGTAAGAAACATTTTGGTGAGCAGTTTCATGCACGGAATATGATCAAAGTTCTTAATTATTATACCAATAAAAAAAGCGGTATTGCCAAACTGAATAACAGTGGTACAAATAATTGCGGACGGAAATTATTTGTAAAATGTAATAAATAGTTCGAATATGAGAAACTTTATCAGAGTCACATTAGCGGTACTTTTCTTAATCATAGCTATGGGATTGGAACAAAACAGCTCTTTCATACATGAAGGAAGAACGGAATAGAGGCTCTGACTGAAGGAATGAAAATGCTGTTTGCGCGGTTACCCAGAAGTGAAGAAAATTGTAAGGACTTAAAGTGGTGGGAAATATTTTCTTGACTTCTGGGTACTTTAAAAAATGCTTATAACTTTTGGTTGATTTGGATTCAATGCAATTGTATAAGTCATAAGAATTCTATTGGATAAGCTTTCTTTATCTTGGCAGTAAGAATGCTCAATCTTGTACTCCGATTCAGCTAAATCAATAAGATCTATATATGTTTTTGCTTTTTGATCGTTTTTAGCTTGGAGTGTTTTAATAAGTTCGCAATAATAATCAGTTATATTAGGTTTGTTAAAGTTATATTGTAAAAAAAGTAAAAACAGTTCGCTGTCATAATCCTTGCTAAACGGATTCTCTATCATGTCATAAATCTCAGTTGTAAGAAGTAAGTGATACTTTAACATTTCATTTGAAGGTACTTTAACAGATTCAATCTCGTCAGTTAAAGTAAAAAATCGGGCCAAAATAGTTATCAAAGATGAATGAACGTTTTTTCTAAATAATTTAAGCACTATTTTCCTGTGATAGAATTCAAGGTCTTTAAGTAGTTTGGGTTTGGATGGATCAGAATGAATTTTATCAAAAAGGTCGAATACTATTTTCAAGGAACTTTTTAGACTTTATCCATAAAAAAACTCTTACACTTTCACCCAGTGGAATCGAATAATTAGATGCGCATTTTTAAACCTATTAATTTTATTGATTCAACCAATATAATTTGAATTGATACTGGCCGCGGTGTGCGTGCCATTTTTGGAGCGCCAATTGGTCTGCGAGCTTCCATTGCAATCCTTGCTGGCTATTTGGTAACCGAGAGGCTGTTTAGACTACGATTCCTATATATTACCATGAATATTGTTTAAGAGTTTCGCTATTTACAAATAGTTTATACTATCAATATCTTTACATGAAGGTGTATTCTTTGTTTTTGAGGCAGTGTAAAAACTCTCTTTATGAACAACTTCTTGCATCTCTAACCTTGACATTATTGTTGAGATGATTTGACATTTTCCCTTCCTTTACTCCTTTTACTGTTACAGACAAATTATCATCTATATCAGGCGAAGAGCAAAGCGAATAGGAACGTCTTTCTTCCCTTCCCTCAATTTCAGAAATTAGAGTTAAAAATTGTCCTGACAGGTAGTTTAATTGTTGTTCTGGCTGGGCGAAATGTATTGTGATGGTATCCGAAGTTTCTTGCACAATATCTTGAATGGATAATACGGTTTTATCGCTCATATGTATATCATTATAAGTAGTTATTCGACAATCAAATCAATTATTTTTAGAGATCAGTACCTATTACTATGATTTAAAAACACGAGGCAATCACAAGACTTCATAATATTTTTATAATCATTCTCATTATCAAAATTATTACGACTATATACCTCGTTTCCATTGTCCCACAAGAACTCAGCAATATTGTCGAGCAGCGTCTGCTCTTCTTGTTTTTCATCGTCAACTAATAAATATTTCATCGTCAAAAATGTTTAGTTATTTTGTGTATTTTATCTTTTCCACCGCTTATGTGTCCATAGCCAGCCATATGGTTCTTCTTTGATATTTTCTGTGAGCAACTCAATATACTTTTGAGTAATTTCACCCACTTTTGTAGATTCTGCTTTTGCATTTATGGGTATGCAGCTTACCTTGTAATTTCCTTTTGTAAGTTGCGTAATATGTAGGTATATGGCCGCCGCTTCACTTGTACGGGCCAGTTTTTCCATTCCTGAAAAAAAATATGTTTCCTGATTCAATAAAGTGAACCTGTATTCTTCATCTTTTATCTTTGGACATTGGTCTGCAATAAAAAGGTACACAGCTGGAGACGAGTTCTTGGATAGTATATATCGTGTTACCGCTTTGTCACGAATTAACTTCATGCCGAAACGAGAGCGGAGTTTGACCATAAGACTATCCGCTAGCTTGGAACTCAATGGCTTGTATACTGCATAAACGTCGTACTGAACCTTATGAGGTAAAAAATTTAATGCTTCCCAATTACCACAGTGCCCAACTGAAGCGATAACATTGCGCCCTGATTTTATATACAGATCCACTAACTCGAGGTTCTCAAATACTATTTTCTTATCAAGTGTTTTTGCCGGAATAGAAACACCTTTTATCATTTCAGCAAAATAAGCCACAAAGCATTCATAGAATTTTTTTACGATTGCATGAATCTCTCCGTATTGTTTTTCGGGGAACGAACGTGCAACATTTTGAACGACAACTTCTTTTCTGTATCCAACTAAATAATAAACAACGAAAAAAGTAAAAGAAGCCATCGCATACAAGAATGTCATTGGCAGCAGACTTATCAGGTAAATAGCTACGTAGACAAATCTATATACAAAAAGTCGCAGGGTTTCTTTCAGATTGTCCATCATTAAAATTTCATCTTTAATCCGGCTGACGCATAGGGTGAAACAGAAAAATAGTAATCGTTATCAGATGCAAAAACACCTTTTAGGGTTCTATCGCTATAAGATGCGGGGCGGTAGAGATTGAGCCCTGCCATACCAGTCACAGATAGCTTTTCGCTAATTTTATACTCTGGACGAAATCCAGTAACAATATACTGATGAGAAAAAATTACATCCTTGCCGTCTTTTTTCAACAAAGCTACCTGACCATTCATTTCAAGAGCGTACGAGAGCTTAAATCTGTCATTGAAATCATAACTTGCCGACACTTCCAATCCGTCTACTAGTTCTACGTTCAGGTCAAATTTGCCTTCAGTTTTCCATTTCAAGTACACGGCTGGAAATATCATCGGATAGCCCAGTGAACTATTTATTGCGACCCCACCACCTATAGAAAGATTGGGATTCAAATGACGTATGAAAACAGCACTTCCACTAGCCAGTACGTTTTTGAAGCCTACTTTCGAAAAATCGGTAGAGGGAGTAAACACACCCATCCCAAGACTTGCCCTCATCGACCACCTGTCATTCAACGGTCGCAAATGGTAAACCCCTACTTGTAGATTCATGATTTCGGACACCATCTGTTCCGAGAAGTTTTGGTTTTTCAACGAAACATATGACCCTCCAAGACCGATACCCCAAGCCGTAGGGCGATTATTTTCATTCATTTTTAAGGACAATGGAATATTTGCCGCTGCTTGGTAAACCACAGCAGAGCCTTTAGCATCTCCTATTTTCTCTTTTGGCTTCTCGCCCGGAGGCAAGTAGTAATAGCCGGATTTTCCGAGGTACTCCGTTTTGAAAGTTACTTCCTGTGCTTTTCCTTGTAGATATAGCAACGTCACCAACGTTGTTAATAATATTGACTTTAATTTCATTTAATTTTTAAATTTATATGATGAGATAATTGATCTTTGTTAATCTTTGTTACGCAAAGCAACGATGAATGAAGCAGGGCAGAAAGCGATAAATTGTGGACTTCAGAACCAAAGGGATGAATTGCAGAATATAATGGATGGAATGTAATTTAAAATTTACCTATCGGGTGAAAGAGGTTATTGCGTACCGAATTTCAAGCTTCTTGTTACTACCAGGAGTTAAAAATTCGGTACGCAAAGCATTATTTAATCGTAGTGATGAATATTAGAATTTATAGGCTATACCGATGGATGCGCCTTGGTTTTTCATAGAGCCTCCTTTGCCTTTGTGGAGATCGGCTAGTCCAAATTTGTAACTTGCATTTATCTGCCAGTTCTTATCAAAGTCGTAGCCAACAATTCCCCCTACACCATAGTCAAAACGGTTCATCGTGGTTCCTGTTCCATTGTTCTTTTTATATAAGTTCACACCATCCGATTTTGTACTGATACCATAGCCGGCGTAGGGACCCGCACCTATAAAAGCCTTTCCACTTCCAAGCTCTCCCTGAACAATTCCGTAAAGAGGTATCTCTACTCCAAGAGATTTGAGTTTATCAGATGATTTATCAGTTAAAGATTCAAGTTTCGACGTGTTGTAGTACACATCAATACCAGATTGCACTGCGAAATTTGAGCTTAGGTCATATTTTATAAAACCACCCGCGGAACCGCCAAAGCTCATTTTACCTTTTAAGCTTTTCATATCACCTCCCAAGCGATAATTTGATAGACCTGCGCCGGCTTTGAAACCAACAGATAACGGGTTCTCCTGTGCGGATAATTGAGTAGAAAAAATTAGTGCGCCTACTGCGAAAACAAATGTTAACATGTTCTTTTTCATTGTTCTGAAGTTTTAAAATTTTGAATGTTATTTTTAATTCTGAACAAAAGAACGATGCCCTGAGCGATTACGAAATCAGGAAACGATAGGCTTTAGAATCTAATACATGAAATGCGTTATTAAAGGGATGGAATTTTCCGTCTTAGGTTATTCCACGATACCATCCATCCACTTTAGAAAGTCCGGTACGCGTACACGGCTTACCAAAACCTCATGTGGGCATATTGGCAAAAAGGAAAGTTTTAGACGGCTGTTGAAGTATTTAGCAACATTCTTAATAGCTTTTACATTCCCAATACAATTACGTGAGACACGAAAAAATAAACGGCTATCAAGGAGGTGCTCTAACTGGTCTAAAGTATAATTAATGATATATCGCTTATCGTTGGATGTATGGAGGAAGACAACTCCGCCTTCGCTATAGAAATGAGCGATATCCTTAGTCTCTATATAATGATAGTTTTCCCCTTTGGATATCAGAAATCTGTTTTTGGTTCTGACAGATAATAGCTGTTCATAGTTCTTAGGGTTGGCTTTATAGGAAACACTATGAAAGATATTCTCAAATTTAATTAACGCCACTTCCAGCTCATTTTCATTAAATGGTTTTAACAGATAATCAATACTGTTTAATTTAAACGCTTTAATCGCATGCTCATCATATGCAGTTGTAAAGATTACCGGGGTGGTGACCTCTATGTGATTAAATATCTCGAAGCAGTTACCGTCTGCAAGACGTATGTCCATAAGAATTAAATCTACGGCAGAAGTTTTCAAAAACTCGATGGTATCTATCACTGTTTTAGTTTGCTTCTCCAAAAAATAATCAGGACGTAATTTCGTTATCATACGTTTCACTTCTTCGTAAGCGAAGCGTTCATCTTCAACTATCAGGTACTTCATGACTTTATAAAGGGGATTTTTACCATAAACAATTGTGTGGTATGATCCACAACAACATCTTTACCGTATAATTTATACTGCTGCGTAATATATTTCAGCCCGATTCCGCCCTTCTCAACATCGTGGGACGGTTGGATGTTGTTTTCGACTGTAATATACTCGCTATCCACATTAATTTTAATATTCAATAATGATTCTTCTGTTGCCTTATTATGCTTGAAAGCATTTTCTATCAATAATTGTAGGGTAAGGGGAATAATCTTATGCTGTTCAGAGAAAGATATTTTATTAACCGTAAAAGTAAAAGCATTTTCAAATCGCATTCTCATCAGGAATATATACGAATCCAAAGCATCCAATTCTTCGGTCACCGATACTACGGGCTGCTGAGTGAGTGAGAGTACATACCGATAGGTTTTTGAGAGGGCTTTCGTAAACTTGTTGGCATTTTCCTGATTTATATATATCAAAGAAGACAGCACATTCAACGAGTTAAACAGGAAATGAGGATTTATCTGTGACCTCAATGTTTCATGCTGGAATAGCAATACTCTACGTTTCGCTATTTCCGAATCCGCTATAGCTTTTTGTTCGGACTGGAAATAATAAATTAGTTCAAATGACAGCAGAATTGGAATGTTATTTGTCATTGCAAATGCAAATTTGACAAGGAAAGAGGGTAATCCTTCCTCGGAGATCAATAAGACATCATAAATCAAATAATTGAAAATCAATAATATAATCCAGCATATTACGATCAGACCTGTAATATCGGCCATGATGCGATATAGAATATTTTTGGAATAAGGCAAATGCTTATTAAGGAATTTTAATAAAAGAAAATCTGCTATACACATAATAACGATTACCATATAATGCGATAACAGCTGGATATAAAAATTACTCCATAAATCTTCCTTCATCAGAATAATGCTGAAAAGCATCTGGCACAAAGCATAAATCAGTGTGGAGGAGAAAAAAATGAGCAGATTTTTTGCACCTATTTTTTTAATTTGAAACATTTTTCAAAAATAAAATTTTCAATTGAGGTTTATGATAAATCTATAACATTTCTGATGAACTTCATTTTAAAGCAGATGAATTTAACTTTCTGTGTTATTTTCTGTTACACGTTTTTTTAACTCTTGACCTTACAGAATATTGATTACTGTTACCTTCGATATGTCGGGTGGCTTCAGGTAGCACAACCATTGTATCTCCAATCTAATATTTTGATGAGATACTTGATATTTCCTCTCATTCTACTCTGGAAGGAAAATTCGGTTTGCATTACCTTGGTTTATCAAATAGATTTAATTTTTGCACCACTTAAAGAAATGTTTTAATTCATTTTGGTCCAACTTATTAAAATGGAAAATCTTATGAGGAAATGGAATTACATTAGAATAAACACCATTTATTGAGAAAACAAGCATTAATCTCTTGCTGTCACTTTTCTCTAAGTTAAACTCTCTTTGAAGCTTGTGCTGTTCATTTTCAAAAAATGATGCTAGTGAACAATCCCCATGTACTAATAAAACTACCCAATCACAATATTCTACAAAATTTTGATAATCAAACTTATTATTATAATTGATGCTGATATATACTTCGTTCCCATTATTCCAGAAGAAGTCTGCAATGTCGTAAAGAGATTCATCTACTTCCTGTTCTTTATTTTCTATTATTAAGTATTTCATCATTCAAATGTTCCGTTATGTAACCGCTTCTTAGTCGCTTAATAAATATTATTTGCTTCTGTTGTTTGAATATTGAGCAAGTAAAAAGATCTTTAAACTATTCACTCATAATCAAATCAATTACTTCTTCTGGGTTAGAATCATTGTTAATCCAAATTTCTTCTATTGTGGTAGCTTCTTTAATTGATAATCCATTTTCTTTCAGTTTTTCAGATGCTTTTTCATAATTGATATCTAACGTCTTAAACGCATCATTAATGGGTGCTTTTACAATTTTATTGAAAATGACCAAGTCCACGGGCGGGGACATTCTTTCTGAAATAATTAGTATAACAGATAGGGTTAATACACCTAATAGAGTAGGAATAAAGACACCTTTTTTGAAGTGTATTCTTAATGCTTTCCAATTGATTATGATGTGGAAAATGGCACATATAATGAAAAACACACCTAAAATTTCGTGTACAACTTCTGTATAACCATCAAATAGATGAAAAAGCATCAATAAGCCAGATATTCCGACTACAAGGAAAACTAAGGAAATAAAAGGTGTAATATAGTTTCTGTTCAGTTTCATAATATCAAGGTTTGCTTAATTAAATTTAGAAAACCTGATTTCAATATCAGTTAACCATTTCACCCTTTTTTCCTGACTTACTGACTTTACCATGTTATAGCTAATCCATTTAAGATTTTTGTAACCCATGGTTTTGAAAACACTTTTTATCATTGCTTTCTTGATTAAGTTGCCAATAAGCAGGGAATACATTATCTTGGGTTTATTCATGGTTGTGATTACTGTCACACCTTTTAAGTTTTTTAAAAGTGGTACTAAACCAAAACCCCTTGGATGGTGGTCGTACACAACTCCTGGAGTAAGAACTCTATCAACAAATCCTTTGGTCATTGCAGGCATTAAATCCCACCAAATGGGAAAAATAAAAATCAGGTGGTCTGCTTTTTCCAGACGTTCATTATAGTCTATTACTTGTGGATCTACCGATTTGTGATCCACAAATGCTTTCAAATCTGCCTTTGACATTACGGGATTAAATCCATCATTATCAAGATGCATAAGGTTTATCTCGTGATTTGCATCTTTAAGCCCTTTGGTCACGGAATTTAAAATTGCGTTTCCAAAGCTTCCCTCATAGGGATGATTAAATACTATTACTACTTTCATTTTTACTTTGCTTAATTTTATACTGCAAAGTTGAGAAGTAGCAAATGCCTGAACGATAACAATTGTTAAGTAATCGAAACGTAAGTAAGAAGACAAAAAATAATAAGAGAGTTTGTTAGTATATGAGGGTTACGGTCTGTTTCGTATTCGAACAGGACGTTTAGTAAAAAACTTTTGATCTGACAAAAGAGATAATTTTCAAAGAAACTAGAAGGTAATTTCTTTTTCATCATTACGTGTCCAGCCTCTAATTAAGCCCTTTTTTTTCTATAAAATTGATTGGAAATATAACCTTCTTGGACCATAACAATTCCTTTTTTATAAATTCTTTCGCTACCTGTCTTAACTAGGTATTGGTTTAATAGATCTAGTTCCTTTTGCTATGAAAGGTCGTCTACTGTAATTTTAGTAACCTGTTCCTACAATTTTATTTCAAAATAGCAGACATCCGCATTTTGATAATGGGAAGGTAAGTTCGAAACATTTCCTAGTTTTTTAATACCCAAGAAATCAAATCCACAGTTTTTGTAGTATTGTATCAATTTTTGGTTTTCACCACAGGTATCCATCCGAATATATTTTTTATCTTGCGCAAATGCTTTTGCCCAATCGACGATTATCTTTACATAATTGTTGCCTCTGAAAGTCGGGTTTGTTGCTATTCTATGAATATAAAGAGCAGATACCCCATCGTCATCTTTCCAAATTTCCGGGTCGCTGTATGTAATTGCCCAAACGCAGGCAATCTCATTATCAATCAGCAACTTGAATTGTCTATTTTCAGCAATTTCTTCTTCTATCAATGTTTTATCAAATTCCGGCCACTGGTTTTCGGGAAACCTTTCTTTCTGAAATGCGGTGGCTAATTTATAAAGTCTAAATATTTCAGATATATCTATTTCTGTGCTATTTACTATTTTCATTATCTATTGATATTATATTACTGATTCTAAATTGTTTTCGTCTTTGTTAACTCCTATTAGTAAGGCCAACTCATCACATTGGGTCACTTTAGTGTTTCCAATCTGAATTCTGCAAAAACTTTATGCTTTACTATTTCTCCATTTTTGAGAATGCTTTTAACATATCCTTCTTTACAAAGTTACAATGAACTGAATAAACAAAACGATTACAATTGTAAAAAAACATACTCAGATTCACCAACGATGGATAAACGAATACTGAAGGCTTCTAGTGATATCTTGGAACCTACTTTGGGAATGAGGGCTGTGAATCTATTGATAATATACTCGGTTTAAAATAGCGTGTTGAAGAATACAACAGGAAGTAATGCCAGCCAACATATCCAGTTCAAACTTATAGAGGTGGCCAAATTCAAACTCTCTACTACGACACTTACCGTAAGCGAGATCGCCTATAACTTAGGATTTGAACAACCACAATCATTGAGCAAGCTATTCAAAAAGGTTACACGCAAGACGCCGCTTGAATTCAGGAGTTTATATCTGCGGCATATGTAAATGGTTTTTTCAAAATTGCCACTAACCGTTTAAAGTTGCGCGTTAGCTTATTTGAATGGTCTCATATCATACCCACTTTTTTGGGGGTTACAAACAATTTAAGACCCGGTTACCCTAGTGCACTAGTATCACATTAAAATTGGGACGCTATTAAATTCATTCACACCGCCATTATCGTCTGTTTCGTATCCTGCTTAATGAAACAGAAGTTATACCTAAATAGGATGCGATATAATGTTGCGGAATACGCTGAATAATGTATGGATGTTGCTTAATAAGCTCTTCGTACCTTTTTTGAGGTGAATTTTTTAAATAGGAAAAAAAAAGATTTTGACTTTGTAGAAGCCGTTGAAATAGATGTTCAAGTATATTATCTTTAATATCCGGCAAACTCATTAATGCTTCTTGAAATTCTTTCTGAGTAATAGTTTGTAGCACACAGGGTTCAATAGTTTCTATACTATATAGACTAGGTTTGTTTGTCATAAAACTTTCAATAGACGACACACCACTACCTTCAAAGAAAAATTGAGTTGTTATATCTTTTCCGTTATTATTAATCCAAGTTCGTAAACAACCTTTTTCAACGAAAAACATTTTTTTGGAAATTTCACCTTCTTCAAGAAGAGTAGTTTTAGCAGGAATCTCTATTTGTTTAAAAAGATGATTAAGCATACTCCACTTTTCGGTATTTTTTTTTGCTTCGCTCATTATATTTAATTTAATAACATTTTAATAGTTCGAAATTCTTATAAATATCTTAACTCATTTAAGTATTCGTCTATTTTTAGGCTTAATACGCTGAATAATATATGGTTGTTCTATAATAAGCTCATCGTAGAGTTTAAGTGAATTATTTTTAAGATAGGAATAAAAGATTTTATTTTGAAAATCCATTTGAGAAATAGTTTATAAACACACGACTCTGAACTTTCGATGCTGAATAAACTCGACTTTCTCTGCTGTTATTTTTAACCAAGTCCGCAAATCATGTTTCCATGAGAATAGTTTCAGAGTTTATATTCTCTTGTCTCTTGTAAAAATCATTCATAAAATCCCTCCCCCAGTTTTCCATCATATCAACAAGGGGTAAAAGCGATTCGCCTACGTCAGTTAAAAAATATTCAACCTTAGGAGGGAGTACCGGATAAATAACTTTTCTTGTCTAAGAACTCTTTAATTACTTTTTTTAATGCCTAATTGAATAAGGATGTCATGTGTAAATTTAGAAAGCGGTCTTTTACTATGTTCATCTAAAAAGACTCCCCATATTAGGTTATCAATTTGTTCTGGCGTTTTGCCTAATCCATTATAGCTTTTTATAAAACCTTCATAGCTGTCTTTATTGTAAGCGTATGCTTTGTTCATTATTTCGGACACGTAATCAACATGTTGCTCATATATGTGATCGAGACCTAGTTCCCTGACTATGCTTTTTTCCGTTACATCGTTGCTATTGAGCGTATGAAAGGTTTTTACATTTATTTTATTATTGTTTAAAATCCATTCATGTAAGTTTGTTTTATCAGAGAAGCTTTCGATTTTGAATGTTATTTCTTCTTGATTTCCAGTGTCGTAGGGCGAAAAGGAAATTTCGATGTCTTTTTTTATGGTATTACACACATAACAGCTAGGTATTAGATTATAAAAAGATAAAGCAAAGAGTGGATGTTTTGATTTTGGTAAATAGTGATCAAGTTGAGGCCTGGTAAAGATATTGTTATTATCCCTTTTTTCATTGATTGTGAAAATATAGCTATTATTACAATATGGGCAAACTGTTAGACCTAATCTTTTAGTGAACCAGCGCCCATAGGTGTAACTTTCGAACTCTTTATTGTTAGAAACTATTTTTGAAAAGAAATTATTATAAAAACCAACCATTTTTTCTTTGAATCGATTAAATTCTACTGCATCATGTGGATGCTCCGTATATTTAGTGTCGCTGTAGCATTGATTCTCTAATTCTTCGAATTTTGAAGTAGGTGCCAATATTATTGTCCCGAGATGATTAAAAAACCACTTAAGCATTCTTTTTTCTAGTCTTTTCTTATTTCCAATAATTTTATTGATTTTTAAACTGTCGCCTTGGTCGTTTATTTGAAAGAACTTTTTGATGTATTCTAAATATTCTAATTGAATCTTTTTTAATTCTTCAGTGCTAAAATTAAGCTTAATCATATAAAATTTATTCCTCTCTTTTTAATTGATTTTCTAATTGACTGATCCTGTTTTTTAAACCCCTGATTACAGATTCTATTTCAGTTACTTGCGGTATCCTTTCATGATACAGTTTTAATAACTGAGATTTAATAAAAGGCTCGCTCACTAGAAGGATTCTTGCTTCCAGGTCTTTAAATTCATTTAAATCTTTTTCAGTATGAAGAATCTTAAAGAGTTCATTAATAGTATCTTTTGCAAATTCCCCGATAGGCGCACTATTTAAGAAAAATCCATGTTGTAGTAAGGTATGAATATTGGCTCCAAAGGTGTTTTCTGTCATTGGGTGTACCTGTGAACCCTTTTCGAGAAACAGCACATTGTTTCTGGGTATATCCGATAGAATAAATGGAGAATGGGTTATAAATAAAATATTTATCGATTTTATTCGATTGAATTTCACTTCTGATAATTTAAAAAGAAAATCCTTAATAAATGTCCGTTGATAATCGGGATGGAAGTATAGCTCTATTTCATCCAAAATAAGAAGTATATTTTCATAGCTATTTAAGTCTAAATTTGGGTCTCTTTGAACTGAATCTAAATTCTTTAAATGATATATAACAGAACTTATTAGCCCAATTTTCTGGTACTCACCCGAACTAATTGTTTTAAGATTTATATTGTCTTCCAAATTGATCTTAGATCTCAGGATAATATCTGTCTTAAAAATGCTTGGTGGATTTAGATAAATCTTTTCTGTGTCTTTATTGAATTCTGGGTCTTTATTTAATAACGTTATATTTTCGGATATTAGCTTCTTAATGTTTGTTTGGAACTTTCCCTTGGAACTATCTTTAACTATCGACCTGTAATATTGGACAAGTCCGCTGTCCGGAAATTTTTGGCTTAGCTTTAAAAGAAAGTAAGCTTGTTTAAATTTGAAGGATGTGTGACTTGAATCTTCGATAATGCTGCTAATAAAATCATCAACTGTTTCTTTACATTTAGTGTAATTATATCTGATTTTTTTTCTGTAGTTTTCATATTTAGGATAACTAAGTATTTTATTAGCTTTTACAACCAAATATTGGAATAAAGCATTAATTAGTTTATCATCAGAATTAATAGTGCCCCCTATTTGATTTTGAAGACCGTTACATATTATTGCCAATTTGAAAATATCAAGAGATTTCGGGGATTCCAAATCTTCGAAGAATTTTATTATTTTCTCTTCATTAGTACCTATAGCGTATTCTAAATCTTTGTCGATTTCAAACATTTCTTTATCTCTATCGTTCTCGAAGATATTTTCAATAAAATTCAACAAGAAATCGTAGAACAAAAAGTCTGAATTTGCATATTTCCTCATAAATACGGAAAGATTTTTTAACTTGTCGCTATAAAAATCATTAACCGTTATTTGTTCTTTACGGTTGACAATATTGGCGATTTCTTTTAACAAAGGATCTCGATTGTAAAAATTGATTTCAAAAGAATTTACTTCTAAGTTTTCCGTAATATTTGTGTATGACTCTTCTGTAAGGATCAAGCTTACTAACCGTTGTAATAGTAATTCTTTCTCCCTATTAATTTCAATATTCCCAGAGTCTCGAAATGGATGGATTGTCAGAGGTGTCTGATATCCATCATTTTTATAGAATAATTTATTTATCCACGAATCCAACTTATCTAAATCATCAGTTATTAAATTTTCTTTGATAAAGTCATTGCTATTTAGTGCATATAACGAATAGTTAATATTGATGATAAAAAACAAATATTTAGCAATGGATTCTCTATTTATAAAACTATCCCTTCTTTTCGCATCTTTAAATGTTGCAGTACGTTTACCTTCAGTATAGTCTATTGAAATTTGAAAAATATGGTTAGAAATTGAAAAATAAAGATCAGCTTTTAGATTATCTACATATATCAAACTCTTTGTGACCTCATGGACGTTAAAGTGTTTGAAAAAATTGTTTAAAACCCTGATCGCTAACTCTATCAAACTACTTTTCCCTTCTCCATTTTTTCCAACAACAGCTTGTATATTTATGGATTCTAACGAAGTACTTTTCCCTTTTGTTTTTTTATAGAAGAAACCATCAGGAACATCGCCTTTTGAGTTGATGTTTTTCTGAATAAACTCCCCATTCTCAGTTGGTTCGTATCCATTGTCGAAAAAATAATACTGACCTTGTCTGAGGTTTTTAAGTACACCCTTTGAACACCCTTCAAGAGGACGTATTGCTATCAATTTGAATTCATTCATTTTTATGAAAACTGTTTAGTTGATCTTTAGAATCTCTTATGATTGGAAGCAATTTATTTTGAATTAGATAATTTGAAAGTGTTTCAGTATTGCTTTCTATTAAGGGAAATATGTATTTTTTTATGTGGTATGTCTTTCCGATTGCCCAGTCATCTGTGAGTAACAGTGCCGCTCCAGTTTTCATTCTCAAATGACTTAAGATTGGTTCACTTGTGGGACTATTTATTTCTCCAGCATTAATGCTAATTGTCGATTTCTTGGTACTCACTTTTCTTTTTTGGTTCTATTTGCGATTTGTATAATAAATTGTTAAAAAAATCAAGTTCTATTGTAATTGTGTAAACGATGGTTATGGCTGGCGAAAACAGAATATTCTATGTCGTTTTCCATCAGCAATATTAATCAATATTTTTTAAGTAATCAGTTTTTTCGTCTTCTTCATAGATTCACCATCCAGCTTAATTCTATAGACAGAATTATTTAGAACGCTTGTCATTGGGCCACTCAAAACGGGTATGCTGGATAGATTGCATCTTTATCTCCAGTACAATTTTTTAGGATAAAAGATGGTTATTAATTACCTATTTTGCCAAAACAAAGGACTATTTATATGTGTCACTAAATTATTTAGCCTTTCTACAATTTATTTGCTTCTTGTATTTTTTCCTTTTTATTTTAAATTGATTTATCATTAAATAAATAAAAACGATTATGACTAAGAAATACGACAAAGTGAATTTAATGCACGACTTCATTCCTGAGCGCCTAAGAGAAAATGAAAGGCTTCAGCCCTATATGGATGATCTTGCTGAAATTTTTGCTCCCCTTGATGCAACCTTGGATGAAGAGCAGCAAGAAGAAATCATATTGAATAAAATGGATAAAATGAGGAAGCAGATGCTCCAAATGAAGGAAGATTTCAATGACGCAGATAATCAGAAGCAACTGGCAGACGAAGCAAACGACATATTAAAAAAAGGAAGTTAATCTGCTAGTAAGTTAAGGTGCAAATGACGAATGTTTATCAGCAAACTGGTTCCCTTCATTAGAGGATGCGCAGGAAAAAATCGAAAACTTCAGATGAAAATATAACCGTAACAGATTCCATAGTTCTTGGAGTGATTTAACCCCAAAAGAATTTGTTAACTTGCAGCAACAAACACCGAAAACTCTATCTCAAACCGTCTAAAAAACAGGTAGAAGCACACAACCCTCCGACATTAGGACGGGATGGCTTTTGGACAGAACAATCAGCAGATGCAACGTTGGCCCTTGAAGGATAATATTAAAAAAAAATGAAATTAGCAATAATAATAGAAGGCAGTAATAATTCTGGTAAAACTAGCACCATTAAACATTTGGTAAATAATTATTCAAACAGGAGTTTAAATAGGATCAAAGCTGGATGGCAAAGAATATTTTTGAATCCAAATTTCCCGAATTTGAAAATTGATGTATATTGTATTCCTTCATCACCTTCCGAATCCGATAACCCGTTAAGCAATAGATTTAGTCAATGGCTTCCAGATGTTATATTAGTGGCTGAACAACCAAATGGTAAACACTATAATAGCACCTACACATTTCTCCAATCCAATGGCTTTCAGATAATCACTCGCTCAATTAACAATATAGATGGGAGTGGCGATTGGGAAAGATTTGATGTCAATTCAAGTAAATTAAAATTAGATAATAGAGCTGAAGATATTATTAATGATACCATTCAACTTTTAAAAACAAACAAAATAATTTAAAGATAACCTCCCAGAGAATCGGTTCATTCATCTTCCAATATTCCTAAAGAATAATGTTTTCAATAACAAACAAAAAAGTTAATTACCCGCTTCATTTTTTATTGGGTTTAATTTCAATGATCTTCCGTTGAAATCAATTTACCAGTTAAGCACCGATAACACCCTCGCCCTAATCAGTGCGCTATTACTGAAGTTGATTCCAAGCTCGCTGTTTCTAAGTTAGATAAAGAAAGAAAAATAGAAGATATAATTCTTTAAACCTACGAAAAAATTATCTTTGTGCTTATGACGGATGCACAAAAAATCGTTGTAGCTATTGATGGCTATTCTTCTTGTGGTAAAAGTACCCTTGCGAAAGCGGCAGCGAAAAGATTGAACTTTGTATATGTAGATAGCGGCGCAATGTATCGCGCTGTAACGCTGTTTTTTCTTGAAAACGGAATTGATTTAAACAATATGGACGAGATCTCCCTGGCATTGCAAAATATCCATATCGATTTAGAAAATAAAAATGACAAAACGCTTGTATTATTAAATGAAGCAGATGTTTCAGATCGAATTCGTGAAATGGATATCTCAAACCATGTAGCACATGTAAGTGCTATTAAAGAAGTCAGAGCAAAATTAGTTAGGCTTCAACAACGAATGGGAAACAGTCAAAATATTATTATGGATGGCAGAGACATTGGCACAGCTGTATTTCCAAATGCACAAGTAAAAGTTTTTATGATTGCAGATCCAAAAATCCGCGCAGAAAGAAGATACCAGGAATTAAAAAGAAAATCGCCAGATATAGATTTTGAAGAAGTATTCGAGAACTTAGCACATCGCGATTATGAAGATACTACCCGTAAAGAAAGTCCATTGATCCATTCAAAAACGGCTATTACTATAGATAATACCAATATTTCTGAAGAAGAACAATTAGAACTCCTGATTAATGAAATAAAGAAGGTTATCAAATAAAACTGATTCCTAATATAGAATTTCTGCATTACATAAGAGTAATATCGTTTAGTAAAAATAAGACATTATCTTTACGGAATTTCCAAATTATTACCTTGTACACAAAGCCCTGAACATTTTATTATAATCATCTGAATGTCAAAAGCTTTGTAATTATTTCCAACTGCATTTGCAATAGATATATTTGTCGATAATTATGGCCGCAACCGAACTTAAAAAATTGATAAAAAATTTGGGTGAAGATACAGATCGTCTCTATGTCCCTGCAAAAGATACTACATCTATTTTCAGGAAATTAGTTACCAATAACATTCAAGAAGAACTTGATGATATAATAGAACTGAAATATCCATTGGTTAAGTTCAAAGACCTGGTATTGGCTGTTCCACTTAAGGGTGCGTTGCAACGTATACTCGATGAACAAAGCAAAATTGATCTATTTAGAAGCCACGGAATAAAAGCGCGTAAAAAGATTTTATTTTCAGGTAGCCAAGGCTGTGGCAAAACGATAAGTGCACAGGCATTAGCAAGTGAGTTAGAATTACCTTTGTTTACCATTCATTTAGGCAGTTTGATATCTCGTTATAAAGAGGAATCTATCTTTAAACTCCGCCGTATATTTGATTCTATCAATAATTTCAGAGCAGTGTATCTTTTTGATGATACTGATAGATTAGATATCGTCTTTCCAGATGTAAATAAGGAAGGTTTAAATAGAATTTTATATAACCTCCAGGTACAACTTGAGAAAGCTGAAACCCATAGTTTGATAATAGTAGCCAATAATACACTGGAAGAATCTAATACTCATTTTTTAAAGGTTTTTGATGATATTATTTGCTTCCGTCAACCCTTGTATAGCGAAGTACTTGCTTTCTATAGGTCGGAGTTAGGGAAATTTAACTTAGCTCATCACCTTGACTTAGAATTAGCAGCAGAAAAATCACTAGGGCTTACTTTTTCTGATCTGAAAATTATTTGCAGTGAAGTAATAAAAGACCATCTGCTATACGTGGACCATAAAATATCACAAGATGATATCATAAAGTATGTGGAGAGCAGAAAAACCTATATACGTCTAATTGCAGCATCTGCTATGATAACAAATAAGAAGAAATAGAATTTTGTTTATCGTATCCTCCCGGGATTACCAACAACTGTTGCGCCATCTGGAACATCCCTAATAATTACTGCTCCTGCTCCTATAGTGCACCATTTTCCAATTCGAACACCTTGGATAATGCAGGCACCTATTCCAATATGAGTACCTTCTCCAACTTGAACATCACCTCCTAAAGCAACATTCGGCGATATATGAACATAGTCATCCAGAATACAATCATGATCAATGGAGGCGTTTGTATTGATAATGGCATGTTTACCGATCTTAACATCAGAGTTAACAGAAACACCCGCTATTATAACAGATCCTGCACCAATTTGAGTTCTTTTAGAGATGTTTGTTCTCGGATGAATTGCAGAAATAAATTTATAAGGTAATGATGTAGCTATTTTTTTTCGGATTGAATTATTGCCAATTGAGATTATTACTTCATCATCGTTTGGATCAAAGAAAGTGGGTAGTTCCTGATGAACATCATAATTTAACAATGATTTAATTGTTGGGTTGGCATCTTGAAGACCGCCAATATAAATTTCTTGTTGTTCAAGAATTTCGATAATTACTTTAGCGTGCCCACTGGCACCAATTAAATATACCATTGTTTTTCCCTGTTTATCAGTTCGGATAATCAAACTTGGTTATATATAATTACTATATCTAATCAAGTTCTACAAATATAGAACTTAGCTCTATAAAATGGCTCTTCAATTAAGAAGTAATGAATACTTAGATTTGGTAAATAATTTTGTTGCTATTGGAAAAAAATGTATTTTACTAAGCGAATAAAAATATAATGGGCTTAGTAAAATCACTTAGTAAGGCACTTTTTTGGTTGTTTTTTATAATAATTATTGGTTTTATGCAAATCGGATTTACCTATTTATTTAGCAGTTTATCTGAGAATCAAGCTATTGATTATAATAAATTAGTAATAGATGGTTTTTTTATCTTTTTTAGTATATCTTTAATAAGTACAACTTGTTTCGAATTTTACTTCGATTCTACTATTAAATCAAACAAATATGCTAATATTGCTATTATATTATTGTGTGTGGCTTTAGTAAGTATATCTATGATTAGCTATGCATATGTGTATGTTGCTAATAATTATTCTGAATCTATCAAAATAAAAATAGCTACCTATAAAAATATGCAAATTTGGATATTTTTGCTTTCAGCATTTTTGACTACTATACTTAAGGCAATGATATATTATAATAATCATATTAAGGAGATAAGGAGAACACATTTATGATAACTGCTTTTTATATTACCACGTTAAGCTTATTATTGGCAATATGTATAATTGCCTTTAAATACATGTATAACCTTTATCAGGAAGAAAAAAAGATTATTGACAGAAACAAAAGGCTCAAAAAGCGTTCATTATATCTTTCATCCCTACAAATGTATTCTAATAAATATTCAGACGTTTTACAAGTAGCTGAACGAATGCATGACTACAATACCGATTCTTCTAAGCGATCTATGAATAAAGATCTTCCAGATATGGAGGTGGAATATTACTTATAAACAACTCTTATGATGGAGCTTGAATACAGAGCTTTAGTTATTAAAAACATCAGTCATTTTCTTAACATTCCCGAAGGAATTACACAAGAGGAATTGAAAGGGAAACTGTTCGGAAAAAACCACTATAAAACTTCTTATAATTTAGAGGAGAATACGTTGGCTATCGATGTAAGAAGTGAATTATATTATCGTGAAAAACCTGAATCAGAAAATCTCAATAAGATCTTTCACATAGAAGTCAGAAATGTATTCTATGTGAAAGATCTTAGCAATTATATTATAGAAGAAGGATCAAACATTGAGCCAACCGTTATGGAATATTTTTTAGGCATCTCAATTGCTCAGACTCGGGGAATTCAATCGACTATCATATCTAACACGCCTTTGTCGTCAACCCTGATTCCTATACATGAAGGTTTAGGTTTAAAAATTGAAAATAAAGAAAGTAGTTAGAAGATACCATATCAGGGTTTAACCCTTATTCCCTTCAAATTTAGTCATCGTTGCTTGTCCATCTTGACTGATCCCTTCACTTTTAAATACCTTTTGGACTGTCATCAGCAAGATTTTTATATCCAAAGCAAAGGATATATGATCAACATACCAAACATCATAGGCGAATTTTTGATCCCAGGATAGCGCGTTTCTGCCATTCACCTGTGCCCAGCCTGTAATACCAGGCTTTACTTCATGTCTTCGTAGCTGGGTTTCGTTATATAAAGGTAAATACTCAACCAATAGTGGCCTTGGCCCTACCAAACTCATATCTCCTTTTATTACATTCAATAATTGAGGAATTTCATCAAGTGAAGTCTTTCTGACAAAAGCCCCTACAGGAGTTAAACGATCTACATCTGGCAATAATTCACCGTTAGCCCCTTTTTTATCGTTCATTGTTTTGAACTTGACAACATTGATGATTTTTCCATTTCTTCCTGGTCGTGCCTGGAAGAAAAACACATCACCTCGATTCGCAAAATATAGAAGGATTATAACAATCAAGAATATGGGCGAAACTATAATAAAGCCTATAAGAGAGGCCAGGAAATCTAAAACTCTTTTAATTACGTTTTGGTACATCTTTCTTCTAATTGTTTATATTCAGTTAATATTGCATTCCAAACAACTTGTTGTTCATAACGCTCAACAATCATTCGGCGAGCATTAGACTTTAATTTGCTTAGCAGTTCTTTGTCTTGAACAAATCTAAGCATAGCATTATATAAAACATCGGTTTTTTTGGGTGGAATGATAATTCCGTTCTCGCCATCAATAACAATTTCATTGCAGCCATTAATATCAGACACAATGGATGGTAAACCCATTGCTCCTGCTTGCATAACTACATTTGGAAAGCCTTCACGGTAGCTTGGGAAAGTTAAAGCATCAGAAATGGCAAAATAAGGTCTTACGTCCCTTTGAAAACCAACGAAGGTTATGTTATCATTCGTTTCAAGAACTTCCAATGAAAAATTGGATAAAGGGTCAAGTCCGGTTTCCAAAAAGCCGACAAGAAGCAATTTAGCTTTACTATTTTGCTGTGAAAGCTTTCGAAATGCTTCCAATAGTTCATTAATCCCTTTATCTTTTACCAATCTTCCTACAAAGATGAAAACAAAATCATCCTCATTCATCTGGTGCTTTAGTCTCAATTTTTGTTTTTCTTCAATTGAATATGATCCAGGGTCAAAATGAGCAGTATCAATCCCATTTGAACTCCCCTGGCCAATTACTTTCAACTTTCTCGCTTCGGTAAATTTATTCGCTAAAATAATATCATATAAGCCTTTGGAATTTGGATATATGTGGGTGGCACAGGCATAGGTAGCTTTCTCTACCAGATCTAGTAATCGCCTTTTTTTTCCACTTACTTCTAAGAGTGGCAGCCCGGCAATGGTATGCAGCCTATGCGGCACACCAGCTAACTTTGCAGCCAGCATACCTACAGTACCTGCTTTAGGAGTATGCGTATGAACGATTAACGGCTTCTCTTTCTTGAATAGCTTATATAATAACCAAACTGATTTCAAGTCCTTTATAGGAGAGATCGTCCGGGTCATTTCAATTGGAATAATTGGTACTTTTTCATTTTTCTCTGCCTCGATTCTTAAATCACCATCACTACTTATGCCCTTAACCTCATAATGATCACTCATAAAGCGAAGCTGTCCTTTTAGTAAGCTGAATAAGGAAAGAGGAACTGTAGTTATGCGGAGAAGTTTTTGTTTCATGCTTATATAATCATTTTTCCTGTGAAACCGGATAACGCCAATTTATTACAGCCATTGCAAGATACTCTTTGATAACCGAATGTAGATTATCCATATTTTTCACTTTCGGCCACCAAGGCTTGTCCTCTACATTTCCAGCACGAATCAAATAATTAGTAGGTGCTGCAATCGCATGGATACCTTGAAGTTCAAACATCCCTACTGCACGGGGGATGTGTGTTGCCGTGCTCACAACTATAAGTTTCTTATCCTTACCAAACCTTGTAGCGAATCCCTCCGCTTCTTCATGCGTATTCTTTGGTTTATCTTGAATAAACATATCCTTCTCATCTACACCCAATGATAGTGCAGTCTTATATTGTATAGCAGCTTGAGATGTTCCATTGTCTGGTGAATAACCTGATAACACCAACTTACTATTAGGCAAAAGCCTGTGAATACGAATTCCTTCAATCAGTCGTCCCAAAGCCGTTACATGCAATTGAGCATTAGCGGGCAGTTTCGGATCTTCTGCATGGCCGCCACCCAGAATAATTATATAATAAAGAGAACTATCTTGAGAAGAGGGGTTATATACTGGATATCGGCTTTCTAAATTTTTAACCAAAGGATCGACAATAAGACTCAGACTACATAAAATGAGCCATGCAAAAGAAAATATCCCGATAACTTTAGCAGCAGATCTCCTCTTTAAATAATAAAGCACAGCCGAAAGGATAACCCCTAGAAGAAAAATGGTGAATGGATGAAGTAGTTCTTTTAACATGTAGGAACTGTGGTTATGAGGATAAGTTTTTTCATGAACTAATTTAGAACTTTGCTTTTTTGGGATGACATAGTTTTTAATTTTAGCAGAATCTCCTTTCGGTATGACATTCCCCATAAAATATAAATTAAAAAACCAGGAAGAAACATATTACGCATACGAATCATTATACCAACATTTCCCAGAGATTGAGAAAAAGCTAATGTACCTATAATTAAAAAGAACAATAGCCCTTTAATTACAAAAGGGGCCGCATTAAAGGTTTTTCTTGGCTTGCTTTTAAAAATCTTGAAAGTCAGCAATAATAATATTAAATTTTCAAAAGATGCTATTACGGCAGGGATACCATTTATATCAAAAAAGAAAGGACGATACAAAAATGTAAATACTTTTAGTGGAAAAGGGTAAGATGAAATATCTACAGAAGAACCTGTATGACTTCGGCTTAACGCTTCTGCCTTATTTTCAGAAAATTGATCAAAGCTATCCACTGTAGCCTCTTCTATTTTCGCAAATTCCATAACCGCAGGCAATATAGCCAAACTTGCACCAATCAATATTATTGTTAAAATCAAGCGCCTGAAGCCTGAAACCTTACTATCAAAAAGGAATGCAAGTGCAAAACCTATAAAGAGGAATAAAGTAATATGGGGACGTATCAAATACGATAATAACAAACTCAATATCAATAAAGGTATTCTCTTTATAATATTTAACATGGCATAAGTGAACATCCCAATACACAAAAATAAAAGAGTATCTTTACCTACACCGGAAGACCAAAAATGTAAATTTGGAAGAAAAAACAGTAATGGAAATAATCTATAACCTTTATATTTAGAATTGTAGGGAATCACTTTAATTGCTGTTAAGTAAAAGAATACTATTCCTATATAACCTAATAAGCTATAAAACATTGTGTTAGCAAAGAAAGACATACCGAGGATATTGGCAGGAATATAATTTATAGAATATATAAAAAATGTCCCTTTTGACTCAAAAAGATAGGACCAAAAGTTTACAGAAGTCATATTTTGAGAATGCACCCAATAACCCCACGCATCCCCTCCTCCGTTTCGCGTATAGAAGAAAAATGCAATGCCTATTAAAAAATGGCAAGCTAACAATATCCTTAAATATTTTTTATGAAAATAGTCTTTATTGGTTAAAAAAAGATTTGGAAAAATAGCCCCAATAAAAATGAATATCACCAGATATAGGATATCAGAAATCATTTTTCTGGATTTAATTGATCAATTATGTTGAAAATACAGCTTTTGTAGGTAAGATTTTCAAGAGTGTATTTTCTTGTTCCTCTATACTTTTCAACTAGATTAGCATGATCGTTGATACTTCCTTCCATAACATTAGCAAGGCTTTTTACATCCGAAGGAGTAAAAGAAAGCGATAGTTTATCATTTTCATTAATCTCCATTACGCTATCGAAAGAACCGTTAATTACAAGTTTCCCAGAAGCTAATGCATCCAAGTATTTTACATGGATTATCATTTGAGAATACACATTTTGTCTGTCTGGACATATTAATACATCCGCTATAGATTGATATGTAGTTAGTTCATGATAAGGTTTTCTTCCAAGAAGGACAACTTTATCTTTCGAGTTATTCTTTTCTATTAAATCTTCACATTCTTTGTACGTTGGACCATCGCCGATAATTAAAAGTTTTATGTTCTTTAACCTCGGCATTAAAAGATGGAAAGCTGAAATTAAATCAGGCACTCCTCCAGTCTTTTTAAATGCTCCTGCAAAAAGAAAAACCTTTTCATTTTCTAAAATTTTATGTTCTGTTTTTATTCTTCTTTGTAACACCAAATCAGGATCTGGAAGATGAGTTTCATTCAACACATAAGGAAGTATAATATTATTTCTTTTTTTTAATTTTGGATAAATACCATAAAAATAGTCTTGCATCGATTTACTAGCAAATATGAGACCATCGGCATTGTTAAAAACTTTGCTATCCAACATTGAAGATATATATGTCTTAAATTTAAATATAATTTTCTCCCATATTCTTTCTGCGTATTTAGCTTGAAAAGAGAACTCAAGAGTAGCTACTCCATGTATGTCGTTAATATATCCATTTATGACGCCATTAGCTTTTAACCAATATCCAATAGAATTATCGAGATATTCAAAAAAATAAATTGAATTTAAATTAGCTTCGTTATCAAATTTATTTTTCAACATATCCAAAAAGCTCTTGAACGCATTATTGACGATTTTAGCCGGCATCAAGCTCAATAATAATTGAAATTTTCTTTTATCATTGGAATTAAATACGCGACCAACCGATATATGTTCTATATCTCTATGAAATAGTTTTTTGTTTTCAGCATTAGAGATAAAAATAACTTCTTTACCTTGACTCGCCAACTCATTTAAAATTCCAAGCATACGGATTGTCCCCCCGCCCTCCTTTTTAAAGTCATTCATTGAAAAAAAAATGAATTTATTCATAACAGCTAAATTTATTTAAAAAGACCTTTTTCTTTCATTTCTTTAATCGAGTCGGAATATCTATCTTCATTTATATCCTGTTTTAAAACCCACTCCGCAAAATTCTTTAATCCTTCATCGAATTGCGTTTGAGGTTCAAAATTAAGATCATTTTTAATGCTTCTTAAATCAGCATAATTATGTCGAATATCTCCTATTCGAAAATTTCCAGTTATCTTGACATCGACGTCACTATTATAAAATCCTTTTAGTTTCTGAGCTACATCCATCACAGTAGTAGCGACTCCAGATCCTACATTATATACTTTAAAGTTACCTTTCTCAGACTCCATCCCTAAAATTGTAGCATTTACAACATCATCAATATAAACGAAATCTCGGCTTTCTTTTCCATCTTCAAATATATTAATGTTATTACCATTTCTTATCTGTGTGGAGAAAATGGATAATATTCCTGTATAAGGGTTTTTCAACGACTGACCTGGACCATAAACATTCTGATATCTAAAAGCTATCGCAGGAATATTAATAGATTTACAAATATTCAAAACCATCTGTTCTTGATTCTGTTTGGTTATACCATACAATGAAGAAGGATGTATCTGGGATTTTTCATCTGTTGGTAAAATCGATAAATCTTGATTACAGGTAGGACATTTTGGTTCAAACTCACGATTAATAAGATCTTTTTCGCTTCTCTCATTAGGATAAACGATCCCATGATCTTTACATTCATATTTTCCCTCTCCGTAAATTGCTCTCGATGAAGCAATAATTACTTTTCCAATAGTATGAGATGTATTTACTAGATAATCAAGCAAAATAGCAGTTCCTTTTATATTAACATCGACATACTTTTCTATTTCGTACATAGACTGTCCTGTCCCTGTTTCTGCTGCTAGATGAATTATAACGTTTTGATTTTTTAAAGACTGCTCCCAGTCACTTCTATTTCGCACATCTCCTTTAATAAAGTTTACTTTGTTTTTAATTGTTTTATACAGCGCAGAATCATTCCCATGTATTTGTTCTGACAAGTTATCCATAACTGTGACATTATACCCCTTATCAATTAATTTCAACGAAAGATTTGAGCCGATAAAACCAGCTCCACCAGTTATTAGTACATTTTTTTTTATCATGGAATTATTTATTTATTTGTTTGATTACTCTTATATACGAATCAGCAGCGGCTTTCAAAGAAAAGTACTTCTTAGCTATCTTTCTTATATTTTCTCTTTTTATGCTATCCACTCCCTTTAGCCAGTTCTGTATATCCTTTCTTTGTTGAGGCATCCCTAAATCATGATCATACATAAAGCATTGAGGACAATCTTTCATTAGTTCCTCGGTATCACCTATCCCTTTTGATGCAATCACTGGCATACCTATCAATAGATACTCGCCAAGTTTAATGGGTGCCACACCCTGCATGCTAAAAGTGGGCTTTCTTATTGCAAAACCTATATCACCAGCATTCAGGTAATCAGGTACTTTCTCAAATGGCACTTTCTTTATAATGATTTTCTCTTTTAATTCAATTGGAATTCTATTTTCTGCAAACTCTGTATTTCCTGTCAATATTAACCAAGAAGCAACGTTCTTTTCGGAATAAATCTTGAATATATCAAGCATTTCTTCCCAACCATATTGTGGACCGAGAGAACCACAATATACCATAAGCATTTCATTTCCTATAATACCTAATTGTTCTCTTACCACTCTCCTTTTTTCTTCATTGGGGGCAAAAAACTGTGGATCTCTCCCATTGTACACTACGGAGAATTTATCCTTGAATGAATTTCCAATATTTTCAAGATGTATATTAATAGATTTTTCCGAACGAGTAATAATATGATTAGCATTTAATAGCATATTTCTTTCAATAGATTTCAGCCAGCGATATTGCCAACCATCTTTCTTTAATGAAGAAAAATCCACGCGTTCCTCTATTGGAAGTCCATCAGCATCAAAAATAACTTTGAAACTTTGATCTTTTATTTGATTTATCATGAATGCAGGAAAATTGCTTCGGGGCATGACAATATCAATATTATTATGTTTTATATAACTTCTTATTTTTTTTGAAGATGAAAAAAGAGTAATCAAACTACCTAAAGAGCTTATAGGCCATTTTAAAATAGATAAAGCTTGATAATTTATGTTCATTTTCTTGGCAGCAATTTCTGTTATTACTGTACGTTTCTTATCACCCCAAGTAAATTGTATTACATGAAATTCTACAGGGTATTTATTAGCTAATTCTTGAAAAATAGGCATAAATAAACCTTCCATATAGCTTGTTTGAGGTCCATCCCAAGTGACGAATAAAACTTTTTGCATTAACTTAATTATAAATTGATATCAATTGCTTCCTATGTTGTTCCAATGAATAATTTTTAATAACATGATCTCTCCCAGCTAATCCAATGTTTTTTAATTGCTCTGGATCTAAACACATAATATTCTTAATCTTTAAATAAAGAGCATTATCATTATCAACCTCGACTAACCAGCCATTGACACCGTCCTGAATAATTTCTTCTGCAGCTCCAGTCCTGGTTGATAAGGAAGGTATACCAGCATACATTGCCTCTACTAATGAATTTGAAAAACCTTCAGAAAAGGAAGTTAATAAATATAAATCAGCTTGTAAAAGAAAAGGATATGGGTCAGAGTGAAAACCGTAAAAACTAACTTCTTTTCCAATATCTAAATCAATAACTAATTGTTTTAGATGTTCCATTAAAATCCCCTCTCCTAGGATGTTATATTTAATAAGCTTATTTTCTTTTTTCAATTTGGCAACTACTCTTAAAACACTTTCAATATTTTTAACTGGTTCTAAACGAGATACTGAAATTAATTTAAATTCTAACTGATAAATATAAGTCTTCAATGATAGATCTGGAAAAATTAAAGGATTAGGAATTAATTTTAATTTAGAACTATGTACTTTATTAAAGGTTTCTAAATAATTTAAAACCTTTAAAGAATTCCCTATAACAAAATTAGCGCTTCGATAAATACAATTAAATATAAATCTTCCTAATTTCCCTTGTTTAGGGATTCCAATCTCTTCTGCAACTATTCTCCTAACACCTGCTAACCTGCCAGCAGTTACCCCGAAAAAATTAGCTTCAGCACCTGAAGTATGTAAAACATCAGGTTGTTCTCTTTTTAAGAAACGATAAAGTTTAAATAATGTGTTTAAATTCGGAATCTTATGATCCCAATTAAAACATATTACTTCTTTTTGGTTTTCACGAATAATCTGTTCTGCTTTGCCTCCTTTTCCTATAGCACAAAAAATCCACTCATTTTCGTCCTCTATATAGGAAATATTGGAAAGTCGCCTTTCTACACCACCAAAATCTAAAAATGTCGAGAGTCTAATAATTTTCAAATTATATTATTTTATGATTTTTAAATATCTTAAATATCCACCCAATTTGTTTTTGTAATATTTAGGCATATATTCATTTGATACTATTTTTTTTATTGCGCTGGTATCTTCACTAAAACTATTGATGTCGGCTGACACTTTATAATTATTTATCAGAATAGCTAAACTTGCTAACCATGTTAATTTTTCTGTATAATAAAAGCTATTTAACGGGTATTTTTTTACCAATCTGAAAAGTTCTTCAATAGCAGTAAAATTAAATATATTTAAGTTCCGAATTTCTTCAGATAATGCTAAATCTCTTATGTTATCTAAAATTTCATAATTTAAAATTTCCACATAAGAATGGTGTCTTTTCGAGTAATCGTCTGGAGTTCCCTTATTTTCACCATACCTCAAACCTGTTCTTGCCCAAGGTATATCTTCTAGATTTGTTTTAAACTTCGATAGCATAAATTTATAAATATTGTCATTCCGCAATGATGGATGAATGGAAAAAATGAACCTGAAAGTTTTTGGATGTGTGAAAATCTGAAAAAAACTCATCTTTTCTGTAAAGAGTTCCATACACGGATTTAGTTGGCGACGCATATAATGTAATTGATAATCATATTCACGCTGCATATACATTTCTTCTGCTGGAAACAGATTATGGTAATGTTCAATATCATTATCAATTTTTGCCAAAGAATTTTGAAATATTTCTTTATTTACTAAATTGCCAATGTTCTGAATATTTTCATTTAATGCAACTAAGTTTTTTACATTTACTCCCCCATATTCTGCTCTACCAATGCTGTCTCCATAACTTCCTGCCAGAATGACGTCTAAATCATTATCATCTCTAATTTGTGGTATTGCATGCAAATGTATTGGAGAATATTCACAACCATGTAATCCTGTTTCTGAAATATTCCTAAGTAATTCTTTAGCATCTACAGTGTAATGTTTCCACTTCCAACCAAGTCTTTTAGCAATCTCTTGAGCATATACTACATCTCTTGAGTCTTTGTTACCCCATGTTAGCCCAGTAACTTCAACATCCAACTTATCAGTTTTTATAAGAAAGTCTATAGCTCCAGCAACCATACGGCTGTCCATTCCACCACTAAGTAATAAGCCTATTGTCTTTTTATTTTGGGTATACTCTAAAATTTCTTCACAAATAATTTTAAAAAACTTCTCTGAAATTTCCAGCTGACTTTCTATAGTCTTACCGTGTTTAGGTATTTCATCAAACTCCCAAGAATTGTTATTAATGCTTGGTTTCGCTAGCCAAGGTGTTTTATAAATATTTTTAATTATGGTTCTGTCAGCAAGTGCAAAATTTTTGTTCAACGCTTCAACAAGAGCTACAGGATCTATATGTGTTTTTGCATTATACTTATTGAGAATATCTTTAAACTTTCCCTCGATTATAAAATGTTCATCTTGTAAAAAATAATAAGGATTGTTAAAGCCAAGATTATTATAAAAATTAAAAATATTATTATTTTCCATACATGTTCTTTTTAAGTCGTTAATTTTCCTGGATATCTTGTAGATCTTATATTACTTTTTTGTCCCCAAGCAATCTAAGAAGCGCCATAATGACTAGCAATTAAGTAAAAATTGTAATACTGACTTCCCAAATCGAACATGGTCTTTTCAAGTTACTTTAAACTTCAATGTCAAGTTCTGTCCAAATACGCTTAGAAAAATGTTTAGTGGATAGGGAAAATTATAATTATCATTAATATAGGATTTGCTTATATAACAATTACCATTTATATAAAAAATTGATATCAACGGTATACAGTACAAAATAATTTCGCTATCTTTTATTTTCTTTAATTTCTCTGAACAAAATTTCCCATTTATCTAATATTTGGTCTAAGGAAAACTGTTCGGCTTTTTTTAAACCATTCTTGGCTAGTTTTTCTCTAAGAGAGTTATTTTCAATTAAATTTGAAAGGGCAATTTTCATTTCATTTAAATCTTGATTCTTTACTAATATTCCATCCGTACCATTGTGTATAATCTCTTTAGGTCCCGAATGACAATCAAAGCTTATACATGCACTACCCTGAGACATTGCTTCTAATAAAACCATTCCAAAACCTTCACTCCTGGATGGTAAGATGAATATGGCACTTTCTTGCATTTTTTTGTTAATGTCTTTATTAAAACCTAAAAACATTACGCGATCCTCAATATTATTTTCCTTTGTTAATTGTTTCAAATAATTGAAATTATCTTGAGTTCCAGCACCTGCAATTTCTAAATTCCAACTGGGATAGTTTTTTGCAATTTCACCCCAAATTCTGATTAAGTTATCAAATCCTTTTTGTTTCCACCTATCTAGACTTCCTGCTGCAAGAATTATATTTTTTCTTTCCGTTTTTTCTGTGAAAATAGAAAAATGCAATGGATTTGGAACTACTACTTTATTTTTCAATCTTTTCCCTAAATACACATAATCTTCTTGTGTTAAAATAGTTACCTTATACGCTAATTTATTAAAGTAAAAACGAATAACATATTCGTATATTGACATTTTTTCCTTTTTGAAAGTAAAATGCTCCGAACAAATAATAGGAATGGTTAAACCCAAAGTAGAGATTAATGTATGAATATTTAATCCCCACATAAAAGAAATGATTATATCTGGATTTATAGTAGTAGCTATAGTACGGAGATTCTTATGGAACTTCCAATGATATATAATACGGTTGTTTGCAACATAATCGTTTTCAAAAAAGCTATGAATATTCACTCTATTATCAATAGTATATTCTATTGGTTGACGAGTATCAACCGCTAAATGTACTTCATATCCTCTATTAACTAATCCGTTGACTAGTGAACTTAGCACTCTTTCTGCTCCACCACCGCGAAGTGTAAAAATATAAAACAATAATTTCATTATATCAATTTTAAATTATTAAATAATAATATCAGAGCATTAATATGTTAATCCAGCCTTCTAAGCAAAGAATATGATCTTCTTAGTAATTTTAAGATAAATGGATTTGAATTATCCTTTAAAAGAAAGAAAAAATACAAATCTCTATTTATTTTAAACAACGAGTCTACAATATTATACTTACGTAGATTAGGTCTTATAATAGTTTTATACGATAAAAATAAATCTTTTAAAAATACCATATTCCTTTCTGCGACGACACTATAATTATGGATCCTATATTTAACAGTTGTTTTTTTTAAATAACCAATATCATAATTATTTAATAAAACCTTAAGTAAAAAAGGTTGATCTTCTAATAAAGTAAAATTTTCATCATATCCACCAACCGTTCTCAAAACTGATGTATGATAAAATAAACTAGGAATATTAAGAAAAATTGGATCACGCAAATATGAAAACTTCTTTTTAATTTGATTTTTAGTAATAAATTTATTGATGTAAAAATTAAGGGCCCTACTCTCTTCTTGTTCCTCATCTTCTTTGAAATAATATAACTGACTAAAAAAGATAAGACAATTGGATTTCTTTGAAAATTCAATATTTTCTTCAATACACTTATTACAAAGCATATCATCACCTGCAATTAACTTTAACCAATCACCTTTTGCTACACGCGTTCCTCGATTACAATTTGAAGGGATTCCAGAATTTTTCTCTATCGTAAGTATTTCAGTTCTTATAAATCTTTCTTGATTATAATCAAGCCATTCTTTACAAATTTCGACGGTCTTGTCCGTTGATCCATCATCGCTAATAATCAATTCAATATTTTGGTAGGTTTGACTTTTTGCACTTTCCAAAGTCTCTAAAACATATCTTTCGGAATTGTATGTAATAACTATTATTGAAACTAAGGGGCTTCTATTTTCTGATAAATTATTTTCGACTGATTTCATTTGAAATATATTTATATCTAATTCTTTCACTGGTAATTATCATTCATTCCTGCGAATCTATACACGCCTTATTTCCTTAGTTTCTTTATTAAATTAGTTATTTCGTGGACTTCCGCCATTTTAAATAAACTTGAAATTATATAATAACTTATAAAACCAATTAGGCATCCCGACAACAATTTCAACAATGGTAATTGAATAAAAAAAGTCCCAATATAAACTAAACCTGCCATTAGGAGAGTAGCTAATATCTTTGGAAACATATCTTTTAATTGTGAATAAGCACCATAATTAAACAGTTTTCCCGGCAAATAAGCATTAATAAAAAAGGATATTAAAGATGTGACTACGCGTCCAATAACTACAGCTTTTATTCCCATAGGTATAGTTATTAATAAGGTAACAATAAGTATAGGAATTTTGGAAGAGTCTACTTTTAAAAACAAATCTGATCGGCCTTTTGCATTTAAAATATTCATGTTTATTGCACTTATTGGGAATATTATTCGAGAAAAAGCTAACCATTGTAATAAAGGGATAGTGGGAAGCCAATTATCTGTTAAAAAAAAACGGATAAATGGATCCGCCAATAATGCTAATAATGTCATGGCAGGAAGTATAAAAAAAGAAGTCATCCCTAACATTCTTCTATAAACAGAAACCATTCGTATTTCATCATCATGAATTGATGCCAGAATAGGAAAGGTAACTTTTTGAAGGATACTAGTAACAGTGCCAGCTGTAACATCAACAAATGTAAATGCTTGTGAATAATAGCCTAATGTACTACTTGAATAAGCCTTTCCTATAATAACTTTATAGATATTATTAAAAAGGGTTGCAATTAAGCCTGCTACCAGTAACTTTGAACCAAATCCAAATAAAGCTTTGAATGATTCGCTAGAAAATTTCAAGGATGGTTTCCACCTGCTCAAGTACCATAGCATTAATACAGATATAATAGCTCTTAATAAATTTTGAAATACAAGTGCCCAAACACCAAATCCTGAATATGCCAAAATAACGGCGAATATCCCACTTATAATAACTGATACAACGTTTACCTTGGCCATGGTTTTAAAATCAAGATTAATTGTTAACCTTGAAGTTTGTACCAATGCCAAAGAATTAATAACAATATTCAATGTGAGTATCCTTGTTAATGGTATCAATTGAGGAATTCCGTAAAAATCTGCAATGAAAGGTGCCGAGAAAAACAGTATAAGATAAAAGAGAGTACTTATGACGAAATTAAAAACAAAAACAGTTGAAAAATCGACATCTGTTCTATTCTTCTTTTGAATAAGTGCAGTGCCCATTCCGCTATTTATGAAACTTTGCGATATGGCAATAAATATTGCAAGCATCCCAATTAATCCAAAATCTGAAGGCATTAGCAACCGAGCTAAGACAATACCAACTATAAATTGTCCAGCTTGAACTGAAAAATTTTCAATGGCATTCCAAAACATACCTTTTGTGGCTTGCGATTTTAAAGATTTATTATACACTGAGTTGTTTTTAAATTAAGAGTTAATTATTCTTTAATTTTTCCAGTGCTTGATTAATAATTGTTGAAGAAGTGCCTTGCGTATATGGAAAATAAATTATCTTGACGCCTCTTTTTTCAAATTGTTCATCAATTTTTTTCCATTTCTCTGTATCATACCAATCATCTCCAACAAACATAATGTCAAATTTTAATCTATTCAATGCATCCATCTTATTCATATTATTTTGAGGCACTACCGCATCCACATAACTAATACTTCTCACTATTTCTATTCTTTCCTCAAAACGAATAACAGATTGTTTTCCTTTATAAGAAACTAATTCATCAGTTGTTACACCAACAATCAGTTTATCACACATGGATTTCGCATTTTTTAACATTGTAAGATGACCAATATGAAAAAGATCAAAAACTCCAGTAGTATATCCAATTACCATATTTATTATTTTATTATTTATTATCTATTTGTAGAGAAGAAGAACCTTTTAATAATTGAAGTATTAAATTTATGTCTAAATCGTTTAAGGAAAGGGCCTTTAAAGATGGTGGGCCAGGCCAATCGCTATCTATATATATATTTCCGTTAAAAGTTTTTCCTTCTTTATACCTCGGAATTACATGAAAATGAACTTGTTCATCTACCATCATTAAAACCAAATAATTAATTTTATCTGCTTTTAAAACATGTTTAACTATAATTTCAATCTGTTGAAATGCATGTATTAAATCTGCGCTTTCCTTTTCATTTATTTCAGCCAAATGTTGGCAGTACCGATTTAATGTTAAAACCATTGATCCAATTGTCGGTTGTTGTGGTCGCAAACTTATTATCCATCCCCCTACTTCCTGAATTGTTAAATAATCTAGTCCGAATTTTTCTTTGAATTCTTTTTCTAACGATTCCATTTCTATTTATTTTCAATTTGATCAATAATTGAATTATAGATATTTTCCGATGCAGTTACATCGTTTGGAGGTTTAATTAATGATTTGAAAAAAGATATTCTATTTGCTTCTTTTATATCTATTTCATTAATTACTGTTCCTTCTATAAATTCATTAATCTCGGAGATACCTTTTCCCAAATATAAATGATCAAATGCCTTTTTTCCAATTTCATTAAATCGATCAGTAATATTATCATCATTAACTAAAAACATCACAGGTTTTCCCGTATAAAGATATTCAACAAGAAAGGAGCCCGAATCATGAATCATAGCATCTGAAGTCATAAATAAATCCATATAATCTGATTCATCTAATTGTCCATTTTCAAGATTTTTCCAGGTTTCATAATACTGGTCGGTTTTAATCTTTCCCCAAACATCACTTTCATTGAGCTTGGATCGTAAAATAGGATGAGGTTTAAAAGAAATTTGTATTTTGTCCTTATATCTACTTGCAAGCTCTAACATAAACCAACAGTAATCTAAAAATGTGGAATAATCTAAACCTACTCCTTTTCCTGAAATGGTATGGTGAGGTGCCCAAATTATACGCTTTATGTTTTTATTTTTTATCTTCCAAACATCATTTGGGACATAGTCTTTTACTAAAAAAGTATCCATACCGGGATAACCAGTTACCAACGTATTTCTTCCTTGGTTTCTAGAAATTTTTATTGATAGCGTTTGATGTGTATCCGTTTCTAAAAAGAATTTCCATAAGAGATTTTGAAACAATAGGTCAAAATGGAACTTATACAAATGTGAAACTTTAAAACCGTAAGGTACATAACATGTTAAAGTATCCTGCCAATTAGTAATATAATATTCCTTACGTGTTAAATTATGCGGGTTAGTAAAAAACACTATATCCGGCTGAATGATCGCTTTCACATCTAGCCATTCATCTGTAGCTTCGTTATAAGTTTTCTTAATCTTATAATTCTTGTTTTCAAAAAAATTATAAGACAATTCCATTTCTTTTAACATGATCGCCTGACCATTCGTTATATATGGACATATTACAATAATAGGCTCAAATCTCTCATTATCATCAAACAGTTTATATAAAATATCATATTTCCAAACTGAACTATGAATAACAAAAAATGCAACTTTAATTTTTGTTTTTGCTTTTACTTTTTTCAAAGCTTTTTCATGTTTATGATTTATAGTTAAAATCATAAAATTTTCAATGAGAGAAATTTTTCTTTTAACTATAAATTCTTTGACTTTTAATGGAACTGCTTTTTTTATTGCTTTTTTTAAATTCATAACTATTTAATCGTAAAGTCTTTTATCTTTTCACAAATATATTCAACCTGCTCTTGAGTCATTCCCGGAAATAAAGGCAGACTCAAACAGGTGTCTGAAATTTCTTCTGCAATCGGATAATCACCTTTTTTGAAGCCTAGATATGAATATGCTGTTTGCAAATGGATTGGAATAGGATAATGTATTAAAGATCCAATGCCGTTTAAAGTTAAGTAATTTTGCAATTTGTCCCGGTGCCTTGTTCGGATTACAAATAAATGATAAACATGGCTTGCTTCATCTGCAATTATAGGTAAAACTATATCTGCATGATTACTCAATGCTTTTTTATACCAGCCAGCTATTTCTTGTCTTTGTTTAGTCCATTCTTTTAAATATTTAAGCTTAATGTTTAAAAAAGCAGCTTGACATTCATCTAAGCGCATATTAAAACCAATTAAGTCATTCTCATATTTCTTTATTGAACCATAATTACGTAATGAAAATGCTACGTCTGCAAGATGTTTTCTATTGGTGGTTACAGCTCCTGCATCGCCAAGAGCCCCTAAATTCTTCCCTGGATAGAAGCTTGTAGCGTTAATATCTCCCCAACTTCCTGTTGCCTTGCCTTTGTAAAAAGCTCCCTGCGATTGTGCATTATCTTCAATTATAAACAAATTATGCTTTTTTGCAATGTCAGCAATTTCTTCCATTTCACAAGCTTGTCCATATAGATGCACAGGCATTATGGCTTTAGTTTTAACGTTAATAGCTGCTTCAATCTTTTTTGGGTCAATATTGAAAGTATTAATGTCGGGTTCAACAAAAACTGGCGTTGCTCCCACGTAAGATATTGCCAATACTGATGCAATAAAAGTATGCGAAGAAACAATTACTTCATCTCCTTTTCCAATTCCCAAAGATTTTAATGAAATATGTAATGCGTCTAATCCATTGCTTACACCGATCGTATAATTAACCTGATTGAATGCTGAATATTCTTGTTCAAACTTTTTAACTTGGTCGCCCAGTACATACCATGAATTATCAAAAAAATGTTCAAAAGCTTCAAGAATTTCAGTTCTTATTTTTTTATTTGTCTCTTCAAAAGAAAGAAAAGGTATATTCATTAGTTTATATATTTTTAATTAATTTCCCCGGGTTACCTACCCATAAAGTATTAGCTGGAACGTCCTTTATAATTACACTACCTGCACCTATCATAGCATTTGACCCTATCGTTATTCCCGGTAATATAGTAGCATTAGCACCTATAGATGCACCTTTTTTTATCACTGTCTTAAGAAAAGTGTCAGGATACTGTTTCGATCTTGGTTTAAGATCATTTGTGAAAGTTACATTTGGCCCGATAAATACTTCATCTTCTATTGTTATACCATCCCACAATTGTACCCCTGACTTAATTGTTACTTTATTACCTATTAAGACATCATTTTCAATAAAGACTTGTGCACAAATATTGCAATCGTCTCCAATTATCGCATTTGCTAAAACTACACAGAATTGCCATATAGAAGTATTATCTCCAATCTTTGTAGTTTGTACATCAGCTAAAGGATGAATTTTATACATATTCTTCTTTATACTTTAAAAAGTCCTCATATTCTCTTAAATAATCCTGTTCGTTATATCTTTCGGATGCCATAACAAGCAATACTGATCCTGATGAAAAATTCCTTAAATCTCTCCAAATTCCTGGGCTCACGTATAAACCATAATTTGGACGATTCAATGTAATAGTTCTTTTAATTGTTCCATCGTCAATAACCACATCAAAACTACCACTCGCTGCAATAATTAATTGATGTAAAGCTTTATGTGCATGCCCGCCACGACTTTCTCCACCCGGCACATCATATAAATAATAGATTCTTTTGACCTCAAAAGGCAATATAGTATCCTTATGATCTAGTACTGTGATATTACCAGCTCTATTATGAATTTTGGGTAATTCAATAACTGAACAATTGAAAACGTTAGACATATATTAATTCTTAAAGTCATTAAAATTACGGATATAATCTTCCTCTGAATAAGAGCTGTCTGATACAATAATTGCTAATGCATTCGTAGAAAAGTTTTCTATACTTCGCCAAAACATTTTAGGAACATATAAACCATAATACGAACGATTTAATTGGAATTTCAATTCCTGTTTGCCATCGTGAAGTATTACATCAAAGCTGCCGGAAAGAGCCACAATAAATTCCTGTTGTTCTTTAAATGCATGCCCGCCCCTGATCTCCCCACCTGGCACATCGTAAATCCAATAGGTGCGTTGAATTTCGAAAGGAATTTGATTAGGATATTCAAAAAAGGATAAATTACCTCTTTCATCCAATATCTTCGGTAGCGTTATTATTTGAGGTTCTTTTAGTGGCATATCATCACATTTATTAATTATCTTTTAAATAAAGGTAATATCGAATCCTTTTCTGAAATAATTAAATCTATAAGGGGAAGTTTCCAATCAATATTCAAGGTCTCATCGTTAAAAATTATTCCACTTTCAGATTCTTTATTATAATAGTTATCACATTTATAAAAGAATTCGGCTTTTTTACTCAAAACTACAAAACCATGGGCAAAACCACGAGGAATAAACAACTGCTTATTGTTTTCAGCGGATAATTCCACTCCAATGTATTGGCCATAAGTTAACGATTCTGATCGGAGATCTACTGCTACATCCCAAACGGAACCTTGCAGAACACGTACTAATTTAGCTTGAGCATGTTCTCCCTTTTGAAAATGCAACCCTCTAAGAACACCATAGTTAGAAAAAGATTGATTGTCTTGTACAAAGTTAACCTTTTGACTGATAGCTTTTTCAAAAGTTTGCTGATTAAAACTTTCAAAGAAATAACCTCTATCATCTTTAAAAACATTGGGTTCTATAATAAAACACCCTCTCAATTTTGTTTCAGCAACGTTCATCTAAGACAATTTAAGATTTGCTAATAGATTTTTGCCATAACCGCTTTTTAGTAGTGGTTCTGCCAAAGCTCTTAATTGCTCCTCGTTAATATAGCCCATTTGATAGGCAGTATCTTCTATTGCACCAATCTTTAAACCTTGACGCTCTTCAATTACTTCTACAAACTGGGATGCTTGCATTAAGGATTGAAAAGTACCCGTGTCAAGCCAGGCAGTTCCACGACTCAAAATACTTACTTTTAACTTTCCTCTTTTTAAATACTCCTTATTAACATCCGTAATTTCTAATTCACCACGATGGCTAGGTTTAATATTTTTAGTGATGTTTACAACTTCATTATCGTAGAAATAAATACCAGGCACAGCATAATTAGATTTCGGCTTTTCAGGCTTTTCTTCAATAGAAATGGCATTACCATTTTCGTTGAATTCAACAACACCATAACGTTCGGGATCATGTACATGATAAGCATACACAACGCCACCCGTTGGATTATTATTGGCTTGTAATAATTTGCCAAGGCCTGAGCCATAAAATATATTGTCGCCAAGTATTAAAGCTACTTTATCATTTCCAATAAATTTCTCTCCGATTAAGAAAGCCTCAGCTAAGCCATTGGGCTCCTCTTGTATAGCATATTCAAAAGAACAACCGTATTTTTTTCCATCGCCTAATAAATCTTTAAAAAGAGGAAGATCTTTTGGGGTTGAAATAATAAGAACCTCTCTGATACCTGCCAGCATTAATGTCGATAGCGGATAGTAAATCATTGGCTTATCATATACGGGCATTAATTGCTTGCTTACTGATAAGGTCAAGGGATGCAACCTTGTCCCTGAACCTCCTGCTAAAATTATACCTTTCATTTCCTTACCTTTCTGAATATTGCTCTTTATAATAGCTTTGATAATTACCGTTGGTTATATTGTTTAACCATTTCTCATTCTCTAAATACCAGTCAACTGTTTTTTCTAATCCTTCCTCAAATTGTAAGCTTGGTTTCCAATTCAATTCTCTTTCTAATTTATCAGCATCAATGGCATATCGTAAATCATGGCCAGCACGGTCTTTAACAAAGGTGATTAGTTTTGCGGACTCTCCGTTTGGGCGATTGAGTTTCTTGTCCATTAGTTTACATAGCAAATGAATTAAGTCGATATTGGTCCATTCATTATGTCCTCCGATATTATAAGTCTCACCACTTTTACCCTGATGATAAATAACATCAATGGCTCTGGCATGATCTTCAACCCATAACCAATCGCGTACATTTTCGCCTTTTCCGTAAACAGGAATAGGCTTATTATTTTGAATATTATGGATAGCTAATGGAATTAATTTCTCAGGAAAATGATGAGAACCGTAGTTGTTTGAACAATTTGAAATAACGGACTGTATCCCAAAAGTATCTTGGTAGGCTCTAACAAAATGATCGGAACTAGCCTTAGAAGCAGAGTATGGAGAATGTGGATTATAAGAAGTACTTTCAGTAAACATTCCTTCCTTTCCTAATGCACCATATACTTCATCCGTAGATACATGATAAAACCGATGTTGATCATAATTTCCCTTCCAACATTGTTTTGCTGCATTCAGAAGATTAACCGTGCCAATAACATTGGTCATTACAAATTCTAAGGGACTGCTTATTGAGCGATCAACATGCGATTCGGCAGCTAAATGGATAATACCATCGGGTTGCTCTGTTTCAAATAAATTATTAATAAAAGAAGCATCGGTAATGTCTCCTTTTATAAAACGATAGTTCGGTTTATTTTCAATATCCACCAAATTAGCCAGATTGCCTGCATAAGTTAATTTATCCAAATTAATTATATCATAATTTGGATAACTATTAACAAAGCGTCTAACCACATGTGATCCGATAAAGCCTGCACCACCGGTAATTATTATTTTCCTTTTTTTCACTTCACTAAATTAATATGAAATATTACAACCTTCCATCAGCCAGGATCCCTAAAATTCCTTTTACATCATATAAAACGCTAACATCCTTTTGAAAAGAAGCAATATCACAATTTAAAAATTCTTTATGAGCCACACCTAAAACAACCGCCTCATAACGATTTACTGGTAAGGTATTAATAGTATCTAAACCATATTCATGTTTTACCTCTTGAGGGTTAGCCCAAGGATCATAAATATCTACTTCTACACCGTAATCTTTTAAAGCATGGATCACATCTACAATCTTCGTATTCCGCACATCCGGACAATTTTCTTTAAAAGTGATTCCCAACATCAAAATCTTTGCCGTGCTGACATTAATGCCTTTTTTAATCATGCATTTTACCACCTCAGAAGCCACATAAGCTCCCATCGAGTCATTTAAACGCCGGCCAGCAAGGATAATCTCTGGATGATAGCCATGTTCTTGCGCTTTTTGGGCTAAATAATAAGGGTCTACACCAATACAATGTCCTCCTACCAATCCTGGTTTGAATGGAAGAAAGTTCCACTTGGTTCCCGCTGCTTCCAATACGGCATGAGTATCAATATCCAGAATATTAAATATTTTGGCCAATTCGTTCACAAAGGCAATGTTAATATCGCGCTGTGAATTTTCAATTACTTTCGCGGCTTCAGCAACTTTAATACTTGGTGCTAAATGTGTTCCGGCGGTAATTACTGATTTATAAAGACCATTAACTTTTTCACCAATTTCCGGTGTAGAACCAGCCGTTACTTTCAGTATTTTTTCAACTGTATGTTCCTTATCTCCCGGATTGATCCGCTCAGGTGAATAACCTGCAAAAAAATCAACATTGAATTTTAATCCGGATACTTTTTCCAAAACAGGTACACATTCTTCTTCGGTAACACCTGGATAAACAGTTGATTCATAAATAACGATATCGCCTTGTTTCAAAACTCTAGCTACTGTTTCGCTTGATTTGTATAAAGGTGTAAGATCTGGCCGGTTGTTTTTATCAACAGGGGTTGGAACGGTAACTATATAAATATTACAATCTTTAATATCATCTAAGTTGGAAGAACAATATAATCCATTTGCGTCGGAAGGTTTGCTAACTAAAACAGTTTGTAATACTTTATCAGATACTTCTAACGTAGAGTCAGTACCAGAATTTAGTCCATTGATACGTGATTGATTGATATCAAAACCAATGACCGGGTATTTGGTAGCAAAAAGACGGGCCAACGGTAAACCAACGTAGCCTAAGCCGATGACGGCAATTTTTGTGTTTTCTAATGAGTTCATGTTACTTTTTAAGATTTTTCCAATACCAGGATAAGGCTTCCTTTAGGCCTTCTTGTATGTTGTGAGTAGGTTTGTAACCCAATAGCCGTTCAGCTTTCTCAATGCTGGCTAGTGAATGAGGAATATCACCGGCTCGGTTTGGACCATGCTTTACTTCTACATCAGCAATATTAGAATCATATTCAATTAAGTCTTCTTTTAAATATTGAACCAATTGGTTCAAGGTAGTACGATCACCAACCGCAGTATTATAAACCGTATTAACGGCTTCTATATTATCAGTAGTCATGGCGCATTCATTCATCTGAATAACATTATCAATGTAGGTGAAGTCACGTGAGTAATCTCCTCCTCCATTAATAATCGGGCTTTCATAATCCATAAACTGCATAACGAATTTTGGAATTACGGCTGCGTATGCGCCTTTTGGATCTTGCCTTCTACCAAATACATTAAAATAGCGCAAACCAATGCATTCCAAACCATAAGTTTTGGAAAAAATATCAGCATATAACTCGTTGACATATTTGGTAATAGCATAAGGAGACAAAGGCTTGCCAATCACATCTTCTACTTTTGGTAAGGACTCTGAATCTCCGTAAGTAGAAGAGCTTGCTGCATATACAAAGCGCTTTACTTTGGCATCCCGCGCTGCAACCAGCATATTTAGAAATCCAGAAACATTCACATCATTCGTCGTAATGGGATCGTTAATAGAACGAGGTACAGACCCCAATGCTGCCTGGTGCAAAACATAATCAACACCATAAACGGCTTTTTTGCAATCTTCAAGATTTCGGATGTCCCCTTCAATTAAAGAGAAGCATGGATTTTTAAGAAAGGCTTGAATATTGTGTTGATGACCCGTAGAAAAATTATCCAATACGCGAACGTTATACCCTTTGTTTATAAAATATTCACAAAGATTGGAGCCAATAAAGCCTGCTCCCCCAGTAATTAAAATTGTTTTTTGAATAGTATTGTTCATTATTTTATGCACTTCAAATGCTTCAGATGCTATTATCGTTCTTATCTGCTTAGGTAGTCTTTCACTTTGTCTTTGAATGATTTAGGTTGGTTATTATCATTACCGTAGCCGTAGCCGTAGCCGTAGCCGTAGCCGTAGCCGTAACCATTTTCTTTCGTGGCGTCATTCATTACGACCATTAAATTTTTAATTTTCTTGTTTTCGTAAATGTCCTTTACAATATTCATTTGCTGTTTAAAAGTATAGTTATAACGAACCATATAAACAGCCAGGTCTGCATATTGTCCCAATGTAAAGGCATCAGCAACTTGCCCTACGGGTGAGGTATCGATGACGATGTAATCAAATTCTTCTTTCAAGAAATTCATCATCGTTGGAATACGGGAACTTAATAACAACTCGGACGGATTCGGGGGAATAGGCCCGGAAGGAATGGCAAATAATCCGGGTATTTGATCTACGGGTTGTATGATATCCTGAATCTTTACCTCTGAATTTACTAAGTAATTAGTAATTCCATATTTATTAGGGGACATCCCTAAATCTTTAAATAATTTGGGTTTGCGAATATCAAATTCCAACACAACAATCTTTTTGCCTGTTAATGCTAATGAAGCTGCTATGTTGATTGAGAAAAACGTTTTTCCTTCCCCTGTCATACTGGAAGTAACCAACATGACCTTATTTTCCCCGCCATCGTTAGCAGCAAATTGTAGATTTGTACGTATAAGCCTAAATAACTCCGCAATTTCTGTACGTGATGTTTTAGTAATGGCTAAGGCTTGTTCTTCGTCACTATGTGCTAATTCACCTAAAATTGGAACGTTAGTGAATTTTTCAAGATCTTTGGCGGATTGGACTTTGTCGTTTAATTGATCTTTTGCAAAGATGATACTGACCGGTAAGATAATCCCTAACAGAAGTCCAATCAAATAGATATTTTGAGAATTTGGTTTAACCGGTGCTCCTCCTCCCATAGCTGGATCGATGATACGAACATTGGATATTGCCGATGCTAATGCTATTGCAGATTCCTCACGCTTTTGAAGTAAATAAGAATATAAGGCTTCCTTAATACCTTGTTGACGTTGAATTTGTAATAAATTCCGTTCAATGGTTGGGATATTAGTGACTCCGGACTTAAATCCGCCTGCCTGACTTGAAAGGGCGTTTTGATTGATTTCTAAAGATTGTTTTACATTCGAAAGACTTTCAGAGATATTAGATTTCAAACTACTTAATTGTTCATCAAGATTAATAACCAGAGGATTAGCAGGCTGCACAGTTTTTAATAAACGTTGACGTTCTAATTGCAGCTCATTATATTTTTGGGTCAAACCGCCAAGGGTTGGGTCTTGTATACCCATGGTTCCGGGAACCAGTTCATCATTAGCTGATGATCGGATGTAATTTTGCATGGATTCAACCACAGAGATTTGTGTCTGAATGTCAGCAGCCTGCCGGCTATACTCTGTTACGCCTTGCAAATTCACATTGGCTTGTGAAGACACATCGAAAAGTTCATTCTTTTTTTTAAAATTCTCTACATTCTTTTCAACACCTTCCAGGTCTTCAACCAGGGAGCTTAGACGCTCATCAATAAATTTAACGGTGTTTTGAGCAATCTGGTTTTTGTCTTCGATGGCTTCACGTTGATAGACTTCAATAAATTTATTGATGATGTTAATTGCTTTTTCAGGAAGCGGGTCGATTAAAGAAATATTTAATACAGACGTTTCTTTATTCGATAAAGCTATTTGTATTTTATTATTATAGAGATTTCCTATTCGTTTGATATCGTTAAATTGTATAAAAATTGTTCGAGGAAGAGCGTAGGAACTGTTATTTGGGCTTATACTAAATTTTCCATAGGATCTGCTTATCGGGCTATTAAATGTAAATTCGCTTTTACCATCGCGATCAATTAAGGTAAACTTATCTTTATCGATAATTGAGATTTCAACTTGAGAACCCAAGAAGGATGAATCTATCTGGGTGCTTATTAATTTTATCGGCAAGGTTTTTCCATAAAGCTCAAGTGTCTTAATCTTCCCTTCGCTATAATAAGTGGTATGAAGGTTCAGTTCTTGCATCACCATCCACATTAACGGCTTTCCTTTTAAGGTTGCAATTTCATTGCTAATGCTTTGATTACTTCTAAAAGCATTTAAATCTTGAAAGGTTGAACTGATATCCCCTCCATCTTTTTTATCTCCTTTTATTAATATATTGGTATATACGCTGTATTCTGGCGTCGAATAACGCAAATAAAGGAAGGAAATTAATAAACATGCAAAAATAGAAAATAAAAACCACTTCCAATGTTGGAGGTATTTTAATAGGATGGCTTTAAAATCTATTTGATTTTGAGGATCCTGGATTTCAGGGAATTCGTTCATATTGTTTAAAAAATTCGTGTTAGTATAACAACCAATATTGATACAACACTTGCTGTGGTGGCCAAATAATAATTATCCCGGCTTACTTGCTTTTCCTTCATCACATCAGGCTCAACATACACAAGGTCGTTCTGTTGCAAATAGAAATACGGTGAGTTTAAAGCAGCGCTATTATTTAAATTGATGCGTACCATTTGCCGTTTACCATCGGTTTCTCGAATAATTAAGACGTTTTCACGGCGGCCATAAGCCGTCATATCGCCTGCATTTCCCAAAGCTTCCAATAAATTGATTCGATCTTTATCAATTGTAAAAGAACCAGGTCGATTTACCTCACCAACAACAGTCACCCTGAAATTCAGGTAATTTATATTAACAATCGGATCTTTAACATACTTAATGAGTTCACTCTGCATTTTTTCCAGTGCATCCGTTAAGGTTAAGCCTTGTAAGTGAACCTTACCTATAATTGGAAAATTGATATTACCGTCTTTACCCACTAAATATCCTTCTTTGCCTAAATTAGTAGTAGAGCCGGTCGTGCTTATATTACTTACAGAACTTTGTAAAGCACCCGTATTAAACATGGCATTGGATGTAGGGTCTAAACTGCTGACAGTAATGCCCATAATATCACCCGTTTGAATTTTCGGCTCATAGGAATTCATGATTACTGATTGAAATGCGGTACTATCTGTGATATCTTTGAAATAAACTAAGTTCCGTCGAGGGGCACAACTAGTAAAGACGAACAAAAAGAGTCCGAACAAGAGATAGGGATAAAAGTTTGATTTCATATATTATATGATTTTCCAATTTTGCAAAGATAAGTTTTCAAAAGGAAGTTTTCCAATTAAATGAAAATTGTTCATTTTTATCCAATTTAAACTGTTTGAATTTTCGGCGGTAGAAGCAATCATTGTACCAATGTTCCGCATTTGTTAAGTTTCGATAGTTTTTGTAGCCAAAAACATTTCTCAACTTTAACAAACGCTCCACGACGGAGTAAGATTAGATCACTTTTGTAATCAAAACATTTATTGACTTTAATAAGCGGTCCGCAGACGATAGTTTATGGTACGGCGAGTGATGCAAATCTCTCTTCTCTTCGTACACAAAAAACAAGACTTGGTGTACAAAATGATTAGTTAACTGTTTTTTAACCAACTAACTGCAGAAAAAAACAATAATTTTGCTCCCCTTATTAAAAATAGGAAAAGAAAAAAAACCTAGTAAACAAAAACCACATTGTTACCCAAAAGTCTGATCAATTATTTTTCGCCGCTGCTGTTGCACAATAAGGTCTGTCCCAAAAATGACCAGGTGCGAACCGTGACTACAGGAATGACTGTAGCCTCTTATGCAGTTTTAACTTATATCATATTAATAAGTGGCGGAATTTATTCGGTGCATATTGCCTCCTTATATCTACTTATGCTTACCGGTTTTTGGGCCGACCGCCGAATAGGGCATTGCTTGATCCTGATCAATATCCTGACGCTGGTTCTAATTTATTATTTGACAGCACATCATACGTATGATGTGAAACTCTATTCCATTAGCAGCAATGAATATTCCCTGTTGTTTCATGCATGCATGACACTCTTCTTTGGTGCTTTTTTCTCCTTTATACAGCAATCGCACCATGAGGCAAAGGCAATGCTGAGAAAAAAACAGCTTCCGGAAATTAGCGCACTAAGTAAACTGGTGGAGACACGGAATGTGGAACTGGATGTATATTATGATAGCGACAATCCCATGGTACTTTTTTATCTACTGGTTGATTTTGGACAGAATTTTTATAATCAATTTGACATTCCTTTTTCGGCTACGCCATTGGACAAAAGCTATTTTCATGTGTTAAAAACGGCACCCCCTGCCGGCCGAAACCTGATCTTTATTTTTAAGGAGGTCATGACCAATGCCGCGAAGCACGCTGGCGCAACTCAGATAAACTTGAAAATGAACCTATTTAATGATTATGTAAAGATTTCACTAAAAGACAATGGGCTATGGAAGGAATCGGACGATGCAAGTGAACATAAGTACCTTTTGGATAATGGTTTAAAGAATATCATGAGGCGCTGCACAAACAATGATTTCAAATTTAACATTTACCACAATGAGTCAGGAACCTGTGTGGAAGTATATGTGCCGGTTACTTTTTCAGATTGAGACTGTTTGCCTATATTCGCACAACCATTAATAAAAACCAACGTATGCAAAACAGGATTATCATCATTGAAGACAATTCTCAGGTCACAGAAGGTTTGGTGACAAAAGCGGAAACCATCTATGTGATAAATAAAAACAAGTGGCTAATTTTTAATTATTGAAAAGTTTTGAAAGATTTAACAATCCACATTGTTGAAGATGAAGCGATTATAGCAATGGACTTAAGCGACATGCTTGAAAGCATGAACCATCAGGTAAAAGATATCTCAGCATCCTTTGAAGAATTTAATAAGAAATTGCCAACCGACAGTTCAGATCTGTTTCTACTGGATATCAAGTTAAAAGGCGACAAAGATGGATTTGACGTAGCCAGGGAACTTGACAAACGAAACATCCCACATATTTTTATTTCCTCACATACCGATATCAGAACGCTGAAAGAAGCACAGACTACCAATTCACATGGCTTTATCATTAAGCCCTTTGATTTACGGGATGTAACTGTGGCTATTCAACTGGCACAAGGAAAAATTGACCGGATGCTGGCCAGGCAAACTGTTTTAATAAACAATGGCAGCGGAAAATTGCAGGTACAGCTGGATGACATTATCTATGCTGAGGCTGACGGCAATTATACCCATATTTATACGGTTGAAAGGAAAATCACCTTACGGAGAAACCTGAAAAGTACGCACAGCGTTCTTTTGAACAATGAGCAGTTTCAACGGGTTCATAAATCTTTTGTGGTGAATAATAATCAGATCAATAAAATATCTAAGAATTTCCTGATACTAAAAAACGGCAAAAAAATTCCGCTGGGCAAATCAGCCATGAAAGATTTCGAAACAGGAAAAGCTTGATTCTATCTTACCGGATTAACAACGGTTTCTTTGTGCGATCTTGATTCCACTACTGCTTCATTCTTTTTCTTCATCCAAACAGGCTTCATAGTGATATAGAAAACAACCAGCGGTATAGATGCGATTAATAATGTCGCGAGAAAACCGAGGTCAGAATTTAAAACAAAAACAATGATCAGCATTTGCAGAACGGCATAGATAGCAGAGACCACACGATGGGGAACTTTCTGCTCATTGGCCATAATCTGATAAAAATGCAAACGGTGAGCTTCAAATATATTCTCTTTCAGGATTAAACGGTGGATAATGGTCAAAACGGTATCAACGCCATAAACGGTTAAAAACAGGATATACACCCAGTTGTTTGTTTTAAAGATAAGATCCAGGATTAAAAACATAATCCAGAAAGCCATGGTGATACTGCCTACATCCCCGGCAAATACTTTGGCCTTTTTTCGAAAATTATAGAATAAGAAAACACCGCAGGCCAGCATAGGAAACCAGATTAGGTTTTCTTCTATAAAAGCATGTTGATACAGATTAACATATTGCAAGCCGCCTAACACAATTAAGCTATAAAGCCCCGTTATGCCATTGATGCCATCCATAAAGTTATAGGCATTGATAATTCCCGCTACCAGAATATAGAGGGCAATGATGGCCAAAACAGATAACGAGGAAAATAACTGGAGAAATAAAAACAATAGAGTGATGGAAAATAAATGAATAACAAAACGGATTTTTTTGGATAAATCCATATTATCATCTAAAAAGCTGATAACGCCAATTGCAAAGGCTCCTAAAATAGGCAGCCAATATACGGGATGGTATAAAACACCGGTAAAGAGAATGGATAGTAAAAAAACAATTCCGCCGCCGCGGATGGTTGGAACGGTATGGGAACTGCGGCCATTGGGCTTATCAAAGATTAAATATTTATTGGCTAACTTGGTATAAATCAGCATGCCTGCAAAAAGTAAAAGAGTAACGGTTATATAGATCATACGGGTTCTTTTGTACTTATGTCTTTATTAAAAACGGTATCAATAGCAAAAACGCTACAATGCATCATTTTTCAATGAAACACAATAACAAATCATTATGTTTTAACAATAGAATTTAAATAAATTGGTGGCAAAGATAAATAGGTTTTATATAGATTAAAGGTTTTATTGTTTTATTAATGTATTATATAGTGTAAGCAGCCTTTCCCCCAGTCTTTTAGAATCAAAAAAAGCAATCGCGTATTCCCTGCCGGCTTTTCCCATTGCCACCCTTTTCTTTTGGTCTGTTTTCAATTCCTCAATTATATCTACAAAACTGTTTAGGTCATTTTCCTTTACAATATAGCCATTTTCATTATGAACTACGCCGTATTTCATGCCCCCCGCGTCTGTAACAACGACCGGTAACTCCATTGATTGAGCTTCCTGTATAACCAGGCCTTGCGTTTCGGCTCTCCCCTTTTCGTCTGTAAAGCCGGGTAAGATAAAAACATCGGCTTTCTTCATCGTTTCAATCACTTCGTCCTGGCTCCTTGCCCCCAGTAATTCAATATAGTTTTGAAGTTTATAATGCTGTATAAGTGTTTTCACATTCTCAAGCTCACTCCCTTCCCCTATCAGTTGAAACCGGATGTCTTTAATTCCTTTATTATTAATGATGATATTCGCAATTTCAATGACATTCAGCGGTCCTTTCCATTTGATGAACCGGCCGCAGTACAAAATGGTAAAATTCCTGTTTTCCTTTTTATCGGGGTCAGGTTGATAATAATCTGTATTCAATCCAACTGGCAGAAGCGCGATGTTTTTATAAGCCGGTTTAATTTTATGAAGGATGGATTGGCCATATTCATTGTTTACGGTAATCAAAACATTCTTGTCAAAGAGTTCTTTATATCTGCGCTTATTTTTCTTTAAATCGGCTACGGCCATATCATATCCATGAAAAGTAGTTATTAACGATGATTGTAAAAGAAGGCCCAGATCTTGTGCGATAAAAAATGTTTTATACATCATTCCAAAATGAGCATGAACGATATCAAAATCATCGCCTAACTTTCTGATATTGGCTACATGATAGAAATTACTGAGTGTTAATGCCGATTTGCCATATTTAAATATGTTCAACGCCTTTAAAAAATGGAGGTTTTTAGTTTCAAAAAGGATCTTTACAAAGTGTTGAATTCTTTTGAATACTGTATCCGGAAATTCAGGATAGATCGTTAATTTATCCAGATTGTATTCGATTGCTTTTGGATGTAAAGAAGACCTGCCTTTGTAGAACGAAAAAATACGCACGTTATGACCCTTGTCAATTAAATCGATTATCTGATTGATAATAAAGGTTTCAGACGTGACCGGGAAGGTACGAACCAAAAATAATATGTTAAGCTTTTCTTTCATTCCTATAAATTAGTCGACCTTTCTTAAGCACAAGTGACGCGAGAAGCCGAAGCGTGGAAAAAAACCGATAGGAAAAGCACTTTTTCAGGCAATAGATTGCATTTTTGTAATCGTTGCTTTGATAGCTTTTCAGGAAGGCATCGCGGTATTCTGCGTAATTCCGCTTATTGAAAATAGTGATAAAATCAGTTGGTAAAAAGCTGGCCATGTCTTTGTTCCAGCTCTCCATTAATTTTGCCCAGTTCACTTTGTTGGTAGATTCAACGATACCTTGCATGCCTCTCCGATAAACAGAAGAAACGACGGGGAAATACTTGATCTTGCTTTTGGTTGAAAAGTAGGTCCACAGAATGGTATCTCCCGAGTTTTTTAAAGCACTCAGTTTTTCATCCAATAAACTACTTCTAAACATGGCAGAAGCGGTGGGAAATTGCCGCTTGGCTAATAAGGCCTTTGTGTCAATGTCCAACTCCGGGTTTGTACTGAACGCATACTGCGTATTTTTTATTGAATTGGTAACCAATCCATTTTCAGTTACCATCCCATAATCGGGATTGTTTTCTAAAAAATCAACCTGTCTTTGAAGCTTAAAAGGATCTGTCCAATAATCGTCACCTTCGCAAAGAGCGATGTATTTTCCTTTTGCTCTTGGAAAATTGAACAGAGCGCTTCCCCTCTTACCTTGAACCCACTGATTTTCCTTTTGATAAATGGGTTTGATGATGTCAGGAAACTTTCTTTCATAATCGCGGATAATTTCAGCAGTTCGGTCTGTTGAAGCATCGTCATGGATCAGAATTTCAAATTTGAAATTCGTTTGCTGCATTAAGAAACCATCAAGCGTGTCCTGAATATAATCTTCATGATTATAGGTGATGCAACTGATGCTAACCAAGGGGTCTTCAACTGCCATTATCATCGGAAATTTCAATTGTTATTCTCTTTTTCCCCTCAATCTCTTTTTTCATATCTAATAGCATTTCCCGATAAGGATATTGAACTTTATAATTTAAGTCCTTTTCAGTTCTGCTGATGTCATAGAGAAAAGACGTTTGCGATTTCTTTTCGGGTTTGTATACTACTTCGGGATATTGCGCCGGATCTGCAAATACTTCAATGATCCCTCTTATTTGCTCTTCAAGTGATGTCGGGATACCCGTTCCAACATTGTAAATGCCTTGCGCTGTCTCGCTTTCAAGCGCGCCTTCAACAATCCTGACAAAGTCTTTGATGTATACAATATCCTTTGTTTTGCCTGGATCTCCCCAAATTTCAATCTGCTCGCCTTTAATGGCCCTGTTTATTAAATACATATAAGCCATGTTCTGAACCTTCCCATCCACATAAAACGTAGCTTCCGGCCAGTTGCAATAGATAGTCGGCAACCTGAGGACGATATTTTGAATACCATATTCCAAATGATAGTGTTCCAGCATGTCCACGGCCGTGCATTTGCTGATGATGTACATGGCATGATCGCCCTTTAGGTTTAAAATCCGATCGGCATCTGCTTTAATATACTTGCCGGTATCCCAGTGTCCGTATACATCTGAATGGGATTGGGCAAAAATGATTTTCCTGATATTATTTTCTCTGCAGAACTCAAGGACATTCAGCGTACCGGTAATGTTTACATCGATGTATTTATAGGGGTCATAACCTTCCATTCTTGCCGGCATCATACCGGCCAGCAAAATAACACAGTCAATGTCCTGACCCGGTAAGGTAGCGAATTGCTCTTTTTTCGAAATGTCTAAAGGTATATAGGATACGTTTTCAGCTTTGAAATAATCAGGCTCACGTTGCTTATATCCTGTAGCATATACTTTGTGGTTTTTTTCACTCAAATGCTTTGTGAGGGTTTCCCCTGTAGAGCCGGTTGCCCCGATAAGAATAATATTCATATTTTTTTGGTTTTTAATCATTCATTAAATCAACTCGTACTTGTTCAATAAGTTGCTGATTTCAGATGGCGAATTAAACATCATAACATCAATCATGGAAAGCCAGGGAACAAAGCCGCCTTTGTGTTGCTGATACTCAATATTTAATGATTTTATAAAACTGAGTTTCAATCCGTTTGTCTGAAATAATTCTTTTTCATAGAGTTCCTGACCGCCTATGGGATTGATATAGTGAGTTGTTTTTTCAATTTTGCAGATATCCATAACTCTTTCTTTGCCGGATAAATAATTATTATTATAAAGAGCAGAAGTAAGAACAATCTTTCTTTCCAGATTTAAATATTCGCAAACCTTCATTAAACTGTTTGCGTTTAGTTTTGAGATGCTGCATTCAGTTTCCTGCAGGCTAAATACTTGATGCAGGACTTCAAAAACCGGCACAAAAAAAGGTGCTTTTTTATAGGACTGTTCCAGGGTTTGAAAAAACTTGCTTTTCCATTTACCAAATTTATTTTCGTCAACAAAAATTTCATTGATCTTTGAAAAAGAACTTGCTTTTTTCAAAGGAACGGTAAACATAAAGGGCTTTCCTTGTACAAGGATGTTATTCCTGTTTATCCAGCCCTGCTTAATAAAATTAACATCATCATATATGACAAACTTATCTACCGCATTAATCAGCTGAAAATAACCGATATATGGAAATAAATAAGGCTGCATGATTGCTGTCTTCATTCTCTAATTATTCTGTACTCTTAAAATTAACCTGCAAATCAAATCGACTTCTTCAAACGACAAATCATAATATAGCGGCAAACATAGGATTCTTTTTGAAATATCATCCGTAATCTCAAATTTTTGTGGTTCAAGATAAGGTAAAGTTTTTGCTAAAGACGGGTAAAAATAACGACGTGTAAAAATTTCATTTCCGTTTAAAACTTTCATACATTGAAGCATGATTTCTTCGCTGTCAAACACAATCGGGTAATAAGCATAGTTTCTACTAGCGCCCTGATACCAAAGAGGAGGTCTGGCTTTTAAATTTTTTAACTTTTCATCGTAATAATTACTAAGTGCCTTTCTTTTCTCATGATTAGCTTCAATATAAGGAAGGTTGGCCAAACCCATTGCCGCATGAAATTCGGAGTTTTTGCCATTGATTCCCAATTCGGAAAATGCTTCCGGACCGTCAAACCCAAAGTTCCGGATATAAGCAAGCTTCTTTAACAGAGCCGGGTCTTTGGTTATTAATAGCCCGCCTTCGCCCGAATGGTATAACTTGGTAGCATGTAAACTGCAAATGGATACATCGCCGTATTCAAAGATGGACCTTCCCTTCAATTGAACACCAAAGGCATGAGCACCATCGTACACTACTTTTAAGCGGTGCTTTTCTGCGATCTTTTCAATTTGCTCCACATCGCAAGGGTTGCCATATACATGGGTTGCAAGGATTGCTGTGGTCCGTTCGGTAATAGCTGCTTCTATTTTTGCCGGGTCTATATTTAAACTGTTCTTTTCAATATCGACAAATACGGGTGAACAGCCTTCCCATACAATGGTACTTGTGGTTGCGACAAATGAAAAAGGCGTTGTAATAATCTCTCCTTTTAAATCTAAGGCCTTAATTGCCATTTGAAGCGCAATGGTTCCATTGGTAACAAATAACAAGTGCTTTAGCCCTAAATGACCTTTCAATTTCATTTCTAAATCACTGGCCAAAGGACCCATATTGGTTAACCATTGGCGTTGCCAAATACCTTCCAGGTATTTATGATAGTCCCCTAAAGGGGGCAGAAAGGGCTTAGTTACGGGTATCATGCTTGAGTAATATGTTTTTAATGCTTTGTAATGAATTCATTTTGAATAAAGCGGCTATACCCATATAGAGTATACATCCGCTTAAGCCACCTATCAAAATCCTTGATAGATCCGTTAAGGATTGTGTTTTTAACCGCTCATCCAGTAGCAAGATGCATCCTCCAACGGCAAAGGCTAATAAAATAATTGGCAATACATCTTTTGACTGCTCCCAGGAGGTATAATTCAAAAATTTTCCGGTATAATAGGTATTGATAAAGAAAGCAAGTACAGATGTTATTAATTGTCCCCAAATCAATCCCATAATACCATATTGTATGCTAATCGCTATTGTTACCACAACCATCACCTTTTTAATAACTTCTAATTTCAGGAACAGATCGCTCCTGCCTTTTACTTTTAACACATTCAAATTATAAGCATGAACGGGATAAAGGATACCGGCGATACAGAGTACTTGAAAATAAGGCACAGCAGGCAACCATTTTTCTGTAAATAAAAACCGGAAAACGGGCTCTGCCAATACGCCCGAAAAGATTAATACGGGCGCAATAATAAAAACAACCATTTGCATAATCTGCTTATATGCTCTTTTTAACCGCTCATCATCGTTTTGAATGGAAGCGAAAAGCGGATAGGTGACTTTATTCAGTGCGTTTGATAAATTGGTTACCGGCAACTGCTTTAAAGAATTTGCCCGGGTATAATAGCCAACCTCGCTGGCTATAAAAAATTTGCCAATAATAATCTGATAAATATTAGTGAACACAGTATCCAATATTCCGGATAACGTGAGTTTATAACCAAAAGACAAATGACCTTTAAACTTTTCCATTGAGAAAACGAAGCTAGGTAACCATTTGGTGCGCCACCACAACTGGATAGTATTTAACAAGCTCTGTGCCAGCTGCATCCATACCAGACTCCATACACCATATCCCTGATAAGCAAGAAAGATGCCTAATAAACCGGAAATAACAATGGACGGAATGGCTATCATCAATTGTGATTTAAAATCCATTATTTTAGTCAGCCGGGTTTGCTGCACGGCAGAAAATGCCCGTATAATAAAGGAAAGACAATATAAGCGGATGATAGCTCCTAAGATTTCTTGCTTATAAAAAAGAGCAATATAGGGCGCGGCAATAAATAAAACAATATAAATAACAATGCTGCCTGCTAAATTGAAGAAAAAGACGGTCGAGTAGTCTTCCTGATCCGGGTTTTCGGTTCTGATTAAGGATTGGGTTAAGCCGCTGTCTATTAAGGTTTGGCCAAGCGCTATGAAAACAGAGATCATGCCGATTAAGCCAAATTCTTCAGGCATAAGCAACCTGGCCAAGACAATGGATACCAAAAAGGCGATACCCTGTGTGCCGAATTGTTGGCCAAACGTCCAAATAATGCCTGAAATTGCAGTCTTTTTTAGCGACATTCTGTATAAAAGAATCCTATTAGCACTTTTTCCTAAATATTTATTATGTTATCTCTTCAGTGGTTTTATGATAACCAGCTTAATTCTGCAAAGATAGAATTTCAGCGGTAAGTTTTACAATTTGCATGTTTTTATAAAAGCGTGGTTTTTCAGAAAAATGACTTATATTAACATTTCTTTTGTTTATATAATAAAAAAAAATGAAACAACTATTCCTTATACTGATAGCGTCGGTGGCTTTTCTCTTCTGTTCAGCGCAAAAATCGTCCGGTGATTATAAATTGATCTGGGCTGATGAATTTGATAAAAATGGCGCTCCGGATCCGGAAAAGTGGGGTTTTCAAAATGGCTATGTACGTAATTATGAACCCCAATGGTACCAGCCCGAAAATGCAAGCGTTGCTGATGGCTATCTGGTTATCGAAGCGAGAAAGGAAAAAAAAGTAAATCCCAATTATCAGGCTAAAAGCAAAAACTGGAAACTAAATCGCAGCTCTGCTCCTTACACTTCAAGCAGTATGACGACCAAGGGAAAATTTGACTTTCAATACGGAAAGGTGATGATGCGGGCAAAAATAGACATTAGACAAGGCATGTGGCCTGCCTTTTGGCTTTTGGGAAGCAATCGGGATAGCATGAACTGGCCTGCCAGCGGTGAAATTGATGTTATGGAATATTTCAGAGGCAACCTCTATACAAATGCGGTATGGGAGGGAAGAAACGGTAGCGCCATGTCTTTGACCAAATTACCCGTTGCAAAACTAGGCGGTGATGCCTGGGCAAAGGAATTCCATGTATGGGAGATGGAATGGGATGAAAGTAGCATTGTGATTTCCGTAGACAACAAAGTTTTGAATACAATTGATTTGAAAAAAACGGTGAACAAGCATAAGGGAAATAATCCCTTTCATGAGAAGTTCTACATTCTATTAAATCTGGCCATGGGGCAGAATTGGGAAAAAGTTCCGGATTCAAGCCTTCCGGCAAAATTTGTGGTTGACTATATAAGGGTATATCAAAAATAAAGAAAGCCTGTACCGCCTTAAATTAAAAAGATTGTATCGTTTTCTGCAGGCCTTTCCTGGCTGAAACCGGTAGTTCTTTAGCGAGGGCTTGCTTGACTTTATAATTGGATACCACATAGCTTTCTGTAAGCTTTTGCAATCGCTCGCTATTCAGCGGCAGCCTTAAAACATCCCCTGCTTTTGCAAGCAGCTTGATCAGTCCTGCCGGAATAGCCCATAAGTTGGCCCGGGTTCCCCTGGCCAGGGCGATTTCTTTTACCAGCTCATTGGTTGACAGGCTTTCATCATCTGCAAGCTGATAGATTCCTGAAGGTATCTCCTGCTTTATTAATTCGTTGATCACAAAACATAAATTTTCTACACTTAAAAATGAGCGCTTGTTTTCAAAAATGGCTAAAGGGTAGGGAATTCCTTTTTTTACAAATTGGTAAAGAAGGTTTAAATTGCCTTTATTTCCTGGCCCATGGATCATACAGGGTCTTAAGATATAATAGGCTTTGCCTTTTGGTAATGGTTTTGACTGGATATATTCTTCTGCCATTAACTTCGATATACCATAATGAGTTTTGGGTTTCGGAATAATTTCTTCCGTTAAAACGCCTTCAACAGCGTCTGCGGCAGCTTTGACCGAGCTTATAAAAATAAATTTGCTGGCATCCGATTGAAGGAAAGCATCATACAATTGCCTGGTTAATTCATAGTTTGCTTCATAATAAGAAGAAGGCTGCGATACATTTTTAAGATCATGGGCTTTGCCGGCAAGGTGGATGACCACATCGGAACTTAGCTGAATCTTCTGCTCGGCCTGATACCTGAATGACAGGCTTTGAAGATTGTACTTATTTAGATATTGAAGAAGGTTTTGGCCCACAAAGCCACTTGCACCTGTTAGTTGTATCTTCATTTTTTTTCTTATTTCCTGAGGAATGCTTTATAGATCTTTTCTAATACGCTTACTGGCAAAGCCCGTAATATTTTTTTAACGGATAGAATGGATTTGTATTCAAAAAAGTTCAGGAATTTGTCCTGATACATTTTTGAGATAAATTCTTTTTCATATTTATGATAAGCAGTTCCGCTTCTTCTTGAAACCATATTATTGCCGATCCGGGCATAAACAAGCGATTCCTGACTATTGTAAAGCCTGGCACCGGCTTTATACATTTCGTACCATAAATTATAATCTTCAAAATTTCTCTTGTCCCAATAACCTTTTGCCTTTATTGCAATGCTTTTTTTAAAAGCCACGGTCATGTGGTTGAAAGGACATCGGTATTTCATTAATTTTACAATGTCGGCATGCTTTTCAGGCATGAGCCTGACCTGGTTTAAATCGCCGACAACATCGTTAAATTCATTGATTGAGGAGCCGATCAGGTCATATTTTTCCGTTTTGATTAATTTGATCTGTTCTTCAAAGCGGGTGTTCACCGCGATATCGTCTGTATCCATTCTAAATACCCATTCGTAATTGCAGTTTCCCAGACCATAATTCATGGCGAAGCCTACGCCCATATTTTTTTGTAATTTGAATACTCGAAGCTGAGTAGGGAATTCTTGTTGATATTGTGCAACGATCTGGTTTAATTCGTCTGTTAAAGGACCGTCTTCTACAAGAACCAGCTCAGTAGGTAAAACAGTTTGATTTCTTAATATGCTATCTAATGACTGAATAAAATATGCCGGATTTTCTTTTATATAAATCGGCATCAGAACCGAAAATTGGAAGTCATTCATTTTAATTCTACTTATTTTTTTTGAGATACAGATCTTAGCTAAATAACGGTTAAGACTGAGAAAAGTAATTTTGGATTCAGACGGTATACGTTTTTAAGCAAGACCGCCATGATTGAGAAATAATCAAGCCCTACCCTTCCCTTTAGGTAGATCACCTTGTCTTTTTTTAAGAATTCATGAAGGAATTGCTTGTTATTTGATTTAATTGTTTTGTTTAATACGGAAAAGAACTCAATGCTTGAGTAGGTAACCAGGTTCTTTAAGATGGCTTTGCTGGCTTTATGCCTGGATAGATATGCATGTAAACGATCGAAAACGTTTAGCGAGGTTAAACGCTTTTTATTGAAATGACTGTTCATTACAGAATCCTCCCGAACGTTGTAATAAAAATAGCGTTTTGAAAGATAGGCTATTTTCCGCGAATGAAAAATGGCTTTTATCTGAAACTCCTGATCTTCCCCCATGAAGGTTTTTTCTTCAAAGAATAGGTTTTCTTTTTTGATTATACTTGATTTTACGACCATTGAACAGAGATGTTGCTTTACTTTCCTTTTTAAAAATAAGGAAAGAAAACTTTCTGAACTTTTTATCTTTTTATTTAATTTTTGATTGCAAAAGTCCTTTACCACCCCTTCACTGTCATACATTCCGTAACCGAATGAAATCATATCCAGGTCCGGGTGTTTCTTGATAAAGGTCTCGAGGTCTTTTAACAGATCAGGATGCAATGTGTCGTCACCATCAAGGAAGAGAACATATTTGCCCTTAACTTGCATTAAACCTTGGTTTCTGGCATGAGAAACGCCCTTATTGTCAACATTGTTTACCAGTGTAAAATTATCTTTTGTTTGATAATGCTGCATGAGCTTAAGTGTGCGGTCCGTTGATCCGTCGTTTATAAGGATAACTTCATAGTTCGATGCCTTTTGTGCTAATATGGATTGAATAGTTTCTGATAAGTGATTTTCTAAATTATAACAAGGAATTACGATGGAAAATAAAGACATAGCTGAAATTTGAAAAATTCATATAATAATGGATAATCTGTATGGCTGCTTCTATAGAGATTATCGGCTTGGTAAATGAAATAATCCACTTTTTATTTTTAAGATAGAAAAAAATAATCGGGAACTCAAGCGATAAGCATTTTTAAGCCCGAAAGCGATGATGGAAAACTTGTCAAATCCGAACGCTCCCCTTAAATATACGACCCGGTCATTTTTTTGAATATCCTTAATAAATTGATAGCTGCCTTGCTTAATGCATTTATTTAATACTGAAAAATACTCAATGCTTGAATAGTTAATTAAATTTTTAAGAATGGCGTTGCTGGCTCTTTGTTCTGTTAAATAGGCATATAGCCTCTCGAAAACATGGAGTGTGCTTAATCGCTTTTTATTAAATGGAACGCCCATTAACGAAGTATCCCGCACGTTATACTTAAAATAAACATTAGACAGATAACCTATTTTCCGTGCATGAAAATTGGCCTTGATCTGAAATTCTTGATCTTCGCCGACGGGCGTGTTTTCATTAAACAATAAGTTATGATCGTGAATAACCGCCAGCTTTAAGGCAATGGCACAAATATGTTGTTTCATCTTCCTTTTTAAGAATAAAGTAAGAAAAACATCTGAATCCATTACTTTGCGGTTTAACCCCGGATGGGAGAAACGCTTGATCAGTTTATGGTCATTAAACCGCCCATATCCGAAGGAAATGATATCCAGATCTGAATATTCAAGTAAAAAGGCTTCAATATCTTTTAATAGATCGGGGTGATAGGTATCATCGCCATCCAAAAAAAGCACGAAATCGCCTTTTGTATATTTTAACGCGGTGTTTCTGGTGGCTGAAAGACCTTTGTTCGTTAAAACGTTGACTAGCTTGAAATTCTTTTCGCCCTCGTAACGCTGCATAACCTCGTAGGTGCCATCCGTTGACCCATCATTTACAAGGATCACCTCGTAATTTTTATTGACTTGGGCCATCACTGATTCAATAGCATTTGGCAAATCCTCTTCAATGTTATAACAAGGAATGATAATGGAAAATAAACACATATTAAAAAAGCTGGAAATTCATATGATAGGGAATAATTTGTATGCGCGACCCAATCGCTATTATGGTAATGATATAAATAAATATAAACAGCATATAGAAAGCATATTCACTGATCTTTTTGCTTTTATATTCAAGGTTATCAAAAATTAATGGTATCAGGAAAATATAAGTTGCCAAAATATAATTATGCAATCTTTTTAATATTAATATAAGCGCTGTATTGTTTTGAAAAATTAACATAAACAGAATCAGTACGCTAATGAAATTGAAATTAAAGAGGACATTTGAAAAGTCAGTTTTATCAAATTTATAACGTACTACTTCTAAAAATATTCCTAACAGCAGGAATGCATAGATTTTCGCGTCAATTGCGACATCAAATGACTTACTATCACCCGCATAGGAAACGTAGGGGGTATATGCAATTAATTTATCTATTATAAAGCCTGAAGCGATGGCAGCAAACAGGATAATAAGTTTGATAAAAGTGGAATAGTGTTTTTTTACCACGAAATAAACCGGATAGTAAAAAATGATGGATAAATGGGCAAAGACGGAAGCCAGAATTACATAAAAAGAATAGCGCTTTAAATCTGAATTCTGTATAAAATAGATGGAATAAAGAAAGATAGCACCTGCTAACGACTGCCTGACGCCATTGAAGGAAAATAAATAAAATGAAAGGATGCAGAAATAAACCAGGATGGACATGCCGGGGTTGAGACTGTTTTTTTGAATGGCCTTATAGGTAAAATATTGTGTTAAAGCAGCAAAGCTAAAAAAAAAGAGCTGCGCGGTACCCCCTATAAAATCAAGTAATTTTATAAATAATCCAAAACCAAGCTCATTGGTGACAAACAAGCTTCCACTTTTAACATAGTCAAATATATTTTGATATTGTTCAAAGTCAATACCCACCATATACCGAAAGCCGGCAAAGAGAGTTAAAATGATAAAGATTGCAGCATATGAATAATCAAAGCCCTTAACCTTTCCCAGGACCAGGAAGAAAAGAACAAGTATCAATAAAATAAAATATGCTAGCATGACCTTAAAAAATTAAGATTCTTTTCTGAAAAATTTAAACTCGTGGTGCGTTCCTCTTTTTTCTATCGGGGGAAGCTCCATATAATTTCCATATACAGTTGATAAATATTCATGATACTTCAATGGCGCATTGTATAATTTTTGCTCAAATAAAACGCGGGTGTTTTTTTCAAAAACATCCCCGGAACAGATTTCTTTTACACCATATCCCCAAACTACGATTCCTGCATGACCTGAAGAATGAAATGGATGTTTTTGCGCCAGCTCTGTAATTTTTGAAACCAGGTAATGACTGGAGATGGGTGTTAACAAAAACCTGATTAATTTGGCAAGGGCTTCCTTATAAGCCTTTCTGCCTTCTCTTTGATTGATACGCTTAAAAATTAATGCGTTTTTATAAATGGAAACCTTTTTTACATGCTTAATCGCTTCCTGCTTATCATCTGGTAAACCATCAATTGGAAAAATATCGATGTTAATCCCGATCTCATAATGATAGGACCCATTTTCGACTAAAACTGTATTGCCATCGGATATCTTTACAAAGGGATTAAAATAATTTTTGATGGCTTGAAAGGTATAAAGTTTTAAGCCGTCTATTTTAAATTGCTCAATAAATTTTGCATAATCTGGCCGGGGCATCATTAAATCAATATCATCATCCCAAGGTATATAGCCTTGATGCCTGATAGCGCCCAATAAGGTGCCTCCGCACAGGAAATAGTTGATATGATGGGCATCGCAAAAAGCTACAACCCGATCTAGAATTTCTAACTGTATTTTTCTGGTTTCATCAAGGCTGATTTCAATCATAGCTTTACATCAATAACCTGTCCGGATTTTTCTGAAAAAAGAGCGTTGATAGAAGCGGTTGCAACCACTTCTGATTTCAATAAAGAACCTTCCGGCTCATTTCCAAAGCTTTTTATGCGCATTGGGGTCCGGGTACGCTCAGGATTAATACAATTAACTTTTACATCATCCCACTCTTCGCTCAGGGCTTGTACTAAATTAACAATGGCTGCTTTGGAAGAAGAATAGATGCTATACAGGCTTCTTCCCCTGGTGTAGGAACTGGATGTGTACAATAATAACGATCCATTCGATTTTTTCAGATATTTGAGGCTTTCTTTTGCCACAATAATGGAGCCCAGATAGTTTATATTTATACTTTTGATAATGTTTTCATAAGACATGTTTTTCAGGGCTTGCTTTTCAAGTACGGCAGCGGTATTTACTACAAAATCAATTTTGCCTTCTTTTCCATTTACTTCTTCCAGGGCTTTGCTTACTTGTTCGAAGGATGAAACATCAACCTTATTTGATCTGCTAAAGGAATGTACGTTAGCACCAAATTGTTGACAGATTTCCAGGATATCCTTCCCGATACCATAACTGCCTCCGAATACGACGACTACTTTCCCTTTTAATCCTGACTTAACGGAGTCAGGAAGAACCAGCCCCCTGTCTACAGTAGATTTAAGCTGGAAAAGCTTATCCATTAAAAAAATATCTTCTTTATAGGTGAGTTTCATATTAAATTGCTCACCCACAACAACAAAGATATCTTCGTTGGGTAAGTATTTTTTAACGACACCGCAATCGTCAGTAGCTTTGAAATGAGGGTCCTGGAGGGCGAGTTCATAAGCATCTTTGATGGTATTGAGGCGGAATGCCTGTGGCGTCTGGCCATTATATAATAAATCCCTGTTGGGGATCTCTTCAATTAAATTATCGTTTACTTTAATAATGGTATCGGTGGTTTTTATGGCAACATCAACCGCATTGTATTGATCCAGCGCTTCTATACAGTCTGTTATGATGCGATGGTTTACCAGGGGACGAACGGCATCATGGAAGATAAGATTGACATCTTGATCTTGATACGAATGTATGGCCGATAAACTGGAATGGTAACGCTCAGCACCTCCATCTAATATTTTCCTTAATTTGCTAAAGGAGTTAACTTTGGATATCTCTTCAATATCCATTACATAATCAGGATTTGAGACAACTGCAATTTCATCAATAAGTGGATGGCTTTCAAAAACTTCAAGAGTATGTTCGACGACTTTTTTACCTGCAATTTTTAATAATTGTTTTGGTCGGCGATCGCCCAACCTTACCCCTTTTCCACCTGCTAGTATAATTGCAATGTTTTTTTTCATTTTATTTAATTTGACTGTATTCTTTTGTGTTGTATGCTTGTATTTTATTATGATGTGTGTTTTTAAAATTGAAAACAAGATCTAATAGGCGTTGTGTACTATTAGCATCTTTATACGTGAAGAAAATATCACGCACTTCCTGCCTCTTTTCTTCATAAGGATCAATCCCGGTAGTTAAAATTACGCTTAACAGCTCAATAAAGTCTTCTTTATTTTGAACTAAGCGGCTAGGAAGCAATTTTTCTACATCATCAAAATAAAAACCTCGCGATTTTTTATAGGCTTCGAAATCTGAAGAAAAACAAATAACCGGTTGATCGAGCAATAAATAATCTAAAATAATAGATGAGACATCTGAAATTAAGATATCTGTACAGGCAACCAAATGGTAAAGGGTTATGCCTTGGCTGCAAATCCATTCATCATCTATTATCAGCAGATTACTTAAATTGCTGATATCAGAACTTTTTGGCGAATACGGATGAGGTTTAACAATACATAGCGCATCGTTATCTTTTAACATTTTGTTAAAAGAATCACTATCAAAGTTTTCAATCTGGAAAGGATTGTCTATTGCTATTCCGTCAGTCGGAAGACCCAATAACGAATCGCTTCGATAGGTTGGCATCCAGATCAGGATCTTTTTATAAGCATTTAAATTGCCCTTAATTCTACTTTTTAGTTTAACCTTATCTTGTTTGGCACGAAGTAAAATATCATTCCTTGGATAGCCGGAAACAAAAACACTTTCTGAGGGAACTCCAAAAGCCTTGGAAAACATATCTTTTGTAAGCTTGGAGGTTGCTACCGTAATATCGGCAGGTATCCCATCCCCCCCGCGCAATTTGCGGATGCGCTTATGCCCTACGCCATGCCATAGATTGATTAAAAGTTGGCTTTTGGGGGTATTCTTAAAGAAAGGACCATGCGTAATGAATACGTATTTACAAAGCATGAGCATGATAACAGAATAAAGACCATGCCGATCTAAGGTTCTGATTCCAGGTGCCAGTATATCTCTTGCGTAGGGCTTCATCTTTTTGCTAACAATATAATAAACTGGAATTTTATACTGCTGACTGATATAATTAGCAACTTCTACTGCATTGCTTTCAATCATTAAATGTTCGTAAATAACTACCCGGTTTATTTTGGGCAAAGACTTGTTAAATAGATCTAGTATTTTTAAAGCTACATCTTTGATTACCATAATAGCGCTACACCTTTATATTTTATTCATGATTTGCAAACTTAATAGATTAATTGCTGTCCTCTTTATTTTATTGCATTTTTATAGATACAATCCAGTTTATTAATAATTTCCTCCCAGGGAAAAGCCTCAGCCAGTTTTTTGGCGTTTTTTCCCAATGTGATTTTTAATGTGTCATCGCTTATAAATTTGTTGATGACATTCGATATTTCATCTACATCCTTGTGATTTACTGTAAAGCCATGAACTCCTTCCTGGATATAGCCATCCATGCCACAGGTTTTTGCTCCTATAACGGGTAAACCGCATGCCATTGCTTCTATATATACCCGGCCAAATTTTTCTTTATAGCTAGGGAGAATAAATAAATCATAATTAACTAACATATCGGGGACTTCTTCATAAGGTATATAACCTTTGAAGTTTACATAGGGTTGAATCGTTAGCTTTGATAAAAGATCCTTCAAACCTTCTTCAGCGGGCCCGTCTCCATAAATGTCAAAAATAAAACCATGCTGAATCTTTTCCAGAGCCAGCAATACTTTATCTATATTTTTCCAAACCAATAATCTGGATAAGGTAACAATTCTGAGGGGGGCAGTGTCTCTGCTATATATTTTTTCTTTGGTTAAAAAGCGGCTATCAACGCCATGTGGGAGTAAATATGAATTTTCATGGAGCTGATCAGCCATTGTCTTCTGGAGATATCCTTGACTTATAATGGCCTTTGCATTGGATATGTATTTTTTTATAGAGCGGTCTACCTCCACCGTCCCGAGTTCCCTGGTCGTTATAACGTAAGGTATTTTAAAGCGTTTATATAATTGATGAGCAATACCAGCCTCCGATTTTATCGTATGGGCATGGACGATATCAATATCGTGGTCCTTTATGATCCTTTTTAATTTCTTTCTGTTCATGAAATAACCAATGGGAATAAGCACTGATTTAAAAAGGCCGTTTCTTAATATATTTGGAACAGTAATGATTTCGATTGTTCTGTTTTTATATTGGAAACTTTTTAAACGCCTGAAATCAACGAATTCTTTCCATTTTTTGGATATGAGGGAAAAGAAAAAATTAGAATAAGGGACAATAAAAACAAAGGTGTATTTCACATCCTTTTGCATATGTTCATGTAAATCCGCTGTTGTTATCAAAACATCATTTTCACGCTTTTGCTTGGTTAAAATGGGCGCTGGTATAATATCAGTTAAAACAAGTATATTCATATTTTATTATTGGAGTAACGAATACCCTCTGTTATTTTAAAAAAAAAATTATTTTTTCTTCTCAGCGATAAACGGGAGCCTAAATAAAAAACCACCAATATATCATAACTGCTCTTTACTTAAATCGTCTTACTTAAAAAATGTAACCTCCCGGAAAGGAAAAGACTTTTAAAAGGAATCAACCCGTTGTCGCTTATTCGCCTTCCAAAATATCCGTAATTTCCTTGATAAGGATTAATATAAAACAAATTAAAAGCCCAGCGAGAAAACCTCCAAGCGCAATTCCGGTTGTTTTTCCAAACCTTTCCATTTCTAAAGGCAAAACAGGTTCATCAATTACCTGGATTAATGGAGTTTCTCTCCTAAGAGAAATCTTTGAGGTTTCCAGGTTTTTAACAAGTTCTAATAAGATAGCTTGGTTAGCTTGTACGTCTACCTGTCTTTTTGAAGAAGGTACACGTAAAACTTGACGGGCAGTATTTGCATTTGGGTTGGCATCTAATGCCATAGCTACGCCTCCGATAGCTGAATTCAATTCCTGTCGTACGGAATCTGTTTGACTTTGCAGAATAGCTAAATTTTCGGCCGATTTGCCTATTTTGGTTTCGATGTAAAAATCGTTTACGTTTTTAACAAGTGCTTCGGTAAAATCTTTAGAAAAGGTTTCGTTTTCAAATTTTGTTTGTACCGATATTAAACTTAATTGTTTGTTGGGTTTTGAAATATTTAAGTTATCGTCCTTTATAATTTTTACCACTTTTCCCATAATTGAGTCATGTTGAAGTGTAAATTGTTCTTTTGGAATATTAAATCGAATGTTCTTTAAACCGGGGTTTTCTTTCCAGTCTTCTCTGATTTCATTAAAAGTAATGTAGCGTTCAATTAATAATGAATCATTCGTAGGTGAACTACTAAGTAAGGTCTTTGAAATCATTGACCTGGACTTATAAAGTTCAATGATATTGTCTCCCCGAAAGATCCCTCCCCCACTGCTACCAAAATTTATCCCGGCCATTGCTGCTAAACCACCTAGATTTCCTATATTTTTGGTATCGCCTTCTTCTAATACAAAAGTAAGTTTAGCGGTATACACGGGTTTTTTCATGATAGCATACACAAAGCCCAAACCACCGCCCAAAAGGCCTATCACCACAATGATAAGCCATTTACTAAGCAGGTAGTGCCACCAGCCAGTAATTTTTAGGATGAGGTCCTTAAGTGAAATTTTATCATCCGTGTCTTTGTTCTTTATGTTTGCGTTTTGTGAACTCATAAAAATGTTTCTGATTTAACGAATGCTTTTTTTATTTCAAAAGAGTAACAATAATTGCTGCCATAGAAGCAATGGATGAACCTAATCCTACCCATGCTTGCGGGCTGAGTGGTTGTCTGTCACGGATTCGTTTTTGAGGGACATAAATTTCAGCACCTGGTTCAATAGAAGGATAACTGCGAATACCTAAAAAGCTTTTTGTACTTTTTACCGAGCCATTTGCATAAACTACGTATGATCGTTTTTTAAGAGCTTGTTCTGTAAAACCCCCACCCTGTGAAATATAGCCTTTGAAAGTACGATTTGGCAAATACACTGCCGTTACCGGTGCAAGAACTTCTCCACCAACATTAACGGTTTGTAATTGTTTTGGAACAAAGATTATATCGCCATCTCTTAATAAGAGGTTTTCACTATCTTCAGGCTTTTCAAGAATCTTTAAAAAGTTAACGCCAACATAATCATTTTGCATTTTTTGTTGGATCTCAACCTGACTTAACGCTATGTTTTGGTTTACTTGTTGCAAAGCAGTAAGCGTCTTTAATTGTTGCTGCTCATCTTCTTTTTTCATTTCGATTTCTACTTGATCGTCACGGCTTGAGCTCGCTTTTAAAGCAGATACGCCATCTCTTTTTAAAGAGGAGCCTCTGATATAGGCAAAAGGAGTAAAACCACCTGCCCGATCAATAAGATCTGTTATGCGTTCGTCCTTTTTACTAATTGTGTAAATCCCGGGATAAAGTACTTCCCCTTCTATTCGAACAGTTTTTTGTGTTTCATAACCCGGCGAAGTTCTTACAACAACGATATCAAAAGGCTGAAGAACAAAATTAGCTCCTTCACCTTCAAAATTTTTATTTAAATCCACCTGAAAAACATTCGCTGTTTGCCCAAGCTTAGATGTTGCATCAACGTCTTGCATTCTTCGGGATACTTCCACTCGTAAAGGTGTAGCACTTTCTTTGAAGCCGCCGGCTTGTAAAATCAGGTCTTTAACGGTTCTGCCTTCTGCATAGGGATATGCGCCGGGTAAACGTACCTCGCCATCAATATTTAAAATATATTCATCTCTTAAGTCAAAGATCGATGATATGACAACTACATCTTCTTTCTGTAAGGGAATATCGGCATCAGTACCTGCCAGGATATTCGCGATGTTAAAGGTAATTTGCTCTGCTTGTAAATCTGCTTTTAATCGGGTTATTGTTCCTAGCTTTAAGAAAGCATCTTCGGTCACGCCATCTGCTTTTTTGATTAACATGGAAAGCGTTAAACCCGGACTAAGTTCATAATCGCCAGGTCTGAAAACAGCTCCGTTGATAATTACACGGTTTTCAAAACGTTCCAATATCCGCGAAATGGTAAATTTATCACCACTTTCAGGCCTGTATTGATTGAATTGGCTGTACAATAAATCTTCAATACGACGTTCCTTTCCTGTATTTTTCAATACTTTAATGCGATCTTGATATGCATATTCAGTAAAACCGCCCGAAAAATTTAACAAATCTTCAAAGGTTTCGCTGTCCTTCATTTCAAATAAAGCCGGGCGCTTTACCTGACCTGCTAATTCAACGCGTTTGAAATAAGGAGGAACAAAGATAACGTCTTGATCTTGAAGCGTGATGTTATTATCTAAACTGCCCTTGGTTAAGAAATCGTATACATCCAACGAGGAAATCACTCTTCCGTTACGAATAATGCGTATGTCACGCATGGTACCATTTTCGGTAGGGCCACCCGATGCATAGAGAGCATTAAATACAGATGCGACAGAAGGCAATGTATAGGTACCTGGTTTTACAATTTCACCTGTTAAAACTACTTTGATGCTGCGGATATTACTGATGGTGATATTAACTTGTGTATTGCCATTCGAAATATTAGAATAAATGCCCCTTAACTTATTTTTGATTCGTGTGCTTGCATCTTCAATTGTTGCGCCTGCAACAGACACAACACCCACATAGGGGATATTAATATTCCCTTCCGGGCTTACTACTAATTGATAACTTGCTTCTGAATAACCGTAGATCTCAATCATCAGCTCATCTCCTGTACCGATTACGTAATTTTTCGGGGTGGCAATATTCAGATTGGGTTCAAATTGGGGGTTGGCGTTTTTAAAGAGAGAAGCACCGAAAATTTTTGACTTTAATTCATCCAATGCCTTTTCTGTTTCAGTTTTTCTTTCTTCTTGCGTTCTATATTCAGAAAACAAAAGCGAATCTTGCGATAGACTCTGTTCGGTCAAAACAGGAAGACTTCGGGACTGTGCAGAAAGACTGTCTTGTTTTTTTGTGGTAGCTTTTAACTTATTTACACGCCCACGTAACTTTTGAACTTCCGACGAAGACATCCCTCTGGCTAAAGCTACCTGTTCTATTTGAGCTTCTTGAAGACCTGAGGATCGGACTTGATTCATAAAGTTTCTAACTTGAACATCTGTTAATTCATCCACACGGATATTAGACATATCCTGAGCATTTGAACACAGGTATCCAAAGCAAAGACAAATAAATAATACCTGGCTTACAAAGTGAATGATTTTATTCATAATTACAATATACTATATAGATAGAAGGCTATTTAAATAAATTTGACTCATTATAGCTGCAAAGAAACGGTTTTTTTCTTATAATTATATAACAGTTGAATTGAAAGGCTACTTATTGTATTTTGAGAATAATGCGATGGAAGTAGTAAATTGATCTTGAGTGTAAATATTTCCAAACCGGTCGGTAGCCTTAATCGTTATTTTTGATTTTGATGATTTGGGAGCAAAACGAAAAAGATGGTTAGGCCGTTTATACCAAGACGTTGATTCATTATTCGACCTGTTCGGTTGAGCGGCTATTCCAAACATTTGGTAAAAATAATATACCGCATTGTCATAATTGGTTTCTCTGATCATATCACCACTTTTGATATTATCTTCGTACAGTTCAACTTTCCAATCATCATCTGCGTTCCAGATGTTAGCAACAATGTCATTGGTTTTCTCCCCGAACGAACCTTTCGGATACATCCTTATTTGATACTTTTTGTCGTAGAATGTTGATTTATAATACCAATTTTTGATTTGATTACTTTCAATTTCATATACGCCATAACCATTCGGAGTACCATCTGCATTAATAGTTGAGGTCCACCAGGCTCCACAAGCAGCGGCATGGATATGCTCATAAATATTGCTATTGGTATGTTTTATATTTTGATTATCATGTGTATGTCCTGACATAATATGCACTTCTGAGTAGGGTTCAATTAGAGCGTAAATTTCCTTTGAATTCTGCAAATTATCTTTGTTTCTCATAGGAATGTGAAGGCCTAGCACAATGATTTTATCTTTTGGAACAAATTGAAGATCATTTTTTAACCATGCAATCTGATCGTCTGTAAAACCACCGGTGTAGTTGTCTCTATTAAAATAGATTACATTATCCATTACAACAATATGACCGTTCCCCCTATTGAAAGAATAGTTTCTTGGACCAAATACCGCCTCATAGCCATAACCTGCGGCTAAGTCGTTAGTAGCATATTGATTATGATCATGGTTTCCAATTACAGGAAAGAATTTGACGTTCACCTCACTAAATAAACGTCTCATAGGCTCCATTAGTTCCGGACTATCAAAAACGATATCACCTAATATTAATCCATAACTCGCTTCTGTCTGTTCTACTGTTTCATTGATGTCAACGATAGTTTCTGTTTTGAACCGAATCATATCGGATTCAGTTTTTACTTGCGGATCAGCTAAGCAGAAAAGAGTAAAATTCTTCTCTACCCCATTCTTCATCTTTGTCAGCCGAAAATCTTTTCTGAAAATTTTGTAGTTAAGTTCAATTTTTTCATAAAATAAAGGTAATCCATCGCTAATCTGAACTTCATAGTCTTCTGGAATTACATACTGAACAAACGCAGCAACCTTATTCTTCTTGATTTGATATACTCCTTTGTCATCCGTTTTTGTTGAAGTAAAGCCATCACTTACAATAATACCTTCAATTGGCTTTCCGCTTTTTGAATCAGTAATTATCCCGACTAACGTATTTCCACTAACTAGATCAATCCCTGTAAGATCTGCTATTAGCAACGCATCTTTCTTGCATTGCACAGAAACAAGCAATACTGCTATAAGAAGTATGTATTGGTATTTTTTAATCATAAAATTAAAATTAGTTTTTTATGGAATCTAATGTAGATAAAGAATTCATAAATTACCATACTCAAACTGATATTCTTTCTGCCAAATTATTAGCATTAAAGACTTTTTCACACCTTCTGATCTCAGCTATTTTAAACACTTTTTGAAATATCCGATTATCCATAAAGGTAGGGATTTTATCCAGTTTGCTCATATTTCTCAACGGGTAAAACCACTTGTCGAGGTCTGTTTGCAGTTCCCTGTCCACACTTTTACATCGGCAACAGCCAAAATCATAGCATTAAAAACTTTTTTAAACCAATTCTTAAGTGTTGTAATGCTTTGGTAAGTTGATTTTCTACAGTTCGTTTTGAAATACTGAAGTGTTCGGCGATCTCGTGAATGCTTAGATTCTTTTCACGACTTAAGACAAAGATTTCGCGGCAGCGTTTTGGAAGTACTTTCAGTAAGTTCTCTTTAATACCTTCTGCATCCTCATACCGCAATTCATAATCTCCTGAATTAATAACAACATCACGATTTAAATTGTCCAAAACACAATCGTCATAAAAAGATAAGGAATCTTTCTTCTTTTGCTTTATATATTTGAAGGCATGGTACTTGGCAGCACTTTTTAAATACGATGGAAATGAATGAATAACCAAATGTTCGCGCCCCAGCCATAGGTTCAGGAAAATATCATGTGTAATGTCACGACTGGCTTCCGCATCCCTCAGATAATGATATGCTATCAGATAAATATTTTTCCAATAGCGATCAAACAAGCAAAGGTACGACATGTAATTACCTTGCCTGACTGATGCCCACAAAACGGAATCCTCTAATATAATAGGTTCACGGTTCAATCGCCTTTAATTTAAAATCTTGCTTGATTATATGATTGGTAAAACCAAGTATACGAATTGATTTCTAAAGTAAAAAATAAATAATATTTATGTATCAGCTGAAATGAAGGTATTTTCAACAGCTAATACGTTTTATATAATAGTCTACTATATAGGTAGTCTTTTTAAAATATGTTTTTATATTTGCATCTGTTACCATTAACAGTAAAAAAAATATTTTATGTGTGTGACTGCATAAAACATACTCTATATGTTCAAGTGGGTTTTGTTTAAAGCTGTTTGGAATTAGGAGAACTCGATACTAAGGCAATTATAAATGACTGAAGAAGAATACATCATCTTATACGAAAAAAGGGCTTCGGGTACATGCTCAGAAAATGAAAAACAACGCCTGTTAGCATATGAAGAAACACTTTCATGGCAAGACAATTTACAGTGGAAACAGGAGTTGGGGGATGATCGGAAAGTAAAGTCGGCGATTTTAACTGAATTGCAAAAAAGTATAGCGATGCATCGTACAAAGAGTAAGCGGGAAATGCGGTTAAAGCTTGCCGCTGCTGTGATTTTGGTATTGGCAGGCATCGGGGTTTTATGGATGATAAAACTGAATGGAGATTTAAAAGTGCAAGATAAAGTACAGGCAGGGTTGCTTAATGAAGAAAAAATGAACGTGAACGGTGTTGCGAAGCTGAGTTTTTCTGATGGTACAGTGCTAGGCCTGGACAGTATACAAGACGGGGGGAAATTTGAAAGGGGAAATTTGAAACTTGTTAAATCTGAAGGTGGCAAGCTAACCTTGCTTATTGATCCGGATAAAAATGCGAGTGAAAAAGCGGAATGGCAAACACTTGAAACACCCAATGGCGGACAGTATGAACTGATATTGCCTGATGGTACGAAGGTTTGGCTAAATGCATCATCTTCACTTAGTTTTACAAACCAATATAATGCGTCTGAAAGACTCGTACAACTAAATGGTGAAGCTTACTTTGAAGTGGCTAAATCAACAAAGGAATTTAAGGTCATGGTTCACGGGACAGAGGTCAATGTATTGGGTACACATTTTAATGTGATGGGATATGCAGACGAGAAAGAAACAAAAACGACTTTGTTGGAAGGTAAGGTGAAAGTACTACATAATGGAGTATTTAAAATATTGAAACCCGGACAACAGGCTGCCGTTAGCGAAGCAAATGATGAGATATTAATTAAAGAAGTGCCTGCAGCTGAAACCAGTGCCTGGCATACAGGTAACTTTGTTTTTCAGGAAGATGACATTCAGACTGTGATGAGGAAGCTTGCACGCTGGTATAACATTGACGTTGTTTTCAGTGATGATATCACCGGCAATGATTTTACCGGCACGATTACAAGAACTGAAAATATAAAGGATGTATTGAAGATTTTGGAATTAACAGGAATTGTTCAATTTGAAATGGATGGAAGGAGGATTGTTGTCATGAAGTAGAAACAATAAGCTCTATCGGTTGACAATAAACCCGAAAGCGCTGCTACGCTTCCGGGGTATTATTGGGCAACCAAAATTACGTGAATTATAACTATCATTTAAGATTAACCCAAACTGTTCAAAGTTATGAAATTTTATACTGTATCTCTATGCAGTGGCCAAACTTATGTTTTAAGAAAAACAATAAGAATTATGAAGTTAGCTATTTTGTTAACCTTTGCTACGTTGGTAAGAGGCTATGCCGTAGGGTTTAGCCAGCACATTACAATTACCAAAAACAATGCAACATTGGAAGAGGTGCTGAAAGCTATTCAAACACAGAGTGGCTTCAATGTCCTCTATAGTCCACAAATTATTAAAAAAGCGAATACAATTAACCTGTCAGTAAAACAGCTTGATTTAAAGAAGGTGCTGGAGCAGGTATTTTTAAATCAACCATTAACGTATACGCTTAGTGAAAAGACAATAGTCGTAAAAGAAAAAGCACCCTACCCCTTTCGTGAAGCCGTGAAACAGCAACAGGAAGTAAGTGGCAAAGTTACCGATGCAAAAAACATTCCGTTACCAAGCGTAACCGTCATGTTGAAAGGCACTGCATTGGCTACTCAAACCGATACAAATGGCGAGTTTTCTTTAACCGTACCTGCTAATGCCAGTAAGATTTTAATTTTCAAATCCTTAGGATACATTTCGAAAGAAGTAAGTATAACGAATGAACCAATTCTTATCAAGTTAGACGAAGACATGACTGATCTGGAACAGGTAGTTGTAGTTGGCTATGGTACGCAGAAAAAAAGTGATATTACCGGTTCGGTAAGCTCCATTAAAGCTGCTGATTTTAATAAAGGAACGAATGCGACATTTGACCAATTACTTCAAGGAAAAGCTGCAGGTGTACAGGTAATACAAAATAGTGCTGAACCGGGCGGAGGAATTTCTGTGAGGGTACGAGGATCGAGCTCCATCAATGCCGGCTCTAGTCCGCTTTATGTAATCGATGGATTACCGCTTGGGAATGATGCCGTGGTTACAGGTGGAGGTGCCAATTTTGATGCTTCCCGCTCTCCTCGAAATCCATTGGCAGCTATTAACCCGGCTGATATTGAATCGATAGAGGTATTGAAAGACGCTTCCGCAACAGCGATCTACGGGGCCAGGGGTGCTAACGGAGTTGTGATCATTACTACCAAAAAGGGAAAGGCTGGTACCACAGTTGTATCTTATAACACTTCGCTCGGATTACAACAAATAGCACATAAAATTGACCTGTTATCAGCACAGGAATATAAAACAGTTCTTAACTCAATTATCGATGCTGGTGGCGGAGCAGAAGTTTATCGGATCGCAGATGCTGATGTACAGGCAACTGATTGGCAGGATGAACTCTTTAGGGAAAATGCGCCGATTCAGAATCATAGTATTTCGCTGACCGGTGGAAACGACAAAACCAGCTATTACACCTCTTTCAATTATTTTGATCAAAAGGGTGTCGTAAGGAGTTCCGGTTTTCAACGATACAGCACCCGGTTAAATTTAATTTCAATGATTTCCGAAAGGCTGGAAACTGGTATTTCATTAAACGTAAGTTATACAAAAGATGATTTTTCACCCGGCGGCTTTGGAATAAACAATGAATCTGGAGCGATATACTCCGCATTAAACTTTGATCCAACGCTATCCGTTAGAGGTGATGACGGCATTTATTCTCTGTCACCCTATTTAGATATGGACAATCCGCTTGCACTGGTTGAAGGCTCAAATGCCCTCGCAAACACCTATCGCACATTTGGAACAGTATATGCGAAGTACAAGATTTTGCCAAACTTAACAGCAAAGTTAAATATCGGTGGCGATTTTAATAGCCAACGAAGGGATGTATATGTTAGTCGCATAACCCGTGTTGGCGCTCCTCTCGGTGGCTCTGCATCCATCCTTCAGGGTTTATTAACGAATTATTTGGCTGAAGGAACGCTTACGTATGATAAAACATGGGATAGACATAAAGCAACTGTTTTATTTGGTGCTACTACCCAGCGCTTTATCCGCGATAATACCAATCAGAATGCACGGTCCTTTCCGGCTGATGTAACGGGTACATTTAATACCGGCCTGGGTGATCAAAGTACTTTCCGGCTGGGAAGTGGGAGAACGACAAACCGACTGCAATCATTTTTAGGAAGAATTAACTATGAATTTGACAATAAATATCTGTTCACCGGCTCCTTCCGTATGGATGGTTCTTCACGCTTTGGGAAAAACAACAAATATGGATACTTTCCGTCTGTAGCCTTTGGCTGGAAACTGCATGAAGAGGAATTTCTTCAAACTGCTGATTATCTCAGTAACTTGAAACCTCGTATTAGCTGGGGCCAGACCGGAAACCAGGAGATCGGAGATTACGCCGCGATAAGCACCTTTAGCAGTGGCCCGTCTGCCATTTTAGATGACCAACTGGTTTCTACCACAAACCCTGCACGTATTGCAAATCCTGATTTGAAATGGGAAACGACAGAGCAACTTAATATCGGGATTGATTTTGGCTTCTTAAACGAAAGAATTAGTGGAAGCATAGACTATTTTAAAAAGAATACCTTTAATATGTTACTAAATTTACCGATCCCAACATCCACCGGATATACTTCCATCTTATCGAATGTAGGAAGTGTAAAAAATAAGGGATGGGATTTTAACCTGAGTACAATTAACCTTGATGGTCCGCTAAGGTGGAGCAGTGCAATCAACCTTTCAACTATAAAAAATGAAGTTGCTGATTTAGGAGGAATTGATCAAATTGTAACCGGTGATGCGGGCCAAACCAGTCAGGTATTTGTTATTAGGGAAGGCTTGCCTGTATATTCTTTCTTTGGCTATCAAATTGATGGCATCTGGCAGCAAAATGATGATTTTTCTACCACGACAGATCCGGTAGCACCAGGTGATATAAAATATAAAGATATCAATGGCGATGGCACCGTTAATGCGGATGACAGAACCATATTGGGCAATTCTTTTCCTAAATTAATCTGGTCTTTCGGTAATAATTTCTCTTATAAAAACCTGAGCTTATCTGTTTTTTTAGAAGGGGTTGAAGGGGTTAAAATGTTAAATAACAATTTAGTTGATGCCTATTTCCCGGTTCAGTTTAGAAGGAACCGCTTTGCAGAACCTTATTTGAACAGGTGGACACCCGATAATCCTTCCAATCAATATCCATCCTTCATTAACCCAACCGGTCAGGGAAGTAAACTGGTTAATAGCTATACGGTAGAAGATGCTTCTTACGTACGCATAAAAACCATTACTGTGAGTTATAATTTCCCGCTTAACAGGGCCGGCTTTAAAAATCTCGGACTTAGTTTAACCGGGGAAAACCTTTTCACTTTTACCGATTACAGTGGTTATGACCCTGCGGTAAATCCTAATGGCGGTGCCTATAACCGGATCGATTTTAATGCCTATCCGATGGCGAAAACATTTATGCTTGGTTTATCCGTTGACTTTTAGATTCTAATTATGAAAACTTATAAATTATTAATTTATCCATTATTATTTGGAATACTTTGCATCTTGGGCTGTGAGAAAAATCTGGAGGAACCCGTTTATTCTCAACTGGAACCGGAAAGCTTTCTATCGACAGAAGAAGGTGTTAAATCGCTATTAAATGCTGCATTTGCAGAAGGTTACATTAACGGATATGAAGGCAAAAACAGGGTGATGCTGGAAAATTGGTGCACCGATATTGAATGGGAAACAGATGGTGGAGAAAATAGGATCGCTTCGCAAATGATTAATTTCACATGGGATGCATCCCTTGATTGGCTTTTTGGAACCATGTGGCACAGACCTTATCGGGCCATCCGGAATGCCAATTTATTGTTGGATAATCTGGATAACGCAATGATAACAGATGAAAAAAGATCGGTGTATACGGCAGAAGCCAGATTTATCCGTGCATTGAGTTATGTGCATTTATATTCCTGGTTTGGTACAGTACCTTTAAGAACATCTTCGAAAAACCCCTTAGATTTACCAAGAGCTGAAGAAGAAGTATTAAAAGGTTTTATAGAAGGTGAGCTATTAGCCGTTATTCCGATTCTCCCAAAAGCTGGAAGCGAAGCGAACTATGGAAGGCCGAATAAAGGAGCGGCCATGGCACTCCTTATTAAATTCTATCTGAATACAAAGCAATGGCAAAATGTAGCCGATTTAGCTGCCGAGATAATTGAGTTAGGTAGTTACAGTCTTTATCCAGACTATGGAGAGTTGTTCAAAGTTCAAAATGAACGCAACAATGAGTTTATTTTGGTAAATCCGCAATCACCGCAAGGAGGAGGTATGAACTACATGAACGGAGCTTTGCCTCCTGGTTTTGCGGAAGATCCGAAAACAGGACTAAAGATGCTAAGTAACTGGGCAAACTGGGGTGCACAATACAGGCTATACGATGCTTTTTACAATTCCTTTGATAAGGATGATAAAAGGAAGGATTTAGTATTAACCAGTTATATTAACACGCAGGGAAAGACAATCTCACTTTTAAATAATAACAATACGCGTTCATTTAAGTATTGGCCTGATCCAAGTGCGATCGGAAATGAGCATGGTAACGACCTGGCAGAAATTCGGTTTGCTGATATTCTTTTATCCAGAGCTGAGGCATTAAATGAACTGGCTGGTCCGAATCAAGAATCAGTCGACCTGGTTAATCAAATACGCGCCCGGGCTGGTATGGCAGATAAACTTGTAACTTTAAATCAATTCCCGACAAAGGAAAGCTTCAGGGCACATCTGCTAAATGAAAGAGCCTGGGAGTTTTATTCAGAGGTAGGGATCAGACGTGAAGATTTAATCAGAATGGGAGTTTTTGTTTCATCTGCGAAAGAAAGAGGACATACAAATGCACAAAATCACCATCAGTTATTCCCGATTCCACAGGCTGCGTTAGATGCCAATGAAAGTTTGATACAAACCAACGGTTATTAAATCCGAAGGTTATTAATATAGTGAAGAATTAAATTAATCAAAAATGAAAAAAACAAACCCTCTTTTTAACAAGCTATTCCTATTACTGGCTCTTTTGCCTCAACCCTTTCTGCATGTGCTGGCACAATCCACCAAAAAGGGTCAGAATGCCCGGCCGAATATTGTTTTGATTCTGGCCGATGATCTGGGATATTCAGATCTGGGTTGCTATGGCGGTGAAATAGAGACGCCCAACATCGACTTTCTGGCACAGAACGGCCTGCGCTTCAAGCAATTTTACAATGTATCCAGGTGCTGTCCGAGTCGGGCTTCTCTCCTGACTGGCCTATACAGCCATGATGCAGGAATCGGCGAAATGACAACTGAGCGCCCTCAACCTGGCTACAAAGGCTATATCACCGAAAACACGGTTACCCTGGCTGAAGTGCTTAAGACAGCCGGCTACCAAACTGCCATGGTGGGTAAATGGCATGTATCGAATACAATTGAGCAGAAAGACTCCAAAGAGCAGTTGAAATGGCTGAACCATCAAACAAGCCATCCGCTTTTCTCGCCCATAGAACAATATCCAATCCGCCGCGGTTTTGACAAACACTACGGAACCATATGGGGTGTAGTTGATTTTTTCGACCCCTTCAGCTTGGTGAACGGTGAAAAGCCGGTAGAGCAAGTGCCTGCCGATTACTATCATACCGATGCCCTCAATGATACAGCGGCTGCCTATATTCATGGTTTCGATAAAGACAAGCCTTTCTTTCTTTTCCTGGCGCATAATGCGCCCCATTGGCCTTTGCAGGCACTGCCCGAGGATATTAAAAAATATGAGGACACGTACAAAGTCGGTTGGCAGGCGATCAGGGAACAGCGCTTTAAAAAGATGAAGAAGCTGGGTCTGATCGATCCGGGTACAGAACTTTCAGACCGGATCAATCCGAACGAGAGCTGGGAAAACAATCCGACCAAGGAATGGGACGCTCATGCCATGGCTGTGCATGCTGCTATGATTGACCGGATGGACCAGGGAATCGGAAGAGTCATCGCTTCGCTCAAAGAGAATAATCTGATGGATAACACCATTATTATTTTCCTGAGTGATAATGGCGCCAGTCCGGAAAATGCTGCCAAATATGGGCCAGGCTTTGACCGGCCAAGTGAGACCAGAAATGGTGAGCCGATCATTTATGCGGTAAACAAAGAAGTGATGCCAGGCCCGCAGACGACCTATTCGTCGATCGGAGAAAATTGGGCCAATGTTGCCAACACACCGTATCGTGAGGCAAAAGCGCAATCGTACGAAGGTGGTGTCCGCACGCCGCTTATTGCCTATTGGCCCGCAGGACTGAAAGCAAAAAAAGGAAGCATGACTTCGCAGGTGGGCCATGTGATGGACTTTATGGACACCTTTATTGAGCTTGCCGATGCCAAATACCCTGCTACTTATAATGGGCACAATATATTGCCCCAACAAGGGATCAGCCTGGTGCCGGCCCTGCAGGGAAAAAAGGCCAAAGGCCATGAGGAGCTGTTTAATGAACACTTTAACGCCAAATACATACGGACGGGAAACTGGAAGCTGGTAGCCAGGCCTGATGGGAAATGGCACCTGTACGATCTGGAAAAGGATGCGACAGAAAAGCATGATCTTGCAGCAAGCCATCCTGAAAAAGTAACTGAAATGAGCGCCCGGTGGCAGCAATGGGCGAAAGATCATCAGGTTTTTCCAAAACCTTAAAGTAAATAAAACCGCGCTTATTTCTGAAAATGTTTTTGGCTGCAAAAACTATTCGGAAATAAGCACGGTTTTATTAGAATCATCTATTCAGAAAAATAAACTAGAAATAGTTTCCCAAATATCCGTTTATCCATAAAGGTAGGGATTTTATCCAGTTTGCTCATATTCCTCAACAAGTGGGAGCTTAGTGATTTTAGCAATGGGCAAACCTTCTTTTTTCATTTCATGCTCAATGAACTATTGTGAAATACACCAATATAGCTATAACCAAAAAGGTTCTTGGCGACTATCGACGATATAAAGCAACGTAATATGATTGGTGGTCACTTCGTAGAAAAGCGAACTCAACTTATTGATTTGGGCAACCCGAACATCATTATCAAAGGAACTTGATTTATACATACGTGGAAAGCTAATTATCAATTGGATAACCTTGTCGGTTTCTTTAATAAACTTTCTTGCTACTTTTTCTCCCCAATTTTCTTGAATAAATTCAACCAAGGCGTTAAACGTAAATTCAAACGTATTGGTGTATTGAACAGACAAACTCATCCCTACCTGCCAAGTATCGTATTAAGTCCTTCGTATTTTTTCACACGACCAGATTTCACATCTTCTTTCGCTTTTTGAACACCATCAATCACGTGATCTGGAAAAATAAGCTGATCTTCTCCATCTTCATATTTTACATTAAGTGCATCCAGAGCAGCTTTAACGGCTTTTTCGGATTTTTTGTTTTCCAAATATATTGTTAATGTTGTCATCATCTAATAAAGTTGATTAACAAATATAAGAATTGTGCCTAGAAAAAACAATCAAGCCGCTAAATTACAAACATTTGCATGTTCTTCTCTGACTTATTTCCGCTAGTCTCGATGTCTGGTTCTGTAAAACTTCAGGAACCAGTAAATTTTGCACTGCCTCGATAGGCTATTAAACAAATAAAACCGTAGTTACTTCTGAAAATGTTTTTGGCTACAAAAACTATTCAGAAGTAACTACGGTTTATTTAAATTCAACGTTCAGACCGTAATAACCTTTTTATAATCCCACAAGAAAACTTACATTTGAATATCATTTAGATGCGATTTATGAATAAAAACTCCATCCCTTTTTTGCTATTCGCGATATTCCTGGTGGGAATGCTTTCTGCTTGTTATGAACGGCCAACCGGGCGCTCGGGGAATGCAGTTTCAGAAAAACCAGATACAGACGCTAATCGTATAGAAACAAAAGATTCCGCAAATAGAGGTCCTGTAGATTCGGCAAAGAAGAAGGTTCCATTCCATACACACATCAACCTCTATATTGAGAACTCGGGTTCAATGAATGGCTATGTCAACGGCAATACCACCTTTAAAAACATGCTGGGCGATTTGCTGGTAAACTTAAAATATGAGTTTGGTGCGCATAATATTCAGCTATTCTTTATTAATGATGAAATTCATCCCATCAGCTTCGACAGGGATATTACACAATTTGCAAGTACCCTCTCTCCTGCTTCCATGAAGGTTGGAAATACGGCTTCCAGCGATTTAAATCTGGTATTTAATAAGGTGTTGGAAAATACAGAACCGGGAACCATATCCATTTTACTATCCGATCTGATCTATTCAATTCAGGGATCAAATACAGAAGAGCTGTTGAATTACCAGAAAAGCCAGACGAAGGATGCCTTTTTAACAAAAGCGAAAGCGGGTAGTGAACTGCAGACTTCCATTGTGCAGCTTATGTCCAATTTCAATGGCACCTATTGGAATAAAAATAACGGGAAGACAGTACTTAATAATCAGCAAAGACCTTATTATCTGTCAATTACGGGTGATGCGGACCGGGTTGTGGACTTTAATAAAAAGATTGATCTGAGAAAGGTAAAGGGTTATAAAAACCGCTTTACGCTGACAACAGATGATTTTTCGGAAGATAATTATTATTCGGTACTTACGTCAACCTATAACCAGGGACGCTTTAAACCGATCCGCTCGCTTTCTTCTGCTGACTATGTAAGAGGAATTGAGGATGTATCGGTTCTTTCATCCCGTGGAAACGATGGACCACCCTTTGTTTTTGCACTGGCAATCGATCTTTCCAGGATTCCGGTAGAGGAAAGCTATAAGGCCAATCTGAAAAATTACGAGGTAACAGCGGGTAACTATCAAATTGATTCTGTTTTTGCGATCCGCAAAAAGGATATTCAGCCTTCTGATTGGATTCGTATACAATCTGCGGAAGCAACGCACATCATCCTGGTGGAAGCAACCGGTAAGGCCTTTTCGGATTTTTCTTTTGCCCTGAAAAAGCAAATTTCGTCCTGGGTGTACCAAACGGATACGGAAGATGATACTGATATTAACAAAGCGATGAATAAGACCTTTGGTTTCAAATACTTAGTGGAAGGCGTATCAGAAGCTTATGAAATTGTCTCGGAGCATAAAGACTACTACTTTGATGTTCAAGTTCCAATAAGAAAAGCATCCGAAAGCAATACTGGAAAGATATTTGTTGTATTTTTGATAGTCGCAGCAATTGGTGGTTTGCTGCTTACTTATTTTAAAAGAAGAAAATGAATGAAATCTTTGCCCCCCTTTACGAGGGATGGGGAATCTTTTGGTTAGGGGATTTTTCAAACGATATGTATAGCAATAACCTCTATACGCCTGTAGCACTTACTCTTATTTTTTCATCGATTATCTGGATGGTGATCTATTATTATGTCATCGACAATCCGCGCTTTGCACGGGCATGGCACTGGCTGATCTGGATGTTGCTGCTCTGCGGGATCAACTTTGCAGTAGCAAATTATATTTCGGTTTCGAAACTGACTGAGCTTTATACCACATTGGGTAAAGATGTGCCTTATTATTCAGAATTCACAACTTTTTCCTTTGTAAATGCACTATGGACTTTCATTTTTGCGTTTATAGTATCATTGCTGATTAAAGGCAGATCGGTTATGTGCAAACGCACTCCCTTTTAAATTGATTAATAAAAATGGCTAAACTGTATATATTTGGAATTGGTGGGACGGGCTCTCGTGTGATTAAATCGCTGACGATGCTGCTGGCAGCGGGTATTGATATGAAGGGCTATGAGATCGTGCCGATTATCATTGATCCGGATTCTGCCAATGGGGACGTAACCCGTACGGTGGAGATCTTAAAGAACTATCAGCAGATCCATGAACGTATCAACGCAGATAAGATTTCCGACTCCTCTTTTTATAAAACACCGCTTTCTTCCATCTCCCAGAATTTCAGGCTGGAAATAAAAGGAAGCCATAATGAGGAATTCAGGGATTATATTGGCTATTCGGAATTGAGCGATAGCAATAAAGCTTTAATTTCCATGCTCTTTTCGGAAGATAATTTGCGGGCAGATATGGAGGTAGGCTTTAAAGGAAATCCGAATATAGGTTCTGTTGTGCTCAATCAGTTCTCTGAATCAGAAGACTTTATTAAGTTTGCCTCCGACTTCTCTTCAGGTGACCGAATCTTTATTATCTCTTCTATTTTTGGTGGTACGGGCGCCGCAGGCTTTCCGCTGCTTCTGAAGAACATTAAGAATGCAGATCATAAATTACCAACCTGGGCATTGCTGAGAGAAGCACCCATCGGGGCAGTTTCCATCCTACCGTATTTCGGTGTATGGCCTGATCCGAAATCAAAAATTGATAAGGCTACCTTTATCTCAAAGACGAAGGCTGCGCTCTCCTATTATGATTCAAATGTCTCCGGTAATAATTCGCTGAATGCCCTCTATTATATAGGCGATGAGGTAAACAAGGATTATGAAAACCATGAGGGTTCAACCTATCAGAAGAATGATGCGCACTTTATTGAACTTGCAGCTGCTTTGTCAATTGTAGATTTTGCGCATACGGATGAGGCCGATCTGAAGAATGTAGATGGACGTGCAACGGCGCCTTTATACAAGGAATTTGGGGTGATCGCTGATACGGAAACAATATCATTTGGTGATTTAGGTATACAGAGCCAACAGCGTATGCAAAAGGTACTTAGCCAGTATATGTTGTTTTACCTGTATCTTGAAAATCACATTCAATCTTCCTTGGATTTGCCCTGGGCAACCGGTTCGGTGAAGATTGACCGGGCTTTCCTGACGCAGCCATTTTACAATACCTATTTGCGGTCAATGAACACGCATTTCTGGGAGTGGCTAACAGAGATGAAACGCAATAAGAGGAGCTTTGCCCCTTTTAATTTAAAGGTAGGTTATACGGATTTGTTTGAAGTAGTGGAGGGTGTTCGTCCGAAAAAAGGCTTGTTTGAACGGGGTTCAAACTACTCACGCATGGATTATGTGCTCTCAAAAGATGAACCGAAAATAAAGGCTTTGAAGCAGGAGACTTTTTTTCTTGAGCTTTTTAGCAAAGCAACGGAGGATTTAGTAAAGGAGAAATTTTCTTTTTTCTAGATAAAAAAGAAACAAAAAATCACGGCTGCTTAATTTTTATGAATGGAACTGCTTTGGCGGATGTCTATTCAACAAAAAATTAAAAGGCCGAAAAAAGAATATGAAGGGTTTGTGCTACCGATATAGCGGAAAAGAGCGAAATCTCTTTTTGAAACTGATAATCAAAAAATTCTTGATTATTGTTGAGAAAACTTATGAGGCGTTAATACAGCGTAATCGTTCATATACTTCTACCAGGCTCGTGCCTTTCGAAACAATAAGAAAAGAATTTTGAAACGATATATTTTACAATACAAATAAGCGTTAAGAATACAAACATTTTGTTGTTGTTGAGAAAACTTATAAGGCGTTAATACAGCGTAATCGTTCATGTACTACTACCAGGCTCATGCCTTTCGAAACAATAAAAAAAGAATTTTGAAACGATATATTTCTCAACAATAGTAAAGAGAATTTGAAACATATTAAATGCAAAAGAATGTCAAAAGTATTTAGATTTCACAGTGGTAACGACAATATAGAAGACTGGCAGATTACAGAAGCCTATGGCAGTAATGCAATCAACGCTATAAAAGATCCGGCTGGTGAATCAGCAAGCCGCCAAATCACATCAATACCAAGTCCCTTTGCACGGATGGATCTGATACAAACTGCCTTTAAGAGAATCAACGAAAGCAGGAAATTAGATGGCTCAACCATTTTCCATAAGATGGTTTCCGAGACACTTGATGTAGCAGAACTGTTTTTTAACTACGATCGCTTTGCAGATAAATTGCAGGTAATGGTATGGGACCGTCATCAGGATTTGCAGCAATTGCTGACTTCTTCAAATCCCAAACACAAACGCCTGGGCGAAACGCTGCGTTTATACCTGGAGCAGGATAAGAAAGCGCATAATTTTGATGAGCTGAATAGCATTTACCTATTGAATTACACAGCTGGTGGCCCAGGCAAAATCAATATCATTGGAGGGACTTCACCCTCAACTCTCTTCTTTACTTCCGCAAATGACTTAAGCTATGTGAATATTCAGTTTGGATCAAAGCGCGTATTTTCAAGCACTTACCAGGCATTACATAAACGGGATGTAGAGTTTCAGAAATACCTCTACGGATTGCAACGTTATATTCCTGACTTTAATTCAAAATTTAAGGAAGTAGATGATTACCTCAATACAAATTATGGACTGATCAAGGAAGACGTCCGTCAGTATATTCAAAATTTAACGGAAGCGGATTTTAACAATTCCTATCAGCAGCTGACCGTTGGGAATGATGGAAACAAAGTTGAAGTTCTCGGCTTTCCACTGCGGAAGAAAATAAATCATCCTTCAAACATCGCTGAAAGTTCAGACTTTGTAATTGCCGCTTCTAACTATGCCGGAATTAAACCACTGGTATTGCCCAATGAAAAATATACGGAAAAGATGCAGTATACCACTGACTTGTGGGACGCAAACCTGAAAGCGCCACATCTGGACGAATTGGATATCGCAGACCGCAAATTACCTTTTGTCGGTGATCATTATCCCTATCTGACGATTTCGGATTTTCTGGAACCGTATGTTATCCGCACCGTATATCCGATTCAAAAAGCAAAATACTTTGACGGCAATTTCACCTCTGCGCAGAAACAGACCAAGGGATTTATACTGCCCTTGAAACGAGCGTTTTTTGATTATTTTGATGCCAGCTTTTTGCAGGGCTATACGGCTGATGGCAAGCCCGTATTTGAAATGCGTTCAGGCGCTGGCGGCGGATTGACTGTTACCTTGCGGATTCCGGTCAAAAAGGGGTACATTTCCTTTCAACGGATCTACTACCCTTCTGCAAATGAATTCAGCATTGAAACTCCTGATCTGAAGAACAATAAAGGAGTCATTGTAGAGAATCAGTTTAGCCTGACTACCTTCCCTTTTTATAAGCTGCCTGCTGGTTATTCCAATGTATACCGGGTTGCTTTACTGGAGCGGGATATTTTACCGCTGACCAAATCACGGCGCTATTCATTAAAGTTTTTCAATAGCGTTAATAAGCAGGAGAAAGCATCAGCTAATTACGCTGCTCAGGATGGGAACGGCTGGGACGACAAGAGCAGCCATGCAATAAATGACGGAAAGCAAACCCGGGAAATTGAAATTAAAGCGGAAAAGTTCCGTTCGAAAAAATCAATCGACGGACTATCATCTCAATTTTATGTACTGGAAGATGGTTTCAACTTGATTGAAGTCAGCGATGGCTTGGGACATAAAGGAATAATCATTCCGCTATTAAAGGAAATTGAGCCGGGAACGGAGAAATTTACGTTTGCGGTAGATTTTGGAACAACCAATACGCATATCGAATACCGCCGTGCCGATGCGGAACCGGTCCCTTTTGAAATCAATGCGGAGGATCTGCAGATGGCGAGCTTGCATGATCCTGCAATTGAGGAAACGGATATTTCACTTTCAGGAACCGGTGCTGCGGCGCTGATTCTGACCTTGCCGCATGAGTTTTTACCCTTAACCTTGGGTAAGAAGCATGCGCACTCCTTCCCTACACGCACGGTTATTCATTATAATGAAGCGACCGATTTTGGATCGTCCACCTATGCCCTGGCGGATCTGAATCTGTCTTTTACCTATGAACGTGAATTGATTCCAAAGAATATAAAATTTGATACTAATCTCAAATGGTCAGATTTTAAGGCGAATACAAAAGAGCTTAAGAAAGTAGATGCTTATTTTGAAAACCTGATGTTATTGATTCGGAATAAGGTCATCCTAAATGGCGGCGATCCGGATCAAACGGAATTGATTTGGTTTTATCCGTCGAGTATGCTGCCTTTTAAGATTGGCATGATGGAATTTAAGTGGCAAACGCTTTTCTCACGCTATGTGACTGATAAGCGTGCACCGATGAAACTTTCAGAATCGATTGCGCCATTCTATTATTTTAAAAACCGCCTGGGGGTGACGGCGACTGAGCGACCGGTCGTGTCTATTGACATTGGTGGTGGTACATCGGATATGGTGGTTTATACGAAAAACCGTCCGGAAGTATTAACCTCCATCCGCTTTGCGGCTAATACCATTTTTGGGGATGGATACAATTCAAATCCAGGTCTGAATGGATTTGTTCAGAAATATGCTGAGCGGTTTAAGGATTTAAGCATCGTTTCCTATTACCTGCCTAAACTGCAGCGCTCTGAGGATATTGCCGGTTTCTTTTTCTCGTTGGAAAATAACCGTGATTTACAGAAAAGAAACATCGATGCCTCATTTGCCAAAGAACTGCATCAGGATGCCGATTTCAGAATTGTATTCCTGGTCTTCTATTCTGCCATTATTTATCATTTGGCTAAATTGATGAAGGCCAAAGGACTGGAAGCACCTGCTTATATTACTTTTTCAGGTACAGGTTCGAAGGTCATTGATTTTGCAGATCCACGGCCTAAGTTAAAGGGACTTACCAAACTGACTGAGGCTATTTTTGAAAAGGTTTCGACTTTCTCTAATCAGACTTTCGATAGTGAGAGCCCTTCTGCAATCAATGCTTCTCCTTCATCAAATGCTTCAACATCAGCTGATGCCAGCGCAATTCCTCCCTTAAATTCGGATTCCGGTAATTCGCATCCGATGACATCTGCAAAACCGGTTGATAATAAGGAGTCAGCAACGATTGAGTTGAAACAATATGAGAACCCGAAAGAGATTACCTGCAAAGGCGGTTTGATGATCGATCAGGAAATTGAGATCGAGGATATCAAATCGGTACTTTTAGGTAATACGGAAAACCGCTTATTGGAAAATGAACCACTTGATTACAACTCAATTTCAGAAGATGTAATCGCTTCTGTTTTAATTGAATATCAGCATTTTATTGAGCGTTTCTTTGACCTTCACAAAGAGATGAATTTTTCAAACCAGTTCGGGGTCAATCCGGCAACCATCGCCATCGCAAAAAAAGCCTTGACAACGAAAGCAAAGGAATATCTGCTACTGGGTATTGAACAGCAGCTCAGCGAATTAAATGAGGATAAAACAGTCAACATTGCTGAAAGCTTATTTTTCTACCCGCTGGTTGGCGGCCTTAATAAATTAGCCTATGATATCTATGCCAGCGAGGAATAATATCTTAATTTTATAAATTGAAAACAGATTACAAAAAATAGTAAATTCAACCCCAAAGAAATAGAAATCAATGGATTATTTTTTAGCAATATTACCGGCAATTGTCATTATCGTTTTAATCCTGGTTTTGGCCTATTTAACGCAGACATCATTAAAGAATAAATATATAAAACCCCTGGAGACGAAGGTTGACGATCTGGAGAAGATACTGAAACAAAGGGATAAGGATATTCGGGATTTAACCGCTGCTTTAATTGGATTGCAAAGCGAAGTTGAAAAAATGGCTGATGATACCATGACCTTTCTGGAAAATCAGCCGGTTGAAACTGCGAAAAAAACAGAAGCGGTAGAAACTCTGACAGATTTTTATATGTCAACACCAAACAAAGACGGGAGTTTTAATATGGCTTCCTATGCTGAAACCTTTCGGCCATCAGTTTCGATATACCGCTTTACCCCCCTGACGAAGACACAGGCAGAATTCCAATTTGAAAGCGATGAACAGGGAATGCGCGATGCACTGAATTTTTCAAAATCGTATATAGAACCGGTTTGCGAAGAGGAAAATGACATTACGCCTGAATCCAAACGGATCGTTACGCTTCAAAAAGGATTGGCCGAGCTGCATAATGGGCAGTGGACGGTGGTCAGAAAGGCGCTGGTTCGTTATGAATAACAGCTTCTTTCTTTGTTACAAGAATAGGTAAGTTATAAACAGTAGTAAGAAAATGGTAGTAAGTGTTAGTGTGATTATCGGATTGGCCATGCTTTTCCAATTGTATTTTTTCTTAAAAACGCTGGGGAAAATCAGGTCTTTTAAGAAATCAATTCCCCGGACTGCGGGTCTGTCTACCATGAAGGTATATGTCCCTCAAGACACCACGCTCAATGCAGAACAAATTCTGGCACAGAAGGAAAAGCATGCGATTAAACCGGAACAGCGGATTTCAGAAGAAAGCTTTTTTGATCATCTTGTAAAATCACCTAAAAAATCATGAAGTACATTGAACTGAAACTGATCGAGACGCCAAAAGGTTTGGAGGCTGAGCAGGTTGAAACGATCTCGCAGGTAAATAACTTTATGCTGAGAAACAAAGGCCTGATTGGTGATTTCAAAACCTTGAAAGGTTTGATCGATAGCAAATCGGATGCTGCTGAGGAAGAGATCAAGCACCTTCTTTCTTTACCCCTGTTTATCGGTATTGGCGGATCGGTATTGGCAATCATGATTGCTTTCTTTTCCCTGCCTTCACTTTCTGACCTGACTTTAGAATATCGGGATACACTGTTTACGGTTTTAAAGATTGCATTGCTGTCAAGTTTTTCGGGTTTATTGCTTTCTTTACTGGCATGGGGATTTTCATACCGTTCCGCTGCTGTGCAGAATAAGCTGCAGAAAAGACTTTTTTATGATTTCATCAACCAGGAAATGGACCAGCAGCTATCGCATAACATTTCTTCCAGCATTTATGCCTTGCAGGCCAATCTCAATGGTTTTAATATTGGTTTCTCGCAAAATATGGACGGATTTCAACGGATTATGAAAAAGGTTGAACATGCCTTTGATCAGCAGGTTGAAGTCATGCGTGAGATAAAATCGCTTGATTTAGCAGAGCTATCTGAATACAATGTAAAAGTGATGCAGGAAATCAGAAACTCAACTAAGGAATTTGAGAAATTCAACTCCTATCTGCAATCCACTAATTCCATGATTGCTAGCATCGGAGAATTGAATAAGAACTTGAACCAGCACCTGGATCAATCAGCTGTTTTGCAGAATATTGCATCTTCAGTCAATACAAATATCGAACTGAATAAACAGATGATTGAGGTATTGCATTCTGATTTACGTGAAATTGATGTACGGAAGAAATTTATGGCAGATGCAGTAATTAATGTAGATCATGCTTTGCAGAAATCATTGGAAGAACTGAAACTTCATACGCAGAAAAAACTGGATGCAATCCGTGAAATCACGATCAGGGAAGAAAATTTGATGGAGAAACGTTTTTCAAATAAAAACACACCGGATCTACAAGTTGAGGAGCTCCTATCTTCCCTTCAAGAGCTTATCGCTGAAATCAAGAAAAGACCAACCCTTTAATAAGAACTCCTATTTAATAAGAACTGCTCACTGCTTCATTTCGATAACGAATTCTGTACAAATATTTAAAAAGATAATACCAATAAGTGGGCCTGTGCGGATTTCTGTAAGAAATACGTGAGGCTGCGAATGGTATTATCTTTTTTAAACGGATAAACTTTACGAAATTTAAAATGGAGATACCAATAAGCAGACCTGTGCGGATTTCTGATAAGAAATACGTGAGACCGCGAATGGTATCTCCATTTATTACCGGGAATACTATAACAAATCCAGGTTCTTATAATTCAAAGCTTCCAATTGTCGCGCTACTTTCGAGGGCACTACAAAATTCTGCATATTTTTTAAGTGTCTGGTATGATGCATATCGCTACCGATAAAATCAATCAAGCCTGCATCCAATAACCTGAACGCTATTTCCTGCTCCCTTTTGCCATAATATCCTGTAAATGAAAGCGCATTGCTTTGAAACAGGCAGTTTCGGTCCCGAAACGGATCCAATCGGGCGAGCGTTTTATCCAGATAATGATACCGCTCCGGATGTGCCAATAGCGGAACATAACCATGCGTTTGAAGTTGAAAAAGAATATTTTCAAGATTGGGTGGAGTATCCATAAACATCGTTTCGATTAAAACAATATTTTCATGGACTGTAAGCAGATCACCGGCTTCAACCAAATTTAAAAAGTTTTCATCCAGCATGTATTCCGCTGCATAGGATATTGGGATGCTATAGTTCTTTTTATTTAATTCGGCTTTGAGCAATTGATACGCATTTTCGATGCTTTCCTTCGTATTGGGATGGATATCACTGATTATATGCGGTGTTGCCACCAGTTTTTTATATCCGAGGGCAATGAGCCCATCAATTAATTCAAGAGATGATTCAAGATTCTGCGCACCATCGTCAATACCCGGAAGAATATGAGAGTGCATATCCGCTTGGAGGATTTCTCCTATACTAAAATTTTCTTTTTTATTGAATATTGAGAACATGTGAATTTGCTAAATCCTTGCAAAGATAAAGGATGTCTTTGCATAAGCTAAACAATTTATATAATTTAGGTATCATATTAAACTACATAAAATAAAAATAAGGACTATGACCCTAAATGAAAGCCTGATTGCAGAAATTAAACAGGAAGCAATGAACACGCGAAAAATGCTGGAAAAAGTTCCTGCTGAACAGTTTGATTATAAACCACATGAGAAATCCATGAGTTTGAAATCCCTATCTACTCATATTGCAGATTTGTTTGGTTGGACAAGCTATGTACTGCTGACCGATAAATTGGATTTTCAGAATAACGATTTAAAAAGCCCGGAGATTAACAGTACACAGGATCTATTAGATCACTTGGATGTTCAAACAAATGCCTCAATTGCTGCGTTGACCAATGCGGAAGAAGCTATTTACAATGAAAATTGGGTTTTGTGCAGCGGCGATTACATCATCCTGGATTTGCCAAGAGCTACCGTGCTTCGCTCAATGTGCTTAAGCCACATTTACCATCACCGCGGCCAGTTAAGTGTATATTTACGTTTACTAAACATTCCTATTCCCGGCATGTACGGACCAAGCGCCGACGAAATGTAAAATAATGGAATTCAAATAACCGCTGAAGTTTTCTAAGAATTGTTTTTAGCAACAGCTTTTAGAAAACTTCAACGGTTTAACAAAGTAGGATTAACGATCAAACCGTAACCAATCGAGCGTAAAGATATGCTCATTGGGTTCTTGATCTTTCTTAAATACAAAGTAAAGATCATTTATACCGCCGGGATTTTTAACCGGAGCCTTTACTTCTATAAATTTATTCCAATCTCCTGTATTCTTATAGTCTAAGGTACTGATTACCGGTCCGGTAACAGAACCAACGTGCACTTCTATGGTAGCATCAATGTTCAATGATGAGTAATAATAGGTGATTGTTTTGATATCCCTTAGATCAATTGATTCAAACATAAACCAGGAGCCATTGTGAATGCTTCCCAATTGCTCAGCAGTTCTGCCAATATTACTTAGCTCGTCTGCTGATTCTGCCTGCAACTTATTGGAACGAAGGATTAAGGCATTATATCCGGTTAAAGGAACAAGGTCTCCCCCTCCATCTTTATACGATGCTTTTAAGATATAGCGGCCCTGATCGCCTTTGCTTTTATGTGCGCTTAGCGGTACCGAACCAGTTAGCGGCAGATTGTCCAGCGTTGTTTCATCAGAAAGAGAAAGGATGTAATTAACCATCTCTTTCGCCTCGCCATGAGATACCTGTGGATGGCCATTCATATAATGCTGCCCCCAGTTACCAGAACCTCCTTTTATAATTTTATCGGCCAACTGATCAACAACGGGTTTACCATTGTATCGTTTTGCAATCTCGACAAAAGCTGGTCCTGCAGATTCAGCTGAAAGCTGGTGACAGGCTTTGCAATCGCTCGCCCTTATCAGGCTTTCTCCCAAGGATATCGGAACGGGCTGTTGATGGCCGATTTCTTTTTTCTGCGGTGCCACCTTTGGAACATAGCTGAAATTAATTTTCACACGGTCTTTTGCGATAACCGAATCTTCTTTATCTTCAATCTTTACATTATAGGACAGGTTCTTATCATCAAAGAAGAATGTCTGATTACCGGGAGTTTCGATGCTTACAACCGGGACAGTGTTTCCTACCTTGATTTCAATCGTAGCAGTCGACTTCGCGCAAGCCTTATCGATGACCGTATGTTTTACCTGGTATTTTCCATTCTTTTTAAATGTATATTCCGGATTAGCTTCAGTTGATTGAACGTCATTTCCTTCAAATGTCCATTCATAGGTATGAACATCGTCTTCATCCGGATCGTAATTGTTTTCACTGCTAAACTTAACCGTCAGCGGAGCGGTACCGACTGTATCTAAAGCCGTTGGATGTGCTTCAGGAGCGCGGTTTCCGCCATTGTATTCAATTCTGACCAAGCGTGCATCAACATTATCAATCCCATACACAGACCCATATTCTAAAATATAAAACGCTCCGTCAGGTCCGACTTCCATATCCATCGGCCGTCTGAAATCACCATTGCTTTCCATAAACGGTTCCATGCTTTGGTAATTTTCATTTTCATCTAAGCGGACTGCAAAAACCCAGTTACGCATCCAATCGTAGATAAACAAGGCTTTATCATAATATTCAGGAAATTTAATGTCCGATTTCAGGTTTTCATCATAGTAATAAACCGGTCCAGCCAGTGCATTTCTTCCCCCGTCTCCTAAAGCCGGAAACTCATCCGATTTACCATATGGATACCAGATCATGGCTTTGGTAGCTGGCGGCAATTCTTTTAAACCTGTGTTGTTTACTGAATTATTAACCGGAGCGTCAGGATTGAATAGTCCACCGATTGTTTTTGTTGCGAAATCATAATCGGGATACGGTTTACTATCGCCAACAAAATAAGGCCAGCCATAAAATCCGGCTTTTTTTGCCTGATTGATCTCATCATATCCACGCGGACCTTGTTCGCCATCATTACCTGCATCCGGACCTACTTCACCCCAATAAAGAGTAGAAGTTTTCTGATCGACAGAAATACGATAGGGATTGCGGGTACCCATTACATAAATTTCAGGTCTGGTTTTTTCTGTTCCTTCCGGGAATAAATTCCCTTTCGGTATGGTGTAGGTGCCATCTTCTTCCGGATGAATACGTAAAATTTTCCCGCGAAGATCATTGGTATTTCCAGCGGAGCGTTGTGCATCAAAGGTAATGCGGCCTGGAATTTCGTCTATTGGAGCATAACCATCTGAGGCGAAAGGCACGGTATTATCACCCGTTGAAATATAGAGGTTTCCTTCTTTATCCCAGGCAAGGGAACCTCCCGTATGGGCACTGACTTCACGCTCAATGGCTACTTCCAATAATACCTTTTCTGAACTTAAATCCAATTCATCATTTTCTTTTAAGACAAAGCGCGATACATTTTGCCTTGCCGGCATTTTATTGGGAGTGTAGTAGAAATAAACATAGCGGTTTTTCTTAAAGTTTGGATCAATGCTAAGGCCAAGTAAACCATTTCCAAACACTTCTTCCGGCAATTCGGGTAATAGATCGAACTTATGGATCAGGCTGGTTTTGTTGTTTTTAGGATCATATTTTGAAAATTCACCATGACGCTCAATAAAAAATACTTTTCCATCGGGTGCCACGGCTAGTTCCATTGGCTCGTTTAAATCATCCGATAGAATAACTTTTGTAAAACGATTGTCTTCCGGCTTTTTAAGAACCGTTGGTTTTTCAGGGTTGCAGGCACTGAGAATGCACGCAATACTAAAAAAGCAAAGGCTTTTTTTTGTTTTGTTTTTGAAGGTCATCTGTTATTGATTCTATATTTTTTTAATAAAAGGTTTGCGAATATAGAATAATGACAATGTAAATACAAATAGGGGCACTTGCAAAAGTGCCCCTATTCTTAAAATTCGTATGCTGGAATTTCACTGTCCCAATCCGCTGCGATTTCCATATCGAAGTTCAGATTGGGCGCGGAAAATAAATACCCTGACAACTTTGTGCGCATATTCGTTTGAATCATTACATCGGGGATCTCTTTTGTCTGAATAACCTTGTCTGCTGAATCATAGGCTTTTAATATAACCGTGGTAGTTTGAGGCGCACCACCCAGTTTTCCTTTCAATACATGATAGGCATTAAATGAAAACGATGGCTTGCCAAAATGTTCCGGTTTCAGTATAATATTCTTGACTGTATGATAGGGAGTATGATCCTCGCTTTCGACTTCTGTATAATAGTAGCCCCGTTGCTCAAAAGGTATAAAATATTGAGCGGTATTTTGCGTAGTGATTTCAATGCGGTGCGCTGTGCTGGGTATTTCTTCCATTAGCTCGATATCCAGCCGCCCGACGAAGCGTTTTAACTTCGCTGTTTCATGAACATCCCCGCCATTCAGGTCAATTTGTTTTTGAAAATAGAACGCATTCGCAGGATAAGGAAGCATTTTAATATGATGATCCAGAATCGGATTGCTCTGATTAGTTAGTGGTCGTGTTGCAAAATCACCATTGTGTTCAAGCATAGCACCAACAATGGATACCATATATTGACTTGTTGTTATAGAATGATATTTTTTATAAGTTCCAAAATCCGGGTCGGCAGCAAACTGCCGGACGCTGTCAATGAGTGCGCCCTTTCGAAATATTTTAATTTCGATGGTATTGATATGGTCACGGATATCACTGCTCGCAGTTGCTTGTATGGAGTTTGACGTATTGCCCGCAGATATTTGATGCGATGCTGAGGCACTTAGATTCAATGCTTTAATTTGATTAGCAAAGGGTACCAGGTCTTGCGAAAAACCGTCGATCGTAAAAGAGAGAAGATGTTTTTCATTGTTGAGCTCTTCCTCTTCGGGTTTTAATGAATCTTTTGAACAGCCAGCAATCAATAGGAATAGAATAACCGACAAAATTAGATTTCTTTTCATAAGCTTTTTGGTTTAATTACTGTTTTTGGTTAATAATCTCGCGAATATTAAAATTATCAGGATATTTTAAACAGCCCACTGATTAGTATCTAATGATCTTAGTAAACACCGGAAATGACATTTTTATTAACCAGAATAAATTGCCATTTTTGAAAAATGAAAATGACCTCTTGTGTCCGGTTATCCCTGATCGGCATTGTTTTAATGCAGCTTATTGCCTTCAATACCAGTGCTCAATTAATGAAGAAAAAAGAGCAGTTTTCGAGAGCCGATTCGTTAAGAGGAATGTTGACTCCTTACCGGACTGCCTACGATATTCAATACTATCACCTGGATGTGAAGGTTGATATAGAGAATAAATTTATCAGTGGATCTAACCTTTTTAAGTTTAAGGCAGTGGAAGATTTCCGCCGTTTACAATTTGATCTTTTTGATAATTTTAAGGTCGAAAAGATCTTATACAAAGACCGGGAGTTGGATTTTAAACGGGAGTATAATGCAGTATTTGTAGATTTCCCAACCGGAATTAAAAAAGATGCAATCGATTCTTTTACCGTATTTTATTCAGGTCACCCCAAGCCGGCAAAAAATGCACCCTGGGACGGCGGATTTGTATTCTCAAAAGATGAACAGGGTAAAGATTGGGTGTCTACGGCTAATCAAGGTCTCGGCGCAAGCAGCTGGTGGCCAAATAAGGATCACCAGTCAGATGAAGTAGACAGCATGTTAATAAGCATACGTGTTCCATCTAATCTGATCAATATTTCAAATGGCCGCCTACGTAAAACAACCAGATTAAAAAATGGATATACCCGATACGACTGGTTTGTAAGTCAGCCGATTAACAATTACAGTATTTCAATGAATATTGGTGATTATGTTCATTTCGGGGATACCTTGCACGGTGAAAAAGGCATACTGGATATTGACTATTGGGTATTGCGCCAAAACCTGAAAAAAGCGAAGGAACATTTCCCAAAAAATGTAAAACCCATGTTGAAATCGTTTGAATATTGGTTTGGGCCTTATCCTTTCTATGAGGATAGTTACAAATTGATTGACGCTCCTTATTTAGGAATGGAACATCAGAGTGCGGTAACCTATGGTAATAATTACGGCAATGGCTATTTAGGCAGAGATGCCTCCGGCACCGGATGGGGTTTGAAATGGGATTTTATTATTATCCACGAAAGTGGTCATGAATGGTTTGGAAACAATATTACTGCCAAGGATTTAGGAGATATGTGGATCCATGAAGCTTTCACTAACTATTCAGAATCACTATTTACAGAGTCTTTATTTGGAAAAGAAGCCGGACAGGCGTATGTACACGGCAACAGGCGTGGAATTTTAAATGATAAACCACTTCAGGGACCCTACAATGTAAACAAGGAGGGCTCTAGCGATATGTATTTAAAAGGCGGCGTGTTTTTAAATATGTTGCGGACAATAATTGACGATGATGTAAAATGGAGGAGTATTTTACGTGGATTAAATCAGGAGTTCTATCATAAAACAGTTGACTACACTGATATCGAGCAATATATCTCGAAGCAATCGGGCATCAATCTGGAAAAAATATTTTCTCAGTATATTCAATATAATACAATACCAACGCTGGAATTCCGGATAGAGAATGGAAAACTATTCGGCCGGTGGATTGCAGACGTTGCTGATTTCGATATGCCGGTTAAAATTCGTTCAAAGGATCAGGAATACCGGATGTTCAAACTTACGACTCATTTCACTGAAATTGATATAAAGGAAGTGAACAAAATGAACATTGAAGCAGATACATTTAATTATTATATTGGCGTGCTATTCAACTGAAATTCTTGCCCTGTTTATTTCTTAGGAGCTTATGAGTTCTGTTCAGATCTTGATTATACCAATATAATTGTATTTGCTTCGGGGAAGAAAATGATAAAAATTCGTAATTTTATATAAGTTTGTAAAATGATACTGATAATACTTAATATTTTGTTTTTTCTTAGCTTTATTGGCTTCGCATACGTGAATTTAAATGATAAAGATTCTTATATTTGGGTTCCAATATATGGCTTAGCTGCTATTTTATGCGGATTGGTTGTTTTCGGAATGGTATACCCTACCATTTATTTATTCGCCATGGGCTTCTATATCGCCTATAGTATCTTTCTCTTTTTTTCCAAAGACGGGGTTTGGGATTGGTTCACGAAATATAACCGCCAAAGCATTGTAGAAACCATGCAGGCTACAAAACCCTATATTGAAAAAACAAGAGAGTTTTTTGGTTTACTGATCATTTCGGGAGCTCTCTTTATTAACTATGTATGTGCTGTATAATTTGTGCTGTATAATTTCATCAACCATGTTCAACTATAATTTCAATACCTTAAATAATTTATTTTATTCACTTATTCAATCCAATGTCGACGCTGAAACTCTTGATTGGTTAAAGGAGAAAGCTGACCTTGCAAACGAAAGCGATTCCTTTAATAAGTTTAAAATTGCATTTTCTATTGTTTCACGCAAGGTTCCCAAGGCAAAGATTCAATTAGATAAAAGTGATGAAGAAACAATCGAAGAGTTAATACCCAATCTGTCTGTTTCACGCTGGAGCCTCAAAAAACTTTGTCGTGTTTGGTTAATTATGCAGATTGGTGCTGGCGACAGGGCTGTTTATATTAATAAAATTGAAGAGTTATTCAGAGATGCTGATATGAACGAATTGGCAACGCTATATGCCGCCTTGCCAATATTAGCTTATTCCGATCATTGGGAAAAACAATGTGCTGAAGGAATAAGAAGCAACATCGGTTATGTTCTTGACGCAGTAATTATGGATAATCCATATCCGGCAGAACATTTAAAAGAGGACGCGTGGAATCAATTGGTTCTAAAAGCATTCTTTACTGAAAAGGATATTTCAAGAATTATCGGTTTAAAGAACCGCGTAAACGTTAACTTGGTAAAAGCTTTACAAGATTATGCTGCTGAAAGAAAAGCTGCTAACCGTGAAGTGAATCCCCAATTATGGGACATTGTAAATTTATTAGAACAAAATTAGTAACAGATAAAAATAAAGATATGTGTTGTAGCCATTCAATGAATGAAGACAGGAAAAATTTTGGTGAGAGCATGGCCTTAAATTTAGACGAGATCAAAGGCATGCATTTCTTTGATCCTCATATCCATATGACTTCCCGGACCACCGATGACTATCAGGCAATGATTGATGCCGGTATCTTGGCCATTATTGAACCTGCATTTTGGCTTGGGCAGCCAAGAACTGGCTTATCAAGCTTTCGGGATTATTATAATAGCTTAATCGGCTGGGAACGCTTCCGTTCTTCCCAATTTGGTATTAAGCATTACTGCACAATTGGTTTGAATTCACGTGAAGCAAATAATATTGAATTGGCAGAACAGGTGATGGAACTGCTGCCCTCATTTATCTATAAGGAAGGCGTTGTGGGAATTGGCGAGATCGGCTTTGATGATCAGACACCTGCAGAAGACAAATATTATCGTGCGCAATTGGAACTTGCTAAATCAGCTTCGCTGCCGGTTCAGGTTCATACTCCGCACCGCGATAAAAAGCAAGGTACTACCCGCAGTATGGATATTGCCATTGAGCATGGCCTGGAACCATCCATGGTAATCATCGATCATAATAATGAGGAAACAGTAAAAGAGGTATTGGATCGTGGTTTTTGGGCTGCCTTTACCATTTATCCGTTCACAAAGATGGGTAATGAACGTATGGTAGAAGTCGTAAAACAATATGGTTCTGAAAGGATCATGGTAAATTCGGCAGCCGATTGGGGAATCAGTGATCCCTTAGCTGTTCCTAAAACTGCTGCATTGATGAAGGCCATGGGCATTTCTCTTCAGGACATTGAATTGGTGACTTATCGCAATGCCATCAATGCATTTGCACAAAGCGGTCAATTGGATGAAAAAGACTTTTTGATTACCGAAATTGATCAAAGTCAAAAATATGAAGGTAATACAATTCTAAGAGGTGGTCAGCAGCCACGGATAGATAAATCTTCCATGATCATCAAATAGAAGACTTTTAAAGATTACGGATGAAGAAGCTACATGCCTACTTATTATTAGCGCGACCAGCGAATATTGTCACCTCAGTTGCAGATGTGTTAGCGGGCATTTCGATTTCAGGAATCTTTTTGCAATGGACATTCAATGGGCTTCTTCACGAAGGAATTATCGCCAATGTGCTTCTTTTGTGCCTATCGACCATTTGTTTGTATGCCGGAGGAATCGTTTTCAATGACGTTTTTGATTATGAACTGGATTTGATAGAACGACCGGAACGGGTAATCCCAAGTGGTGTTGTATCCATTAAGGAAGCTAGCAGATTGGGATCTATCCTATTGGTTTTTGGTATCTTAATAGCCGGGTGCGTCAATACAAGCGCTTGGTGGCTTTCCATTTTAATTGCTATTTCAGCCTTGGTTTATAACAAATGGGGAAAACATCATCCGCTATTCGGACCACCCAATATGGGTTTATGCCGTGGGCTTAATCTTTTATTAGGAGTCAGCATCTATCCTATTATGCTTGGGGAAATATGGTATGTAGCGATTGTTCCCATTCTTTATATTTCTGCAATTACAATGATTAGCCGGGGTGAGGTGCATGGAAGCGGAAGAAGTCCCCTCTATGGTGCTGCAGTGTTATACATGGTGGTTATAACCATGATTCTGGGCTTTGCCTGGAACATGAATATGGTCGCCTTTGCTTTTCCTTTTTTACTTGCTTTTGCGATTATGATCTTTAAGCCTTTAATACTCGCTATTAAAAATCCAACCGGTGCTGCAATCGGCAAATCTGTGAAGGCTGGTGTCATTGCTTTAATTCTAATGAATGCAGCGTGGGCTGCTTCGGCCGGGGCCTGGGAGCCAGCATTGATCATTGTGCTTTTATTACCCCTTTCAATTTGGTTATCTAAAAAATATGCGGTAACCTGATTTTATTTTTAGACTATGAATTTTATACAACAACATTTTAAAGTAAACTTTGAATATAAAGTAATTTTTACTGAAGGTCTTTTTAATCCCGCAAATCAAACGTTCAAAAATATCTTGAGGGATGACCAAAAACCCGGCCATCTGAAAAAAATCCTATTTGTGATTGACCATCATCTTATTGAATGTTTTCCGGCATTAGACGCGCAGATCGATCAGTATTTCGAGGATAATGGAATTGTAAAGCTGATCAAAGAAAAGGTTATTGTTGAAGGCGGAGAGATTGCTAAAAATGATCCGCAGTACTTGAATAAGATTATCGAAGCTGTTAACAATCATGGCATTGACCGTCATTCCTATATTGTTGCGATTGGGGGCGGTTCTGTACTCGATTTAGCTGGTTATGCTGCAGCCATTGCTCATAGGGGAATTAAAATTATCCGGATACCGACTACCGTGCTATCTCAAAACGATTCTGGCGTCGGTGTTAAAAATGGTGTAAATTATAACGGAAAGAAAAACTTCTTGGGAACCTTCGCTCCTCCTTTTACTGTTTTCAATGATTATGATTTTTTAACAACCTTAAGTAACCGGGATTGGAGAGCGGGCATCTCAGAAGCAATAAAAGTTGCTTTGATCAAAGATAAAGACTTTTTTTATTGGCTGGAAGAACATGCTGAGAATTTACTCTCGCGTAAAAAAGAGGATATGCAATATCTGATCAAACGCTGCGCTGAATTGCATATGGAACATATTGGCGGCGGCGATCCTTTTGAATTTGGTTCTTCAAGGCCTCTCGACTTCGGTCATTGGAGCGCACATAAATTAGAACAGCTAAGCAATTTCGAAATTTTACATGGCGAGGCTGTATCGATGGGAATCGCTCTTGATTCCTTATATTCAGGCTTGTCAGGAGTGCTATCTCAGGCAGAAGCTGATCGTATTATCAGGCTTTTACTGAAATTGAGATTGCCTGTTACACATCCATTAATAAATTTAGACCGTCCGGACCACCCCATATTTTTAGGTTTACAAGAGTTTCAGGAACATTTGGGAGGCGAATTAACAATTATGCTGCTTGAAAAAATTGGTCTTGGATATGAGGTTCATCACCTTGACATTGAACTGTTGATGAAAGCTTCTCAAGTTTTACAAAATCTTACTGAATCCGATTTAAAACCATCTATATCATGTTAACAAGCGCAGGTCACCTTACCTATTGTACCAATATCCACGTTGGCGAAAGCTGGTCAGCTCATTTTGAAGCTCTGAAACATAATTTCCCACTGATCAAACAGGATTTATCGCCTGCAGAGCCGATGGGCATCGGATTGCGGCTTTCAAATCGTGCGAGTAAAGAATTAGCGGACCAAGAGAAACTGGCAGAGTTTAAGACCTGGCTAAGCAAAGAAGATGCTTACATTTTTACAATGAACGGATTTCCGTACGGGGAATTTCATAATACGATAGTAAAAGACCAGGTTCACAGTCCGGATTGGAGAACATCTGAGCGTTTATCTTACACATTGAGGTTAACGGGGATTCTATCCGAATTACTTCCGAAAGATCTTGACGGTGGAATTTCGACCTCCCCTCTTAGCTATCGTCATTGGTTTTCAGACAAAGAGGAAAAGGAAAAAGTGATCGTATCGGCCACTGAAAACATACTGCAGATAGCAGAACAAATGCATAAGGTGAAAATCGCAACTTCGAAAGTTTTGCATTTAGATATTGAGCCCGAACCGGACGGATTGCTTGAAACCGGGACTGAATTTATCGATTGGTACAAAGACTATCTGCTGCCAATGGGAAAACGCTATTTTCAAAAGAAGCTAAAGCTTTCTTCTGATGAATCAGAGTCGTTGTTGAAAGAACATATTCGTCTTTGCTATGATATATGCCATTTTGCTTTGGGCTATGAAGATCATTCAGCCATTATAAAGCAATTGGGAATTGAGAAGATTAAGATTGGTAAATTTCAGATATCTGCGGCATTAAAAGCTTTGCTTCCCAGTCAAATGGAGGCTCAGGAACCGATTAAAACAGCGTTTTCCGTCTATAACGAACCTACGTATCTTCATCAGGTAATTGCCCGGAAAGAAGATGGAACACTGTTGCGCTATCTTGATTTGCCGACAGCGTTATCTGATAAAAACAATGACAATGTAAAGGAGTGGCGCGCGCATTTTCATGTGCCCATTTTTGAAAATGAATTTGGTAAGCTGGAATCAACTCAATCTGATATTTTAGATGTGTTAAGCATTCATGAAGACTTAAATTTGACACAGCATTTAGAGGTAGAGACCTATACCTGGAATGTATTGCCGGCAGAGTTGAAATTGCCTTCGCATGAATCGATCGCTCGTGAACTTCGCTGGGTGCTTCCGCTTCTGGATAAAGGTTTTTAATCGTTAAAATATTGGTATCCACTAAAAAAAAGTCTTTTAGATGAAATCAAGAGGAACTTTAAAATAAAATTAAAATAGAATCGAAATGCAGAAAACCGTTGTGATCAATATTGTTGGATTGTCGTCTTCCTTAATAGGCGAGCATACTCCTTTTTTAAAATCATATATAGAAAAACGGAATTTACAAACTATTGAACCAATGCTTCCTGCTGTAACTACTTCAGTTCAATCTACTTACCTGACTGGAAAATGGCCTTCTGAACATGGAATCGTAGGAAATGGGTGGTATGACCGGATGGATAACGAAGTTAAATTCTGGAAGCAATCCAATAAACTGGTTTTAGCAGAGAGTATCTGGGACAGGGCGAAACGCGAAGACCCTACTTTTACGGTATCGCAAATGTTCTGGTGGTATAATATGTACACAGGCGCTGATTATACAGCTACTCCCCGTCCCAATTATCTAGCGGATGGAAGAAAAATACCGGACTGTTATACCAAGCCAGGCGAATTGCGTGATGAACTGCAGGAGAAACTGGGGCAGTTTCCCTTATTCCAGTTCTGGGGAGCTGGTGCAAATATTAAATCATCACAGTGGATTGCAAACGCATCCAAACTCACTGATGATAAATACGATCCTACCCTTACGTTAATTTATCTTCCGCATTTAGACTATTGTCAGCAACGCGTAGGTCCGGATCTCGACAAGATTGCAAAAGAGCTTACTGCGATTGACGCTGTCGTTCAGGACCTTGTAGAATTTTACGAGCGAAAAAATGCGAAGATCATTTTACTATCTGAATATGGAATCGCACCTGTAAGCAATCCCATACACCTGAATCGTCTTTTCAGAAAGGAAGGCCTATTGCAAATCAGAGTGGAAAGAGGTTTGGAAATTCTGGATCCGGGAGAGTCGAAAGCCTTTGTTGTAGCCGATCATCAGGTTGCCCATGTATACATAAATGATCAGTCGGTTACTGAAAAAGTAATGAATATTTTAAGGAATACAAAAGGTATCGAACTGATTTTGGATCGAGATGCGCAAAAAGAATACCATATAGATCACGAGCGTTCAGGCGATTTAGTTTTAATGTCTGACAAAGATAGCTGGTTCACCTATTATTTCTGGCTGGACGATGCAGTGGCTCCCGACTATGCCCGCTGTGTGGATATCCATAAAAAACCAGGTTATGATCCGATGGAAGTTTTTATGACGTCCAAACTGAAAGCCGGATATAAATTATTAAGAAAGAAATTAGGATTCCGGTATGTATTAAACATCGTTCCGTTGGATGCAAGCATGATCAAAGGTTCTCACGGCTGCATTACTACACCAAAAGAATATCATCCGGTTTTAATTACTGAAAACGGGAAGCAAGGGACAAGTGTGTCCGCTGTTGATATCTATCATGTGATTTGGGAGCAGCTGCAATCTTAAATTTATAAAAAAGCGATTTTTATCCTTATGTTTGATTGAGTTGTTCAATAAAGCGGATAAATTAAACTGATAAAAATGATACTTGTACCTACCGATTTTTCTGATAATTCAAAGCCCGGTCTGCGTTTCGCTATTCGTTTAGCCGCTAGAAATAAGGAGCCTCTTTTGTTCGTAAATGTTCTTCAGGTTAAGCGTCCATATCAAAAAGACGACAATACCGATGACTTCGAAGCAAAAAGACTTGAACAGATTGATAAAACAAAATCAAAGCTTGAATCATTTGTAAAGAAAATATATCAGTCTCTCAAAGTTGAACCTGGAAGCCATTCCTATGAGGTGATCGAAGGACTTAAACCTGATTTCACAATCACTGATTACTGTAAAAAACACGTAGAAATTGATTTTATAGTAATCAGTACCCGGGGAGCAAGCTACCTGAATAAAACCTTGGGAACCAATACAGGAAACCTGATAACTAAATCGGCTGTTCCGGTGATTGCTGTGCCAAAAGATTATCGCTATAAACCACTTAGGAATGTATTGTACGCCAGTGATTTTGCGGACTTGGATGCTGAATTTCAACGTGTTCTTGCTTTTTCGAAACCAAGGGGATTATCTGTTGAATTACTTCATTTTTCAACACCATCCAAGAAGGAAATCGAGAATCGTTTTAATCAAGAGGAACTTGAGCTTAAAGCCGGTTATCCGCTAAAAATCAGGATACTGGAAAATGACCACGATCATCCAATGAGCCAAAACCTTCAAAAACAAATTGAAGAAATTAAACCTTCTCTGGTAATCTTGTTCACCAATCAAAATCGTAATTTTTTTGAAAAGATCTTTCTTTCAAGTATGGCTGAAAACCTGTCTTTTAAGTCCCAAACTCCTCTCCTGATTTTTAATAAAGAATAGAAATTAAGCACATTCTTCCTATTCAAACTCGATCTCCTCAAAAAATTCAGGTAAATGAAAGTTTGGTTCGGGAGCTTCGATACGTTTCCACGAGACAAAGTGAGGCTCCGGAAGCAGATCACCGCATTTATAAAAATTGGCTGAGGCCTTATAACCACCTATTGCCTGGATTTCCTCTTTATAGAAAATTTCAAATGGAATATATAAAGATAAATTCCATTTTACTCCTTCTTGTTCAACAGTTGATTGAATGTTTGAAAAGCTTTTAATCTTTTCGATAAGGGTGCCTGGCAGACGTTCCCGGGTACTTTTATCTGCGCCGCCATAACCAACTAAGGCAATACCTAAAGGGTTAAACTCAAGGTTATAATATAGACCTTCCTGAAAAGAGATAAAAAACTCCACGCAGCTATCCTCATAGACCGGGTCATTTGATTGAAAACTATTGATTCTTAAATATTTTTCTTCTACCTCATATTTCAATAAAATAGCTTCATCGCTATAAGCGATTTTAAAAAATACCAGAGGCTGATAGGGATAGCTATTCCATGAAACCTGATCGATGCTATGAAAAGGCAATTCTTCAAAGAGATTCGACAACTCAGCTTCATGTGCTGATATCGCTGCATATGGAACTTTTAATTGATTCATTGTGTAATATTTAAATATTTCGCAGCTGCCTGTTGAATAATACTTTTCAATTCTTCCTGGTGGCTTTCTACCTCAAAAGCTAGTTTTAGTTGAGCCTTGGTGCGTTGTAGGTTGTGACCCTCATGACGTATTTTATAGTAGGTATCGCCTTCCAGGTAATCTGTTAAAAAGCGAACTGCCTGCATATAAGGAAAAAGCAATGCGCCTTCTAAAAGTGATTCGATTTCCTTTGAAGTCAAAAACTGCTTGGCAGTTTCTAAATATCCTTCTGTGTATGCCTTAAATAGCGGAATATTTAACGTGATTTTACTGAGATCGTCTTCGTCTTCAGCAGCTTTATTAATAATTGTCCGGATGGCATCCCCGAAATCATATGCGATATAGCCGGGCATGACAGTATCGAGGTCGATTACACATTGAGCTTTATCGTTTTCATCTAATAATACATTGTTGAACTTTGTATCATTATGCGTAATTCTTAATGGCAGCTCCCCTTTCTCTCCCATTTTGAGAATGGTATTCATTTTGTTCTCCCGCTGTAGAATATAGCTGATTTCTTCAGCTACTTCAGCCTTTCTTAAAACGACATCATTTTCAAGCGCTTTGTGAAAATTGGCCATCCGGAATTCAATATTGCAAAAGTCAGGTATTGTATACTCAATTTTGCTGCTATCCAAATCGGCTAAATAAGATTGAAATTTTCCAAATGCTCGTCCTCCTTCCTTTGCCTGGCTTTCGGTTTCTAAAATATCATAGCTTTTTGTATTTTCAATCAGGATAAATATACGCCAGTAATTGCCACTTTCATCAACAAAGTAAAGCTGATTGTCTTTTGTAGGCACCAAGGTAAGAACCTGTTCTTCAATTTGTTTAGAACCAAGTTCTTCTAACTTCGATTTCAGATGTGCGGTTACGATTTGAATATTATTCATTAAGGCATCTATGTTCTTAAACACGTGATGGTTAATGCGTTGTAACAAATAATCAGGGTCATCAAACTTTTCAGTAAAAATACGATAAGTATCATTTATATGTCCGGATCCAAATTCTTTGGCATCAATAGGATTTCCTTTAATGTTGAATTGATTGGCTATACTTAATATTAAAGAACTATCCATTTTCGGTTTGTATTTTATTTCTCTTCAATTATTGAATGGTTATTTTACGAATTGTTACGCAATATCTTAAATAGAATTAGTTTTTCATATTTTTATCTCCACACAATCGGTTGTTCTTTTTTTCTCAAAATAGAACAACCGATTGCGTGAAGATAAATAATTAGTTTTTTTTAGGTTTGTTATATTAAGGTTGTAAATTTAAAAAAATGGATAGAAGAAATTTTTTAAAAACAGGAACGATGGCTGCTGCCGGAGCCACCGTCTTAAATGGGGGCAGTCTATTTGCAAAGGAAAAAAGCAGCATTCGTGTTGGATTTATTGGCGTAGGTATGCGTGGTAGAAATCACTTAGCAATAGCCTTACGACGCGATGATGTAAATGTGGTTGCCATTTGTGACACACAGGAAGATTCATTAGCGCACGCACGCAAACAGTTTAAGGAGTTCAATAAAAAAGCGCCGAAAGAATATACTGGCGGATTGGATGCTTATAAAAAGATGTTGGATAAAGAAAAACTGGATGCAGTTATTATTGCGACACCTTGGCAATTCCACCATGCTCAGGCAATTGATTCCATGAAAGCCGGAGCATATGTCGGCTGTGAGGTAATAGCAGGCCTTACCTTGGATGAGCACTGGGATTTGGTCAAAACTTCAGAAGCTACAGGTGTTCCCTATATGTGTTTAGAAAACGTAGCCTATCGTCGTGATATTATGGCAGTTCTAAATATGGTTCGTCAGGGTTTGTTAGGCGAACTGGTTCATTTAGAAGGCGGCTATCAACATGATCTTCGCGAAGTTCTATTCAATGATGGGAAACAACCGTACGGCGGTGGAGTAGAATTTGGTGACAAAGGCTACAGTGAAGCACAGTGGAGAACTCAGTTCAATATTGACTACGACGGAGATTTATACCCTACACATGGCTTAGGTCCGCTGATGCATTATGCAGATATAAATCATGGTAACCGCATTACCAAGGTTGTTTCATTCTCCAGTAAAGCAAGAGGACTGGCGGACTATATCGGAAAAAAAGCTCCCGGACATCCAAATTCAAAAATCAATTTTAAAGACGGAGATGTTACAACTTCGTTGATGACTTGTGCCAATGGTGAAATTCTTGAAATCAAACACGATGTACATTTACCACGCCCCTATTCTATCGGGCTGCGCGTTCAGGGTACCAACGGTATCTGGATGGATGTAAATAACGGCATGTATATAGAAGGAAAAGCTGCTAAAGGCCATCAATGGGATAAAGCTGACGAATGGATTAAAAAATATGATCACCCTCTTTGGGCCAAATATGAAGATAAAGCAACAGGTGCCGGCCATGGCGGAATGGATTGGTTTGTAGACAATGCTTTCTTTGAATCAGTAAAACAAGGAAGGCAAACTCCGATTGACGTTTATGATTCAGTTACTATGAGCGCTCTTTTCCCATTGTCTATTCAGTCTATTAAGGAAGGAAACAAAACCCTGGAATTTCCTGATTTTACTGGCGGGAAGTGGAAAACAAGTAAGCCAACTTTCGCTTTGGATGATAGCGGATTTTAAATAATGAATGATGATTTACCTTCAGGGCTTATCCAAATGGATGAGTCTTGAAGGATAAGTTATATAACTTTCTTTCTCTGTACTACCTTTTGTGATGAGATCGAATAAAATTTCAGCAGCTTTCTCGGCTTGCTTTCCCGGAAATTGCTCAATGGAAGCCATGGGTTTATTTTCAATATGATTCCAGATGGGAAAATTGGCAAAGCTAATAAAAAATATATCCTGGTTAATTACCAATCCCTTTTCTTTCGCTATTTTCATGGCATCCAGGGTTACATAATCACTGAAACAAATTACTGCAGAAGGCCGTTCTGCTAAGGAAATAAGTTCCAACATGGCATCCTGGTTACCCTTTTCAGAAAGATCGGTATGAAAAATATATTCTCTGTTGATCTTTATTCCATTTTCTTGAAGGCCAGCAATAAATCCTTCTTCCCGTTCTTTACTTGCCAGTAGATTTAAAGGACCGTTAATTAGGGCAATCCGATGATGACCACAATTGACAAAGGTGTTAATCGCTTCTGTCATTCCGGTTCCCAAATCGGCTATTATACGGTGCACATCTGTCCGGTCGGGTACACAATCAAAAAAAACAATGGGTATATTTGCTTTTTTATAAATTTCTATAAAATCAAAATTGCTTGTGTTTTTACTTACCGATAAAATAACACCATCAACCCGATGTCTTTTGAGAGTTTCCAGGATCTTTAATTCCCTGCCTTCATCATCAAGCGATTGGCCTAAAATAACGGTATAGTTTTCTTCACTGGCTTTATTTTCAATCGCACTGATGGCCGTAGAAAAGAAAGCTTCAGAGATACTTGGCAAAACCACTCCAATGGTGAAAGTTTTTTGCTGTTTAAAAAATATCGCCCGGTTATTAGGCTCATAGTTAAGTTCCTTAGCCAGCTTTTTAACACGCATGGTTGTTACCAGTCCGATACTTGGATGATCTTTGAGTGCCCTGGAAACAGTAGACGTAGATAATTTTAACCGCTTCGCTATTTCTTTTAATGTTGGTATTTGCTCCTGTTTCATTCCTTTCAATTCCTAAGCAAGATACTAAAATTTACTGAGCTGATGATAATAAGAAAGAAATATGAAGATAATCTACCTCTCTGCTTTTAGCAATTATTTGTTCTTCCTTGCTATTTCCTATCATGATAATTTCCTTGACTACAAGACTGTTATCATTAATTAAGTAATCTAAAGGTTCCTTGTCAGACACAAGCTTTATTTCATCATGAAAATACACTTTTAACTCTTTATCCAATCCCTCCCACTCCATATATTTTAATTTATTCAATTGCATTAATGGATTGCCTTTGGTTAAAATAAAAATCGATTTGTGGTCTTTAATGATCGACTTTAATAAATCTAAAACCGAAGGATAGACTAATAATTTGAGTGGCAACTGAGCGTTGACATGAAGACGATTGAAATTCTCTTCATATTTTTTATCAATGCCAAATTTCTCCGCAGCTTTATGGAAAATACCGTCTTGTCCGGCCAATAGGTAGGTATCTTTCAAGAAATTAATAAGGTCACTCGCCGGAGGACTTGTTTCTGTATATTCCAGAAAATTGGCAAATAAATAATAAACCTGCAACAGATAATCCTGTTTAGGATATAGAACATCATCCAACTCAAAAATAAAGGCTTTTTTATTTGGATCCAGATCTGAATAAGTTAGCATATGATTTCAATATTATACTCTTCAAAGAGAAGTTTTTGAGGTAAGACCGACTTAATTTCTTCCAGAGACTGTAAAATCAACAAATCTGCATGTTGATTCAGGCAGGCTTTTAAAAGTTCATGAAGAAAATGCGGGGAAGAAACAGGTTGTATCTGAATGAATTTTCCTGAATCTAAAAATGGCTTCGGAACAGGCAATGAGTCAGCAAAGACAATATGATCACCGCTGTAGGTTTTTGCCACACGTTGGGCCTTGGCACTTGTTCCATTGGTAATGATGATTGTTCTATTCATTGATAATTTTCCCATCTTTCATATGAACACTTCTGTCTGATATCAATGCCAAATCTTCATTATGAGTAACGATAATAAATGTCTGATTTATTTTTTCCCTTAATTCAATAAATAAATTATTGAGCGCCTGCGCATTTTCGGAATCGAGATTACCTGATGGCTCATCGGCTAAAATAATTGCAGGATTATTGATTAAAGAGCGGGCTACCGCTACGCGCTGTTGTTCTCCACCAGATAGTTCTGCCGGTTTATGATGAATGCGGTTACTTAAGCCAAGCATTTCTAACAGTTCTTCAGCTTTTGTTTCGCTTTCCTTTCTTCCTTTATTGGCGATGAATGCAGGCATACAAACATTCTCAAGTGCACTGAATTCCGGAAGCAAATGATGGAACTGAAAAATAAAGCCAATATTTCTATTGCGAAAATCGCTTAGTTTTTTAGGCGAAAGACGATTGATTTCAATTCCGTTTATTTGGATGCTCCCCTGATCAGGCAATGCCAGTGACCCTATAATATGGAGAAGAGTACTTTTACCAGCTCCGGAAGCGCCTACAATGCTGACAATCTCTCCTTGTTTTACATGTAAATCCACACCTTTCAGAATGGGGAGTTTACCATATGATTTGTAAATATTTTTTGCAATTAACATAAAGCGAAGATAATACTAATTTCTTTTTCGCTTACAAAGAACAATTGTTTTCTACAAAACACGCTGATACATTGATAAAATGGATTTAAAGACGTACTTTTACGGCAAATTTTTAAAGCATGAATATTCACGAATATCAAGGTAAAGCAATTTTAAAAAGTTTTGGTGTACGCATACAAGAAGGTATTGTTGCCGATACTCCAGAACAAGCTGTAGAAGCTGCCAAACAATTAAAAGAAGATTTTGACTCTGACTGGGTTGTTGTAAAAGCCCAAATCCATGCAGGAGGCCGCGGCAAAGGTGGCGGTGTTAAATTAGCCAAGAATTTAGATGAAGTTAGAGAAAGAGCATCCGATATTATTGGAATGCAATTGGTTACACCGCAAACGGGTGCAGAAGGAAAAAAAGTTAGTAAGGTGCTGATCGCACAAGATGTTTACTATCCTGGAGAAAGTGAAACGAAAGAAATATACATGAGTGTTTTGATGGATCGGGCAAAAGGCCGGAACATCATTATGTACTCAACTGAAGGGGGAATGGATATTGAAGAGGTTGCAGAAAAAACTCCGGAATTAATTTTCAAAGAAGAAATTGATCCGAAAGTTGGTTTGCAGGGTTTTCAGGCAAGAAAGATTGCTTTCAATCTTGGTTTAGAAGGTGCCGCTCATAAAGAAATGGTAAAATTTGTTGCTTCTCTATATAAAGCATACGAAGCTACAGACTCTTCAATGTTTGAAATTAACCCCGTATTAAAGACTTCTGACAATAAAATTTTAGCAGTTGATGCGAAGGTTGATTTGGATGAAAATGCATTGTATCGTCACAAAGATTACTTGGAGATGCGTGACTTTGCAGAAGAAGATCCGACTGAAGTTGAAGCAGGAAAATCAAACCTGAATTATGTAAAACTGGATGGTAACGTTGGTTGTATGGTAAACGGTGCCGGATTAGCGATGGCAACCATGGATATCATCAAGATTGCCGGTGGTGAACCTGCAAACTTTTTGGACGTAGGTGGTACTGCGAATGCAGAAACTGTGAAAGCTGGCTTCAATATTATTTTACAAGATCCGAATGTAAAAGCAATCCTGATCAATATCTTTGGTGGTATTGTTCGTTGCGATCGTGTTGCGCAGGGCGTAATTGATGCTTATCAGGAAATTGGTAATATACCCGTTCCAATTATCGTGCGTTTGCAAGGTACCAATGCAGTAGAAGCTAAAAAACTAATCGATGAGTCGGGACTTAAGGTTTACTCAGCTATCGAATTAAAAGAAGCTGCTGACCTGGTAACCCAGGTTCTTTCTTAAGAACAAACAGCTTTAATTTATAAAAAGACAAATAAACCTCCTAACCCGGAGGTTTATTTGTTCTACGAAAATATATAGTTTATCAAATCATGACACATACAAGAATTAAAGACCTATTAAATTCAGAGGATTTCGGAAAGGAATTTATTGCCAAAGGCTGGATCAGAACATTTAGAAACAATCAGTTTCTTGCCATTAACGATGGTTCCTGCTTAGGAAATTTACAAGTGGTAATAGGACTTAATGTATTTGATGAAAAGCTAATTAAAAAACTTCATACAGGAGCCTCCGTTGCTGTAAAAGGCACGCTGATCGAATCTGTAGGAAAAGGTCAGCGCGTTGAATTAAAGGCATCAGAACTTGAAGTATTGGGTGAAAGCGATCCGGATAAATTTCCTTTGCAACCTAAGAAACACAGTCTGGAGTTCCTCCGTGAAATTGCACATTTGCGTTTTCGTACAAATACCTTTAATGCAATATTTAAAGTTAGAAATGCATTGGCTTTCGCAGTTCATCAATTCTTTAACGAGCGTGGATTTGTCTATATACATACGCCCATTATTACAGGATCTGATGCGGAAGGTGCAGGTGAAATGTTTAAGGTAACGAACCTGGATCTGAATAATTTGCCGCGGACTGAAGCCGGAAAAATCGACTACAAAGAAGACTTTTTTGGAAAAGCGACTAACTTAACTGTTTCTGGTCAGTTAGAAGGTGAACTTGCGGCCATGGCTTTGGGAAATATCTATACATTTGGACCAACATTCAGGGCTGAAAATTCAAATACAACACGGCACTTAGCTGAGTTTTGGATGATTGAACCTGAAATGGCTTTTTATGATATTCATGACAACATGGATTTAGCTGAGGAATTGCTTAAATATGTAATTCGCTATGCATTAGATCATTGCCCTGAAGAGATTGAATTTTTAAAGAATCGCTTGCAAGAGGAAGAAAAATTGAAGCCACAGGCAGATCGTTCTCCGATGGACTTAGTTGAAAAGCTTAATTTTATTTTAGAAAATGAATTTGAGCGCATCAGCTACACCGAAGCAATTGAAATTTTAAAGCGATCGAAACCAAACCAGAAAAAGCAATTTAAATACCTTGTTGATGGCTGGGGAGTTGATTTACAATCTGAGCATGAGCGTTATTTAGTAGAAAAGCATTTTAAAAAGCCGGTAATCTTAATTGATTATCCATCCGATATAAAAGCTTTCTATATGAGGCAGAATGAAGTGGATGAGCATGGAAGAAAAACGGTTGCTGCAATGGATATTCTGTTCCCGGGAATTGGAGAAATTGTAGGCGGATCACAACGTGAAGAACGATATAACGTTTTAACCCAACGGATGGAAGAAATGAATATTCCTACGCATGAAATGGATTGGTTTTTAGATACAAGAAGATTTGGCACTGCACCGCATGCCGGTTTCGGATTAGGCTTTGAGCGTTTAGTTTTGTTTGTTACCGGAATGGGAAATATTCGCGATGTGATTCCTTTCCCCCGCTATCCAAACAATGCTGAATTTTAAGGATTGATCTGTGATGTTATCTTGAAGCGCAATTGCAAAATTTTAAGCAATCAAAACAGAAGATATTTTGTTAGATCCTTAGGAACCATTTAAAATTAAAGGAAATGTTTGTTAAAATTTATGAAGAAAACCCAAATCCTAAGAGTATCTCTCAGGTGGTGGACGTTTTGAAGAAAGGTGGAGTGATCATTTATCCAACCGATACCATTTATGGAATTGGCTGTGACATTACGAATCCCAAAGCAATTGAGCGGGTTTGTCAGATACGCGGACTGAAACCTGACAAAGCAAATTTATCGTTTATTTGCAATGACTTAACATCAATTTCCCTTTATACGAAACCATTGGATAACACAACGTTTCGTCTTTTAAAGAAATCATTACCGGGTCCCTTCACCTACATTTTCAATGCAAGTGGCCAGGTTCCGAAGCTTTTAAGTTCAAAGAAAAAGACAGTCGGAATTCGGGTACCTGATAATAATATTGCCCGCGAAATTGTTCAATTATTAGGCAACCCGATTGTTTCTGCCTCCATACATGATGATGATGAATTAATAGAGTACTCTACTGATCCGGAATTAATCTACGAGAAATATGGCAATATCGTTGATCTAGTAATTGATGGTGGGTATGGAAAGAATGTTCCTTCAACAGTTGTCGATTGTACAACAGGCGATTTCGAAGTTATTCGTCAGGGTGAAGGCGATTTAGCATTATACATTTAAATTAAACAGAAGGGCAAAAAGACATGTTCAAAAAAATGTGTCTTTTTACCCTTCTGTTTTACTATTTCCTGTCTTAGTTACCCTCTTTTATACTTCGTATAAACTGAGGTATACGTTCAAGATAACCTTCTCCTTCCAATTGTTTTACAAAAGCAGAGCCAATAATCGCTGCATCTGCGACACCAGCAGCTTGTTTGAAATTGTCGTGATTTGATATCCCGAAACCAATAACAATTGGATTTTTTAAATCCAAGGCCTTAATCCTTTTGAAATAATCTAAGCGTTCATCCGATACTTCTAAACTTTGTCCGGTTGTTGAAGATGACGACAACAGATAGATAAAGCCAGTACTCAATGAATCTATTTTCCGGATGCGTTCATCAGTCGTTTGCGGTGTAACCAAAAAGATATTGCTAATTTCATTCTCCTTAAATACATCTGCATATAATTCTTCGTACTCATACATTGGCAAATCCGGAACGATTACACCGTCAACCCCTACATCTACACAGGCTTTACAAAAGCGTTCAACCCCATACTGAAAAACCGTATTAAAATATCCCATCAAAAAAACCGGTATGGTTATACGACTACGAAGATCCTTTAATTGTTTAAACAGTACTTCAACTGTCATTCCGTTTTTCAATGCGATCTGAGAGCTGTTTTGAATTACAGGTCCGTCAGCTAATGGATCTGAATAAGGGAAACCAATTTCCAGAAAATCAGCACCGGCCTTTTCCAGTTCTTCTGCTATCTTCAATGTACTATCCAACTCTGGATATCCAGCAGTAAAATAAATTGATAGAAGATCCTTATCTTTTTTATTATTAAATAATTCTGTTATTCTATTCATGTCTTCGTTAAGATGTTTTTTTATAATCCTAGTTCCTTTTACTCTAAGCTAAAATGAAAAGTATTTCATATAATTATCTAAGTCTTTATCACCACGTCCGGATAAACAAAGAATTACATCGTCATCTTTTTTAAATTTCATCTTTTCCAACTGAGCTAAGGCATGAGAACTTTCGATTGCAGGAATGATACCTTCAAGCCGTGTTAGCAACAAACCAGCCTGCATCGCTTCATCATCGGTAATACTCACATATTTGACACGCTTATTTTCATGTAAAAAAGCATGCTGCGGTCCAATTCCGGGATAATCAAGTCCCGCAGAAATGGAATAAGGTTCAATGACTTGTCCATCGGGCGTTTGCATCAAGATCGTACGGCTTCCATGTAAAACGCCTTCATAGCCCAGAACAGAAGTGGCAGCAGAAAGGCCGCTATCAATTCCTTTTCCGGCAGCTTCAGCGGCAATCAGCTGAACTTCCTCATCGTCTAAGAAATGGTAGAACATGCCCATAGCATTGCTGCCTCCTCCTACACAGGCCATTACATAATCAGGAAGCTTTCCTTTTTTATCCAGAAGCTGTTGTTTAGCTTCAGAAGAAATAATGGATTGGAACCGGGCAACCATATCAGGATATGGATGCGGACCTACGACTGACCCAATGATATAATGCGTATCAACCGGATTATTTATCCAGTCACGCAAAGCTTCATTGGTTGCATCCTTTAAAGTTTTACTACCTGAATGGGCTGCAATGACTGTTGCGCCCATCATTTTCATACGTGCAACATTCGGTGCCTGTCTTTCAATATCAACCGCACCCATATAAACAACACATTCCAGGCCTGTTAAGGCACAAACAGTTGCGGTAGCCACTCCGTGTTGCCCTGCGCCGGTTTCTGCAATGATTCTTTTCTTTCCGAGATGCTGAGCCAGCAAAATCTGTCCGATTGTATTATTGATCTTATGAGCTCCGGTATGGTTCAGATCCTCACGCTTCAAATAAATATTAGCTCCATACCGTTCAGATAGCCGCTTGGCTAAATATAAAGGCGAAGGGCGTCCGACATAATCGCGCATCAATTGGTCAAACTCACGTTGAAATGCAGGCGTATTGATAATTTTTAAATACTCACTGCGAAGTTCCTCAACATTCGGATACAGCATTTCAGGGATATAAGCTCCTCCAAATTTTCCATAATATCCTTTTTTATTTACTTGATATTTACTCATTGTCTGTTCTGTTTTTTAGTACTTTTTCTAATAAAGCTATATTTTTAATTCCCGGCGACGTTTCAAAGCGTGAGTTTAAGTCGAGTGCATAAAGTCTCTCATCTTCCAGCTTATAAGCTTCTTGGAAATTATCCGGTCCAATGCCTCCGCTTAAAAAATAAGGTTTAGCGTAGGGGTATTTTTTAAGGATCTCCCAGTCGAATGATTTTCCCGAACCTCCATATATGGGTGTTTTCGTATCAAATAAAAAATAATCTATGATTGGCAGATAAGCCTCTAATTGACGATATTCAAATGCCGCGCCCACACCAAAGGCCTTTATTACCTCCACTCCCATTTCCTTTATCAGCATACAAAACTCCGGACTTTCATCTCCATGTAATTGTACTGCATCAAATTGGTATTTGCTAAGAATGTCCTTGATTTCCTCCAAGCCGGAATTTACAAATACGGCTGTTTTTTTAATATTTTTTAGTGCCACCAAGCATTCAGGGTTAAGTTCCCCAACATACCTTGCAGAATCGGGATAAAAGATAAATCCAATATAGTGAGGCCCTGACAAAATCACCTCTTCAATATTAGAAGGGTCTTTTAAACCGCAAATCTTTATAAGGGGCCTGCTCATAATTTCAAGAGGGTTTTAAAGCACTTTAATGCTTTGCCGCTCAATAATGATTCTTGAGCTTCCTGATACGATTCATGTAACGAAGCCAGTGGGTTAATTGTGTTTATTGCAATTGCTGCATTGCAAAGCACCACATTATTTTGAACTTGAGTCCCTTCATTATTCAGGATGGTTTTAAAAATACCTGCCGCTTCTTCAACTGTATCACCGCCTTGAATCTCAGTCGGATCTATCGGATTAAAACCTAAATCTTTTAATGTTTTAATTTCCTCTGCACGATTGGTAATTAATTTAAAATTACCGGTCAATGAAACTTCGTCATAACCATCAAGCGCATGGATAATGCTAAAGTTCCTATCTGTCTTTTGATAGATATAAGCAAAAAGCCGGGCCAATTCCAGACTAAAAACGCCAACTGACTGGTACTGCGGATTAGCAGGATTAATTAAAGGTCCCAGCATATTGAAAAAAGTTTTTACACCCAGTTCACGACGAATTGGCGCGACCGTTTTCATGGCTGGGTGAAAAAGCGGTGCATGAAGAAAGCAAATATTGGCATTGTCCAAAGCGCGGTAAATCTCATCCTGTTCATTGCTGAATTGGTAGCCCAGATATTCCATTACATTGGAAGAACCACAACCTGAAGAAACGCCATAATTACCATGCTTTGCTACTTTATACCCAGCGCCTGCTACGATAAAGGATGCCAAGGTAGAAATATTGAATGTGTTTTTACCATCGCCGCCTGTGCCGCAAAGGTCAATAAGCTCATAATCGCGGTAGTCGCGTTTTAAACTGAGATCAAACATTGAATCGCGAAAGCCTTCCAGTTCTTCTTCCCGGATTGAACGCATACTATAAGCCGTCATAAAAGAGGCTATCTGAGATGTATTATATTTATTCGTCGCAATGTTTGTTAAGATTTCATAAGCCTCGCTGCGTGTAAAGCTTCTATGTTCAAAAAGATGTGCTAAGATTTTCTTCATTTTTATGTATAAAAAAAGGCTTGTCTTTATAGACAAGCCTCAATTACTATTAAAAAATATTTTTACATACGAGTCATGTCACAGAGGTTATCCTTTGTGCCACCACCAGCTGAAATATGATAAGTTCGTGTTCATGTATGAATTCCAAATATGGAGATTAATTTTTAATTATCCAAACGGCTTTTGTACTTTTAAATTAAAAAGAATCTATTATCATAATAATACGTGATATTTTAAATTATCACACTTTTATATGATATATTTATAACAAAATTGTACTTATGGCCTTTGCAGTAATAACCGGTGATATTATAAATTCATCAAAAGAAGATCCGAAGGTTTGGCTTCCGGTATTAAAGGATGCCTTAAATAAAATTGGTTCTTCGCCTAAGGAATGGGAAATTTATCGCGGTGACAGTTTTCAGGTTTTAATCAAGCATCCAATGGATGCATTGCGTATTGCAATTCAAATCAAGGCTTCCATAAAAACGATCAAATCCCTTGATGTAAGGATGGCCCTGGGAATAGGTAGTGTCAATCATCATTCAAGCAATATTACTGAATCAAACGGTTCGGCTTTTATCCATTCGGGAGAAAAATTTGAAGTATTAAAAAAGGAAAAGCTAAATTTAGCTATTAAATCCGATTGGGCGGACTTTGACCGGGACATCAATTTGCTCATTCGCTTAGCATTGTTAACAATGGACAACTGGACAGAAAATGCGGCAGAAATGATAAAGATCATGTTTGAAAATCCGAATAAAGCGCAGTCTGAATTAGGTTCAATAATCGGAATCAAGCAAAATGCTGTCAGCAGTCGCTTAAAGAGAGCAGCCTATGAAGAGATTTCAGAAATGACTGAGCTCTATCAACTTAAATTAGAAGAAAAGCTATGACCTTATTACTCAAACTTATATTCGCACATGTTTTAGGCGACTTCTTATTTCAACCAGGTGTTTGGGTAAAAGCGAAAGAAGATCGCAAAATTCGTGCTTACCAGCTTTATTTACATATATTGATTCATTTTATATTAACCATGCTATTGGTTGGCGATTGGAGTTTTTGGCCCTGGGCAACGTTAATTGCAGGAAGCCACTTATTGATTGACAGCATTAAGCTGTATCTGCAGCAACAAAAACACAATCGCTTTCTGTTTTTTGCAGATCAGTTCCTGCACTTTTCTGTTTTAATTCTGATCAGCCTTTGGTATGAACGCTCCCTATTATCAGCCTTTTCTATTAATCTGAATTTATTGTTATTATGGGTTACGACTTTATTTATCCTTACGCAGCCACTTTCTATTGCTATTAAAATATTCATTTCAAAGTGGACTCCCTATCGGGAGGAAAAAGAAAATGATTCGCTTGAAGATGCAGGAAAATACATTGGGTATCTGGAACGCTTGCTTGTATTTATATTTATCCTGTCAAACCATTGGGAGGCTGTCGGATTTTTAATAACCGCTAAATCAGTATTTAGATTTGGAGATTTAAAAGAATCAAAAGAAAGAAAATTAACGGAGTATGTTTTAATTGGAACGTTAATAAGCTTTGGCTCTGCAATCTGCATTGCGCTTTTATTTCAACAGATGCTCAACCTGCTTTAATACGAAAAGGTTCGGCGCTTAAAGCAGTTCGAGACCCATTTTGCCAAAATGAGAACCAAATGCCATTAAGAGACAAGAGATCAGGGTTCCGATACTAACAGCAAGAAATGCCTTTTTTCGATTGATATTGAATAAATGAGCCGCAATGGTACCCATATAAGCACCTGTAAAGGGCAAGGGAACCATAACAAAAACCATAATTCCCCAGAAACCATATTTATCAATTTCCTTTCCTACCCCTTTTTTTGCTCTGCGCATTATTTTTAAAGAATGCTTTTTATATAACCTGTTTTTCCAAAGCCTTTTGTTAAAGACGTCTATCAGGAATGTCAATAAAGGATAGACTAAAAAATTTCCTAAAAAACCCGCAATAAACGCTGGAATTGGCCGAATATCGTGCGCAATAGCAAATGGAATACCAAGGCGCGCTTCTCCTACCGGGGAAAGGCTAATTAAAAACGTATAGAAAAGATCTTCGTACATAGCTAGATTAAACCGCACGAAGATAAAACTTTTTTTGAGCCTTTTAATCTAAAACAAACAAGCTGAAAATTTTATTTCAAATACGATTCAAATAGTTACCTTTGTCGCAAGAAATAACAATCATTAAATATTAAATTCATTTTTATAACCCCTATAATTCATTTAATATTTCAAACTACTCCGTAAATTAAAATCTCACCTAATGACTTTTATAATTTTCCTAGTTGTTGTTCTTTTCATCCTTGCCATCTCAGATTTAATTGTTGGAGTAAGTAATGATGCAGTGAACTTTCTTAACTCAGCTATTGGTTCAAAAGCTGCACCTTATCGGGTTATACTCATCACTGCCATTGTCGGTATAATCTTAGGTTCCTTTTTTTCAAGCGGAATTATGGAAATCGCACGAAAGGGGATTTTCCACCCAGAATACTTCACCTTCGATAAAATCATGTGGGTGTTTCTGGCCGTAATGTTAACAGATATCATTTTATTGGATATTTTCAATTCACTAGGCTTGCCTACCTCAACCACGGTGTCCATCGTGTTCGAGTTATTGGGTGCAGCCATGGTAGTCGGTGTTCTCTTTTCCATTGAAAAAAACGACAGCATCAGTGAAGCATTTAAGTATATAAATTTCGATAGCACAATCTCGATTATAACCGGGATATTTCTTTCAGTATTTATTGCTTTTACCTGCGGGGTAATATTTCAATATCTTTTCCGGCAACTATTTACCTTCGATTATACCAGGCGCTTAAAGCAATTCGGAGCTTTATATGCCGGTCTGGGTATTACATCCATTGTTTATTTTTTACTAATAAAAGGCTTACAGGGCACTACCCTGTTTAATGCCGATAGCGTTGCCTGGATAACGAATAACATTGTATTTATTTTACCAACCCTGTTTATAGTAGTTGTGTTGATCTGCTTTCTTTTACAACGATATGCCCGGGTTAATCCGTTGAAAATCGTTGTATTAGCCGGAACCTTTGCATTGGCAATGGCTTTTGCCGGAAACGACCTGGTAAACTTTATCGGGGTTCCGATTACAGGTTTCTTAGCCTTTAAAAACTGGGTAGCAAGCGGTGTTCCTGCAGATGAACTTTATCAAACGTATTTAAGCAGTGATGATGTAACCGTACCTAACTACATGCTGCTGATTGCAGGTATCGTTATGTCGTTAACAATCTGGTTTAATGCAAAAGCAAGAAAAGTTACCGAAACGGAGGTTAATTTAGCAAGACAAGATGAAGGTGAAGAACGCTTTAAAGCCAATGCCGTTTCAAGAAGCATTGTAAAGTCATCTTTAATGCTGGGAAACTTAATTTCCGTTTTCTTACCCCGTAGTACTTATAAAAATTACAGACTTACCTTAGAGAAGAATAAAATACAAAAGGCGACCAATGTGCAGGGAGAAAGTTCGCCTGCTTTCGATCTGGTACGGGCTTCATCCAATCTGATCATTGCCAGTATTTTAATTGCATGGGCAACTTCAATGAAGCTTCCTTTGTCTACAACCTATGTTACTTTTATGGTTGCAATGGGTAGCTCATTAGCAGACCGGGCCTGGGGCAGGGATTCTGCTGTTTACAGAGTTGCAGGTGTATTAAGCGTAATTGGCGGCTGGTTTATTACCGCTGTTATCGCATTTGTAGCTGCGGGTTTGTTTGCCCTGATCCTTTATAAAGGCGGGCCTACCGGTACCTTCATTTTAATTGGAATTACGTTGATATACATCATTTTTTCGCATATCAAATTTGCACAGAAGGAAAAGAAAGCTGAAAAGTTAAAAGGCAAATTCACTGCTCTTGAAGCTTCCGATCTAGACTTATTTGAAAGAAATAAACGGATGGTCAACAATGTCTTGTCAGAAGTAAGCCAAAACTACCACAATACCATTCAGTCTTTAAATGAAAACAATATCTCTCAGTTGAAGAAAGTAAATCTGGATATGGATGAGATGGTTCAATATGGCTTCAAGATTCGGGCAAAAAGTATAAAATATATCAAGGAATTACAGACAACAGATAAAGAAACAGCCGAAGTTATTCTCTATAGTACCGACTTACTGCAGGACATGATACAGTCGGCTAAGTTCCTAAGTGAAGAAAGCTTGGAATATATCAATAACCTCCATCAGGCTCCGCAAAAGAGTTTTATTAAAACCATTGAAAAGTTAAATGGAAAGATGGAAGTCTTTTTCAAATTAACGGTTCAGGGACTAAGTGACCCTCGTAATATTGATTACGATTTTATCCGAAAAAACAGGGACGAACTAAGGGAGTTTATAAATACACACTTAGATAAACAAATCACCGAAATTCAGCAAAAGAATTTAAGTACCAAACAAGCCATTTTACAAACGAATATCTTTTTACAAAGCAGGGATATATTAGCAGTAATGCTCCGTATCTCAAAAATGTATAGAAAATATCAAAAATAGCAGTGCTTTGCGCATAACAGCAGCAGCTCTTTAACCTGGTAAACTACCGGTTCAAGGGACTGCTGCTGTAAATATGGTACTCTCCGGGGCTCAATGTTATTGAATGTTGGCTTGAAGGAATATTGATTGTTTCTCCCGAAACATAATCGTACCAAATACCGGTCTTCGGAAAATTAACAAGGGTATCCTGCGGAATGACATCAAAATTTCCGAAGACCAATACATTGGAAACCTGATCCTTTAAAAGAATGTATTTAACCGCTCCTTTTAATTCAAACTCAAAATCATTACTTTGAAATGCTTGATTCCTGGTTTTCATTTTAATGTATTTGGCATATGCCTGGTATAAAAGCTGTCTTTTTGGATGATCCTGATAGTTCCACAGAATCGGTTTATCACTGGTTCTCCCACCTTGATCAATGGAGATATCATAACCCAACTCACCGAACTGCCATATCATTTTAGGTCCGGGCACAGCCATTAAAAAAGCAATTGCCATTTCCTGCCGCTTGAGGGCTGTTGTCAAATCCTGTATTTCATAGTTTCCGGCTGCATTTCCATATGATACATTCTTAAACATCATCCGTTCTTCATCATGGCTTTCCATATACGTAATTAAATTGTCGGCCTGCTCAAATCCATGACTCGTATAAAATGCACGTGACAAATCAGAATTATCTACCCAGCCCATCGTTGCTTCGTTAAAGGCATAGTTCAGATTATTCCACAACATCATTCCTTCCTTCGCCAATTCTTTTTCTTCCTGATCAGCTGCAAAATGTTCCAGAATAACGTAAAAATTATCCGGATCTATTGATTTGATAAAGTTATTATAGTCTTTCCAGATTGCAATCCGACTCGGATCATAAGCGCTCCACGACTCCACACCACTATCGGATATACCTGAGTTCTTTTGAGTAAAACCTTTAGAGAGATCAAAGCGAAATCCATCTATTTTGTATTCTTCCATCCAATACTTAATTACATTCTTCACAAAATCCCTGGTTTCTGTACGCTCGTGGTTAAAATCATAGCCAACATTGTAAGGATGAGTTGGAACGGGATTGAACCAAGGACTATTGGAAGCCGGAGCGTTTTTCCCGTTATCGAAATAAAGCTGGACCATAGGCGACTGACCAAAGGAATGATTTAAAACCATATCCAATATAACAGCGATCCCTCTTTTATGACACTCATCTATAAATTTTTTAAGCATGTTCTTTGTTCCATAATATTTATCCGGAGCAAAATAAAATGATGGATTATATCCCCAGCTTAAGTTTCCTTCAAATTCATTAATTGGCATGAGTTCGATGGCATTGACGCCCAAATTTTCCAGGTAACTTAAGGTATCGACCAGCGTTTTATAATTATGCAAGGCTAAAAAATCCCGAACCAGCAATTCATAAATCACCAGATTCTTTTTATCCGGACGATTGAAACGATCTACACCCCAGACATATTCATCCTGCTTGGTCTGAAACGTGCTGACAATCCCTGTCGTTTTCCCGGTAGGGTACGATTTATTATCAGGATAGCTTGTCATCGGGATATATGAATCGTTTTGCGGATCAAGAATTTTGTGAGAATACGGATCGGCAATTCGAAGGCTTTCATCAACCAAATATTGAAAGGCGTATTCTTTTGTTGGTTCCAGATCATCTATTTGTATCCACCAACGCTTGCCATCTGGTGTCTTTCTCATTTTATACGCTCCGCTTTGTTGCCAATTATTAAAATCTCCGATTAAATAAACAGACTGCTTTTCCGGCGCGAACAAATTGAAGATAGCCGATGTCCCATTTTTCACAAAGCTTACGCCATCTTTCGCATCAGCAGGAAGATTCGCAGTTTCTTCAGTTGGCTCTTCAGTTTCATTGCCTCGCTCTGCTGCTTTCTTTTTACATGCAGCGTAACTTATAAGAAATAAAAACAACAGTAAACAGATACGAACATTTCTCATAATTTATATTTTAATCAGGTTCCCTTACTTTTAAAACGGCTATCGCGCCCAGAATCATAAAAACGCCGGCAAGCACCATAGCAAAAATAGCCTGACCGTTAAATAGTTCTTTAACGATCATTCCACCGAAAAACCCATTTACGATTTGAGGAAAAGTGATAAAGAAATTGAATATCCCCATATACAAACCCATCTTATGTGCCGAAATAGAACTTGCCAGCAAAGCATAGGGCATGGCTAAAATACTGCCCCAGGCCAAACCAATTCCGATCATAGAAAATATTAAGTAATTCGGATCATTGATAAAGTACATGGAAATTAAACCAATTCCCCCGGCCGATAAAGAAAATGCATGCGTTAGTTTACGACTGGTTAAGCGTGCAATCGTTGGTAATAACAAGGCATATACCGCTGAAACTGCATTGTAAATACCAAATAAGATACCTACCCAGTTTGCAGCATCTGCATAGCTTTCTGAAGAGGTATCATTTGGTGCCAGTTTATAAACATGCTGTGCGATTGCCGGCGTCGTAAAAACCCACATTGAAAATAAGGCAAACCAGGAAAAAAACTGCACCAGGCCCAATTGCTTCATCGCTTTTGGCATATTAGCAAAATCGTAAATTATACTGATGAGCCCTTTGCGCTGAATAACATCGACCTTTTCTTCCGGATGATACAGGGCAAGTTCTTTGGGACTGTATTCCCTGGTTTTAATAACCGTCCAGATTAAGGTAAAAAGCAATACTGCGGCACCGGCATAAAAAGAAAAAATAACATTGTCCGGAACATTTCCGGAAGCAGCAACCTTTGATACACCAACATATTCTGACAATAGATAGGGCAACCAGGAACCTAAAACCGCTCCTATCCCAATTAAAAATGTTTGAACAGAAAAACCAAGACTTCGTTGTTTATCAGGCAAGTTATCCGCAACCAAAGCACGAAAAGGCTCCATAGCAACATTAAAAGAAGCATCCATCAGCATCAGCATACCTGCTCCGATCATTAAGGGCGGAAGTGCGGCCGTAAACAAAATACTTGAATTAGGCATAATAATTAAGGCAATGGCTGCGAATATAGCACCCGCCAAAAAATATGGACGCCGTCGTCCGAGTCGTGTCCAGGTACGATCACTATAATGACCTATTATCGGTTGAATAATCATACCTGTCAATGGAGCAGCCAGCCAAAAGAGTGACAAATGTTCAATATCAGCCCCAAAAGTTTGCAAAATCCGGGAGGCATTGCTGTTTTGAAGCGCAAAACCGAATTGAATTCCGAGGAAGCCAAAACTCATATTCCATATTTGCCAAAACGATAAACTTGGTTTTTTAGTGGCTGGGTTCATAGATTTTGAATAAATGATGAGGCTTAAATATGCAATTTTCTTATTGTATAAACTATTACTTTACTGCCAAATGCGCGATCACTGCTACAGAATTTGAATGAATGGTGTACTCTTTTTCCAGAACCCGTATTGTTATGTTTTGTGACTCAGATTGATTGGCTATTTCAATTTCTTTCCCGCTTATCTTAACGGTTAGGATTATTCCCCTGAAATTAATGGAAAAGGAATAAGATTTCCACTGCATCGGTAACAGCGGAGAAAAATACAATTGATTATTACGTACCCGCATACCAGCGAAACCTTCAACGATACTCATCCAGGTGCCAGCCATGGAGGTAATATGCAAACCCTCTTCTGTATCATTATTATAGTCGTCTAAATCCAACCGGGCTGTACGAAGATAAAGTTGATATGCCCGATCAGCATAGTTAAGCCGGGCAGCCAGAATTGCATGAACACAGGAAGATAAAGAACTTTCATGAACAGTCCTTGCCTCGTAATAATCAAAATTCTTTTGTAAACAGGCCTGGTCAAAATCATCTTCAAACAGATAAATGCCTTGCAAAACATCCGCCTGTTTTATAAAAACGGATCTCAGTATCCGGTCCCAGCTCCATTTCTGATTTAACGGGAGATTTTCAGGATCCAACTCTTTCACCAGGATTTGTTCTTTATCCAAATACCCGTCTTGTTGAAGAAAGATTCCTTGCTTTTTATCCTCGGGAAAATACATGTAAGCAATGATATGCTGCCATTTGGTAACTTCCTGTTTCTCGTTAAAGTTTACTTTATTTAGTAAGGAAAGAAACTGACTTGGATTTTGTTCAGAAACCAGTTTGAGAACTTCAATCGTATAGTTGAGGCACCAGGAGGCTATTAAATTGGTGTACCAATTGTTGTTTACGTTGTTTTCATATTCATTTGGGCCCGTTACACCCAAAATAACATATTTCTGTTTTTCCTCGCTCCAGTTTACCCGCTGCTCCCAAAAACGCGAAATGGCTATTAAAACTTCAAGGCCATAGTCGGATAAATAACTTTCATCACCGGTATAACGCACATAGTTATAAATAGCATAGGCTATTGCCCCATTTCTGTGTATTTCTTCAAAGGTAATTTCCCACTCATTATGGCATTCCTCTCCATTCATCGTTACCATCGGATAAAGAGCAGCTCCTTTTGTAAAACCCAGTTTTTCAGCATTTTCAATCGCCTTCCCCAAATGATGATACCGGTAAAGCAAGAGATTTCTGGCTACTTTCTGATCGGCAGTACCAAGATAGAAAGGTATGCAATAGGCTTCGGTATCCCAATAAGTTGAACCTCCATACTTTTCTCCTGTGAAACCCTTAGGACCAATATTCAGATTGGCATCTTCCCCAGTATAGGTTTGGTTCAATTGGAATATATTAAAGCGTATGGCCTGTTGCGCGGCCACATCGCCTTCAATTTTAATATCACTTTGCTTCCATTTTTCTGACCAGGAAGCTGCATGCTCTTTTAACAGATCTTCAAAATCACGATTTTGTATATCTTCTAGAATATGTTCTGAACCGGCCTGAGGCTTATGATGATCTTCATCAACATGAACAATTGCCACATACTTATTGATTACAATTTCCTGTTGGCTCTTTCCATCAATCGTTACCTGGTATCCGATATACTTTTTTTCCTTTATGGTCCTTTCCTCCAAATGCACTTCCTTCTTGTTCACATACATCTTATAATAAAAGGAAACATCGATTTTAAAAAAAGTCTTTTTTGTTAAAAAACGCATTGTTGCCCAGCCGTGATCAAACTGATGATCATCTTCCAACCAAAAACGCTCTCCGTAATTCGAGTCCTGATTTTCTATATTCCCATCAATTCCCAATTTTACAGTAATGGGGCTGTTAAAATTAAGAGGTGTAATAGCATAGCGGATTGCACCGGTTTTATCATTGGCGATGCTGCAAAAGCGCCTGACATTTACCAGTATCTCCTTTCCTGATGGGAACCTGGCTGTAAAAGACCGCTCAAGGTACCCTTCTTTCATATGCAATATCCGTTTGAAAGACCTAACTTCACAAGTGGCCAGATCTAACCGCTCCGTTCCAATGCTGATATCAATCTCTAACCAGTTAATAGCATTTAATACCTTGGCAAAATACTCCGGATAGCCATTTTTCCACCAACCCACTTTCGTTTTATCCGGATAATAGATTCCGGCGATGTAGTTTCCCTGTAAAGTTTCTCCTGAATAATGTTCTTCAAAATTACCGCGCTGACCAAAGCGGCCATTGCCCAGGCTAAATATACTTTCTGAAATTTTATTGAATTGAGGATGAAACCCTTCTTCTATAATATTCCACTCATCTCCTTTAATATAAGTTTTCATTTGAATAATCTATTTTTCCTATCCTATTCGATCATTAACCAAAGAAATTACAAGAATTGGATGTCTTCTATTTTAATTTTATCAAGCCCCGAAATAACCAGGTCAGCATGTATTAATACCTCGGGAGAACCGACTCCGATCACTTTCATTCCTGCTTGTTTAGCCGCCTCAATCCCGGAAACTGCATCTTCAAATACCACACAATTTTTGGGGTCTACCCCTAACAGCTTCGCCCCCTCCAGAAATACTGTTGGATCAGGCTTGGATTCTGATACCGATGTTCCGTCTACAATTGCATCAAAATAACCGGCGACTTTAGTTTTGTCTAAAATGAGTCTGGCATTTTTACTCGCAGACCCCAACGCGACTTTGTAACCGGATTTTATAAGGGTCTGTAAAAAATCTTTCGTTCCTGGCAGCAAGTTTTCATCTGTCATGTTTTCGATCATTTCTGTATACCATGCATTTTTTTTATCAGCCAGTTGAGCCAATGAATCAGCTGCTACCGTAACACCGCCCCACTCCAGAATTAAATTCAAAGAAGCCAAGCGGTTAATCCCTTTTAGTCTTTCATTCTCTTTTTCAGTGAAATCGAATCCCAGCTGATTGGCCAGTTTTTTCCATGCCAGATAATGATAGCTGGCAGTATCAACCAACACACCATCCAGGTCAAAAATGCAAGCTTTAATTTTTGTCATTATTTTATTTAAAAGGACATAGCGATTACCGGCGGGATCGTTCCCGCACATAAATACGAATCGTATACAAATCCGAATGTTACAATTGATTTAAAAAGCACAAAGAGGAAATGTTTCCTCTTTGTGCTGTATTACTTAATTACTGCTTATCTGAGCTGTATAGCCTCCGGGAGCTAAGGTCATTGTAATGGTATAATTACCTGCTTTTGTGATCGCAAGGTTATCACCATCAAGGAACAGATTGCTTTCGGTTCCACCCATATTAATTGTCCAATCATCATTAGCACGGAATTTTAATTCCCCTACTTTTAAGTCTGTGGTAATTGTCCAGGTATAACTTCCCTTTCCGCCAACAAAGGTCATATCCGTATCATCGTCCCAGCCTCCGGCTGTTGCATCACCAATGATACCCCATGTTGTTTTCAAGAGTTCATAGGTTAATAGTTCACGGTCGATTCTAATCCTATAAAAGCCATCTTCATCAACCGTTAAATTATTTTCTCCATCTTCAGTTGTCAGCTTACCTTCAGAAGCTTTACCCAGGCCTCCATCCCATCCATCCTGGGTTGGAAGAAACTTAAAGCCGCCGTCAGCCGCTACCAAATAAGTAAATATCTCAAATTTATCCTTGCTTACATCGTCATCACCATCCTTATAAAGCTTCATTGGTATTGCTGCAGAAGGTTCCCAACCAGCACTTGTTGAACCGCCAACTAAATAAAATACCGGGTCACCTTCTACAAAAGAAATAGCCTTGGTTTTTTCAACAACATTTCCGCCTTCTCCATAGCTTATTTTGATAATAAAATCACCTAACCATGCTTCGTCAGCCGGAACCGATATTTCATGTGTTAAAATATATTTATTATCCGGATTATCAATATTGGCAGTATATACGCTTTCTCCACCCGCCGCAGGATTTAATGAAAGCGTAAAGCTCCGTACTTTATTAGCAATGAAGCTGACTTCAAATGTACTTCCTAAAAAAACAGATGAAGGAGTTGATTTATTGATGGATACAACGGATTCATCAAGACCATGTTCAACTTTTTTACAAGATGATATAGTCGCTATTCCGAGCAGCAGTATCATAAAATACCACTGATAATTTTTAATTATTCGTTTCATTTTAATCGATTTGTCAGATTAATAATTCGGGTTCTGAACTAAATTTGGATTGGTTGTCCTAGCGTCTGTCGGAATCGGAAATATCCGTTTGTAGGTTTCTCCGGAATTCGCTGGTTTAAATAGCATCGCATCTTCCCAATGACCAAAACGAATCATATCAGTTCTGCGGGTAACCTCAAATGTAAACTCCAATGCACGTTCTGTATAGATAGCATCCAGGGTCAAACTACCGGCATTGAATTGTTTTGAAGCATCAGTTGGAAACGCACGGGTTCTCAATTCATTTACAAGCGAAACAGCTTCTCCCACTGTTCCGTTGCTGGCGCCACGTAAAATAGCTTCTGCTTTCATCAGATAAACGTCTGCCAAACGGTAAACTACCACATCGTTCCCTGCATTATTACTTACCTGATTTTTGTCCGGATAGTATTTTACATTTCTGGCACCTGCCAAACGACCTTTATTATCTTCTCCGCCAATATCAAAATCAGAACCGGGGATCCGGTCATAGCCATAGGGATCAAGAACCACATTTAAGCCGTTGTATATTAACGGCTGGCCAGTTGCATCATATTGCTGACCAGATAACCATTGTTTGCTGCGATAATCATTCTCATCAAACAGGTCAAAATATGCCGGCTGGCCACTCCAGCCATTCCAGGGATTCACACTCAATCCATAGGTATCTCTATGAGCATAATGCAATACCTTGTTAAAAAGCTGATTACCCGTTGCGCGTGCAGGGTCAAATGGAACAGAAAAAATAGGTTCTGTATTCGCAGGACCGTTATCCGGCATAAACTGCGCTAAATAATCACCTTCCAGACTATATTTTCCAGACTGGATAATTGCATTGGTATGATCTACTACTTTATTAAATTGTGCTGTGCCGGTATATACCTGCGCATTGAGGTATACTTTTGCTAAAAGCGCATGTGCCATCCATTTGGTAGGGCGCGCATAAGTTTGTTCAGATTTTTCTTCACTCAGAAGAGGAAGATTTTCTTCAAGCTCTGAGACAATAAAATCAAAGATCTCGGTACGCGGTCGTGTTTCAGGCAATGCTGCACGATCATCAAAGGTGGTAACTAATGGCAGATTACCATAGGCATCCATCATCAAATAATAATACCAGGCGCGCATGGTTTTAATTTCAGCAACGGTTTGTGTCTTTAATTCCGACTCTTCGGTTTGCTCAAAAATACTGAGAATACGATTGCTTGTACCAATGGCATTAAACCCCCAGTTCCATGCGTTTCTTACCACTTCATGCGAAGGGCTCCAGGTATGGAAATGCATATCACGCCATTTCCCTCCGTCAAACCAGTCTCCTCCCCTTGTCGGGATAACCACTTCATCAGAACCAGATGTTTGCAGATCAAAATAATCACTGAAATATCCCCTTGCCGCAGTATAAACGGGTCCGGTTAGCGCAACAAACTGCGCAGGTGTTTTTGGAAAATTATCCTCAGTATAAGCTGAGTACATTTTATCGTCAAACTTTGTGCAGGATTGGCTGAATGCCAATAACAGACCTGCAGTAAGTAAACTAAATTTCTTTATATACGTTTTCATTTTCTATCCTTTTTGAATGCCTAAAAATTTACGTTAATTCCTAACAAGAAAGATCTCGTTTTCGGATAGTAATTGCGGTCATCTATCCCAGGGGCTAAACCGCTTAAACTTACCTCCGGGTCAACACCTGTGTAATCTGTAATTGTAAACAGATTCTGACCGGTTAAGTAAATCCGTGCACTGTTAAAAAACTTCCATCCTTCTACATTGAATGTATAACCAAGGGTTGCATTTTCCAATCGTAAGAAAGAACCATCTTCAAGAAAACGGCTTGATGCAATGGTTGGTGTTTCAAAAATTCCTTCCTCAAGTGCATCTTTTGAAATGTTTGTAATACCAGCTTGCGGTAAGCGTGATAAGTCAGCTCGTGTAGCATTAAAGATCTTATTACCATACACACCGCGAAGAAATATCCCCAGATCAAATTGTTTGTATCTGAATGAGTTATTCCATCCATAAGTAAATTTTGGAAGTGCATATCCCATTACCTGGTAATCGTCTCTCGCAGTGATCTGATCAGCAGTCACCAATTCCCCTTCGGCATTCTGATAAATGGTACGTTTCGCATCTGAATCATAGCCAATGTAGTTGGCAGTATAAAATGTTCCGATCGGCTGACCAGGTAAAACAATAGCAACCGTTTGGCCAGTCCATCCCTCTAAGCCAATCGTACCTTCATAGCGTTCAGAAACGCTTAAATTTCCAATATTACTTGATAAATTACCTACTCTGTTTTTGTTATGCGCAAAATTTACAGAACTATTCCAGGCAAAATCATCACGGTTTATGATCAATCCATTTAAAGACACCTCTACCCCCTTATTCGTCATACTTGCACCGTTTGCCAATAAACGATCGTGTTGATATGGCGGAGTTGGAACTGAATATTCATACAAAAGATCCTTTGTTTCTTTATTATAATACTCCACAGTACCGCTTAAACGTCCGGCTAAAAACGAAAAATCCAATCCTAAATTCAGCATGGATGTGGTTTCCCATTTCAAATCCGGATTTGGATTTTGGTTAACTCCATAACTGTTTAACCAACTGCCATTGTACATAAACTGACCGCCCTGCTGTCCGAAAATGGTAATGGATTTGTATGGGTCAATATTCTGATTTCCGGAAACACCATAACCGGCACGAAGCTTCAGGTCATTCAATACATCCTGGTCTTTAAAAAATCCTTCTTCACTTATCCGCCATGCTCCAGATACAGATGGGAACGTAGCCCAACGGTTATTCGCTCCAAATTTTGAAGACCCGTCGCGACGGATTGTTGCGCTCAACATGTATTTGCCATTGTAATTATAATTAACCCGGCCAAAATAAGAGATCAACAACGATTCCAACTTCCATGGATACTCAGCAAAATGACGATATCCCTCTGGCGGTGTAGCCGCATCCGGATTATTGGCACCCAGATCATCCGATAGAAATCCGGTAGTCAACAAACGAACACCATCATTATTTAATGTCTTTTGGTAAGAATAACCGGCCAATGCTTCAAAACTATGTTCATTTACCTGAGTAGAATAATTTAAAAAGGATTCAAAAATTTTATCGGTATTTTTTAGATTTTCACGTTCCGCATAGCCTACTCCCAATGCTTTTGAATCAAAATCAGTGGTATGCATATAATAGTTCTTATCCCTTAGTTGTCTTTGGAAGGTACCGATATTTGTCCAGGTTAACCCCTTCACAATATCAAGTTCAGCTTTTGCAGTACCTAATAAAATATTTCTGCCACGTTCTTCATCACGTTGATTTAATATCGCTACCGGATTCATATAACCAGTTCTTCCGGGTACCTGAAAGTATCCTCCAAATTGTGCGTATTGGCTTGCATCACTCATAACAGGTGATACCGGTACAAAACGAGCCGCACCATTAAAAATACCATAATCAACATGGTGAGAGGTAATCACACTATTACTCACAGTAAGAGATAAACGTAATTTATCTTCAAACGCATTCTGATCAACTCCCAGTCTTGAAACAATGCGTTCAATATCACTTCTTTTAACAATACCTTCATTTTTAAAATAGTTAACAGAAGCATTGTATCGGGTACCTTCGCTTCCACCGGTTAATGAGATATTATGATTATGTGAAAAACCGGTTCTTGTTATTTCATCTTGCCAATCCGTTTTAGAACCACTTTCACTTTCTGCAACTGAAAGACCGTTTTGGTCTAAAAACCTGGTGTATTCATCAGCACTTAATACGTTAACCCGATTGGAAACACTTTCAGTGGCAGCATAAGCACTATACGCCAAGACAGGTTTTCCCGCCTTTCCGCGTTTGGTAGTAACGAATATAACACCATTTGCAGCCCTGGAACCATAAATAGCAGTGGAAGATGCATCTTTCATAACATCCATCGAAACAATATCATCCGGGGAAACAACATCGATGCTCGCACCCGGCACTCCGTCAATAACATAAAACGGTGCAGTAGCAGCAGTGAGTGAAGATGGTCCACGTAGTTGAATAGTCGATTCTGCGGTTGGGTCACCACCCGAACGTGTAATACTCAGACCCGGAACCTTTCCGACTAACAGTTGATCGGGAGTAGCCACAACACCTCTATTAAAATCTTTTGGTGTTACACTACTAACAGATCCTGTCAAATCCTTTTTCTGTTGTGTACCATAACCAATAACAACAACTTCACTTAATGATTCAGCTGAAGGCTGTAGTTGCATATTTACTTGTGTACTAGCTGTTACGGTTATGCTTCTCTCCTGATCTTCATAACCAATAAAGCTGAACGTAAGGGTCTGTGGACCTAAAGGAACCTGGTTTATAATAAATTTCCCATCGAGGCCTGTTGAAGTTCCTATATTCGTGCCTTTTAGGCTAACGGTTACACCGGGAAGAGCTTCCTGGTTTTCGTCTAATACCTGCCCGCTTACACTTCCATTCTGCGCCATTGCGATAAATGTCGAAGTGAAAAAAACAAGTAAAAGAAACATCTTTTTTAGGTAATTTCTTTTCATGTGATAATTGTTTTAATTAGTTATTTAAAGAGGTTTTTTCTTTAACTGATGTAAATATAATCGGGAACGTTCCCGAAATAAAATAAACGTCTACTTAAGTTATTAACATTTTGTTAAGAAGATTCACATGCGATATATGTGTTGATATTACACTAAGAAATGAATATTCTACTACACAATAAGCATCAATATACTGACACAAACCATATTACCTAAAACATGAGATTTAAATTAAAAAAGAAAGAATTACAATAACGGTTAAAATAAATGTTGATAACTTTTTATATCTCTAAACTTAAATGAACAACACAGCACCAACAAAGTAACAAGAATATAGCAACTCTGATCAAAAACCAAGCGTTGACTTTCTGGCAACAAGAGTTGATTTAAGTTCGATCGATTCAGGTTGACTTACAGCTTCCGGGTCTTCAATTCTCCTGAATAAAAGTTTGGCTGCCTCTATTCCCATATCAAGCGACGGCTGTAAAATAGTCGACAGCGCCGGATTTAACAAAGAGGCAATTTCTAAACTGGAAAATGCAACAATTTTCAAATCAGTGCCTATTTGCACTTTCATATCATAGCACACATAATAACTGGCAATCGCTAAGCGTTCAACAGATGCAAAAACACCGTCAGGTTTATAATCGGACAGAGCCTGCTTTATAATCGCCTTATTGTTTTCTAGTTCATTACTACAATCGATGATCCAGGCAGGATCGTGCTCAATACCATTGGCTGATAAAGCATCTAAATAGCCTTTCATTCTCATTTTACCGATGGAGAGATTCTTATTTACGACCAGATAGATTATCCTTTTACAACCTTGTTCAATCAGATGGGTTGTTGCCTCATAACTGCTTCCATAATCATTTGTAATCACTTTTGAATTTTCTACATCTTCATAAATACGATCAAAGAATACAATGGGAAGTCCTTTCTTTCTCATTTTATGCATGTAACTGTGATCATTCGCTTCACCGGTAACCGACATAATAATACCATCTACCCTCCCGCTTTGCAGCTCCATCAAGAAATCCACCTCTTTTGCAAAATCATCATTCGTTAAATAAATTAAAATATGATAACCGCTTTCACGAGCAATGCGTTCAATTCCGTTAATCGCTCTCGAGAAAAAATTATTCGCTATTTCGGGTACGACAACAGCAATCGTTTTACTTTTCTTTTCCCGCAAATGGCTGGCCAGGTGATTGGGTTGATAATTCAACTCCTTCGCCATGGCAAGAATCATTTCTTTGGTTTTAGGATTAATATCACTATTTCCACGAAAGGCCCTTGAAATAGTCGATGTAGAGAGCTTTAATTTCTCAGCCAATTGCTTAATGTTAATTGATTCCATTGCTTAAAATTATTAAAACTGAGTTCTGAGATTGATAATGATGGATGTTTCGTTCCGCCAATATCGAGAATTAATATAATTTTTCGCCCTTTGTATTAAGTTTTTTAAAAAGGGGGCGCTTTAGTCTTCTTATTTAACAAGCTGAAACCTAGACAATGAAATTAACTAATTATCCACACATGATATATTGGATATTAACAAACCTATATCTCACCCTAATAAAACCCATAGATAACAGTAATCAAACAGTCTTATTAGTACTGTTTGACTTCTTTTATTTTAGTTTTTTATCAACTTTATTTTTGCTTTTGTTTAAAATAAGTTTTATTTTTGTGCCCTTTTAATTATTAACCTTTTAAACAACCGAATCATGGGAAAGTTAGTCAACGGCATCAATGGGCCGTTTGTTGGGAAAGTAGGAAACGTAATCGGCAGCAGCTGGCGGGGGATCCCCTATATGAAAAGCAGGGGCCTGCGCACCAAGCCGGCTACCCCGGCAGAAAAGCTCAACCGCTTTATCTTTGGCATGACCCAGCAATGGCTGTTCCCCTTGACCAAGTTCCTGCGGGTTGGATTTAAGAACTATACGCTTACAAACCAGGGTGTC
>Ga0160468_100054_pt1 | contig 171694 bp, 135 predicted proteins | sample HID1972K_E11MG_FD_108234 | JGI IMG/M metagenome (GOLD analysis project Ga0160468, IMG submission 108234) | Enriched pill bug-associated microbial communities from UW Madison campus, WI, USA - HID1972K_E11 MG | ecosystem: Host-associated > Arthropoda: Insects > Digestive system > Unclassified ... | reverse complement strand
TCCCATTCCGAACAGAGAAGTTAAGCCCGCCAGAGCCGATGGTACTGCAGTAACATGTGGGAGAGTAGGTCGGTGCCCAATTTTATAATCAGCCCGGTAGTTTCAGTACTACCGGGCTTTTTTATGTGTGCGTTTTTGTATTTTTGGGTATGGAGGAAAGGGTTGTGGAGTGGAAGCTGCAGGGTCAGCGTCTCTTACTTCTTCCGGAAAAGGCAATATTTTGGGAAGAACAAAAAACACTCATTGTATCCGATTTGCATATCGGTAAAGTTGGACATTTTAGGAAGGCAGGAATCGCAATTCCTAAATTGCTTGAGCAGGAGGAACTTTCAGTTCTTTCGGATCTGATCGACAGGTATAAGCCTAAACAAATCATATTTCTTGGTGACTTATTTCACAGCGAACATAATAACGACTGGAACTGGCTAATGCTCTGGAGCGAGTTGTTTCCAAAGGTAGAAATGGTACTGATTAAAGGGAATCATGATATACTTCATCCTGATTACTATTTCAATGCCGGCTTCAAAGTTTATGACAAACTAGTGCTATCTCCATTCAAGTTTACTCACGAGCCGGAGGAAAGCGACTGTTCAGGTGATTTCTATTGCATAAGTGGACACATTCATCCTGCCGTGAAACTGAGAGGTGCGGGACGCCAGTCTACTGTACTTTCTTGTTTTTATTTTAAGAGATACCAGGCTATCATGCCTGCCTTCGGCAGATTCACAGGTAAGCACTGCCTGGAAGCTGAGGACTCGGTAGACATCTTCGGTGTATTAGGTAACAAGGTACTTCAACTTAATGCTTAGATTGTTTCTAAATTAGGTAAATAAGCCGTTTATTAACGAAATACGTTATATTATTGTCTTAGTATTAAATACTTTTGCAATTCTACATAAAATTCAAGAAAGGAAAATGGGCAGTTTAAGTAAAGGTTTCTCCGCTACCTTGGGGAGGAAGTTAATAATGGGATTAACGGGTTTATTTCTTAGCCTGTTTCTCGTGATCCATCTTATCGGTAACCTTCAACTCTTCAACGATGACGGGGGTAAGGCTTTTAATGAGTATTCATATTTTATGACTCATTTCCTGCCGATTAAAATTGTGTCGTATGTATTGTATCTTTCAATCATACTTCACGCTGTATACGCAGTAATCATAACTATGCGTAATCAGAAGGCGAGACCTGTCGGATATGCTCAGGTTAACGGAGCAGCAAACAGTACCTGGAGTTCACGTAACATGGGGATACTTGGAACCGTGATTCTCATTTTTATCGTTATCCACATGAAGACCTTTTGGGCAGAATACCATTGGGGAGGACTTCCATACGTGCAGTATGAGATGAGCTTGCAGAACCCTGAAGTTGTTCGTGTAACCCAGCTTCCTATTGATGGGAATCCTTTAGTGCATACGAAGTTCGTTGACGTCCAAAACCAGACTGAAGTTGTTGTAGCGAAAGATCTTTATCGTGTCGTTCAGGAAGCATTTCAACAGGAATGGTATGTCATACTTTATGTAATATCGATGATCGTTCTTGGTTTCCATTTGTACCATGGATTTCAGAGTGGCTTCCAGACACTCGGCTTTGATCACGTGAAGTACAAGCCGATCATTGACTTTGTTGGTCTGTGGGTATTTAGTATAATCATCCCAGCGGTATTTGCGTTAATGCCGATTTACATGTATTTCGCTCACTAAGATGAATCCTTCCCTACGGGGATAAATATAATTTTGAAATGATATTAGATTCAAAAATTCCTCAGGGTCCGTTAGCTGAAAAGTGGACCAAACATAAATTTAACCTGAAGCTTGTTAACCCTGCTAATAAAAGAAAATACACTGTTATTGTTGTAGGTACGGGTTTGGCGGGCGCATCTGCCGCTGCTACGCTGGCGGAGCTTGGGTATAACGTAAAGGCTTTTTGTTTTCAGGATAGCCCGAGACGTGCACATTCAATCGCTGCTCAAGGTGGGATTAATGCTGCCAAGAACTATCAGAATGATGGTGATAGCGTATATCGTCTCTTTTATGATACTATTAAGGGCGGTGATTACAGGGCTCGCGAAGCGAACGTCCATCGTTTAGCTGAAGAGTCTGTTAATATCATCGACCAATGTGTTGCGCAGGGTGTTCCTTTTGCGCGTGAATACGGCGGTTTACTTGACAACCGTTCATTTGGTGGTGCGCAGGTATCGCGTACTTTCTATGCCAGGGGACAAACCGGACAGCAATTATTACTCGGTGCATTTTCTGCTCTGAACCGTCAGATCAATGCGGGAAAGGTTGAAATGTATAACCGTCATGAAATGCTTGATCTGGTTACCGTAGATGGTAAAGCGAAGGGCATCATTACCCGTGATTTGTTGACCGGAAAGATTGAATCATTTGCAGGTCATGCGGTTTTGCTTTGTACAGGGGGATATGGCAACGTATTTTATCTGTCTACTAATGCGATGGGTAGTAATACCACAGCAATTTGGAGAGCGTATAAAAAAGGAGCCCTTTTCGCTAATCCTTGTTACACACAGATCCATCCAACCTGTATTCCGGTAACGGGAGATCACCAGTCTAAATTAACCCTTATGTCTGAGTCTCTGCGTAATGACGGACGAGTTTGGGTACCGAAGACACAGGATATGGCTGAACGTGTTCGTAAAGGACAGCTTAAGCCTCAGGATATAAAAGAGGATGATCGCGATTACTTCCTGGAAAGAAAATATCCTTCTTTTGGTAATCTGGTGCCAAGAGACGTGGCTTCACGTAATGCTAAAGAGGCATGTGATGACGGTCGCGGGGTGGGTACCACAGGTAAATCTGTTTATCTGGATTTTGGTGATGCAATAAATCGCCTGGGTAAGAGTGCGGTTGAAGCCAAATATGGTAATCTTTTTGATATGTATTACCAGATCACCAACGAGAACCCATACGAGATGCCTATGCGTATTTATCCTGCCGTGCATTATACAATGGGGGGGCTATGGGTTGATTATAACCTTATGACAACTATCCCTGGTCTGTATGCTTTAGGTGAATGCAATTTCTCAGACCATGGAGCTAACAGGCTTGGTGCATCTGCACTTATGCAGGGACTTGCAGACGGCTACTTCGTGATTCCATATACACTGGGTGATTATCTTGCTACGACGGGTCCTGCTCCGGTTGATACCTCTCATCCTGCATTCGCTGAAGCGAAGAAGAATGTAGAGGAGCAGGTCAATAAGTTCCTATCAATGAAGGGAACTAAAACACTTGATGAATATCACAGGGACCTTGGTCTTATTATGTGGGAATACTGCGGTATGGCACGTAATGAGGAGGGACTTAAGAAAGCTAAGGCACTTATACAAGACTTGAAGGCTGACTTTTGGAAGAACGCTATTGTTTTGGGAGAAAATGAGGAGATGAATATGTCTCTCGAAAAAGCGGGAAGAGTTGCAGACTTTATAGAATTGGGTGAACTGATGGTGGATGATGCTTTGAATCGTAAAGAGTCTTGCGGCGGTCACTTCAGAGAAGAAAGTCAGACGGAAGAAGGAGAGGCGAAACGCGACGATGACAACTTTGCATATGTAGGTGCATGGGAATTCAAAGGTGACAATGTCCCTTCCGAACTACACAAAGAAGCGCTGGTATTTGAAAATGTAAAGCTGACCCAACGTAGTTATAAATAGTTAAATAGAAATCTAGAGAAAGCCATGAGTGGAAACATGAATTTAACCCTTAAGGTCTGGAGACAGAGAAACGCTACAGAGAAGGGGAAATTTGTAACATATAAAGCGGACGACATTTCACCTGATATGTCGTTCCTGGAAATGCTTGATGTTGTAAATGAGCGTTTAGTTAAAAAGAAAGAGGATCCCATACATTTTGATCACGACTGCCGTGAGGGTATTTGTGGAATGTGTTCGTTATATATCAACGGAAGACCGCATGGTCCAAAGCGTGCTATTACTACCTGCCAGCTACATATGCGAAGCTTCCATGATGGGGAAACAATTACTATTGAACCCTGGAGAGCAGCAGCCTTCCCTGTAATAAAGGATTTGGCGGTTGATAGATCAGCGTTTGATCGTATTCAGCAAGCTGGAGGATATGTTTCTGTCAACACAGGAGGAGTACCTGATGCGAATGAAATTGCTATTCCAAAAGTGATTGCTGACGAGGCTTTCAACTCTGCTACATGTATTCAGTGTGGTGCGTGCGTTGCAGCCTGTAAAAATGCGTCGGCGTCTTTATTTGTATCTGCAAAGATTTCTCAACTTGCGTTATTGCCTCAAGGGCAGCCTGAACGCTACCGTCGTGTGCAGGCAATGGTTGCGCAGATGGACGAAGAAGGTTTTGGTAACTGTACGAATACAGGAGCTTGCGAAATAGAATGTCCGAAAGAAATTTCTTTAACAAACATCAATAGAATGCGCCGCGATTTTTATAACGCTAAGTTTTTTAAAGAAGAAGAAATTAATTAATTATTTTTGTGCCACGAGGCAAGGAGATATTGTGAGAAAGGCCCAGTTGCGTAAGCACTGGGCTTTTTTATTTTGAGGCTGAGAGAACATATGTTTTCGTGTCTTGTTGTCTGTGAAATTTTAAATCACATACATGACGATAACTTTTCACGGTGGAGCTGGCACTGTTACGGGCAGCAAGCATCTCATAAAACTTAGAAACGGGACACAGATATTGCTCGACTGCGGGATGTTTCAGGGCCTTGGTGAAGATACGGAAGAGCTTAACGGACATTTCGGCTTTAATCCTGCTAAAGTTGATTACCTAATCTTATCACATGCACATATCGATCATTGCGGATTGATACCACGTATGGTGGCTGAAGGCTTCAAGGGGACGATTTTTTCTACCGCTCCTACAATGGATCTGACCCGGATTTTATTGAATGATTCGGCAGGCATCCAGGAAAATGATGTGGCTTATATGAACCGCAGGAGAGAAAAACGTGGCTTGGCACCCATTAAGCCTCTTTATACTGAAGAGGATGTTGTCGAAGCAATGCGTCTTTTTAAAATCGTTGACTATAATGAGGACTTCGAGATTGACCCCCGCATAACTTTATGTTTTACTGACGCAGGACATATTATTGGAAGTGCGGCTGTTCATGTATCGTTACTTGAAGATGGAAAATTCACACAACTTACTTTTAGTGGTGATGTTGGAAGGTACGGAGATATGCTGCTTAAGAATCCGCAAACGTTTTCTCAGGCGGATTATATTATTCTTGAATCGACATATGGAGACTCGTATCACAAGGATCTGGAACCAATTGAGCGTCAGCTGCATGAGATCATTCATCAAACCTGTGTACGTAAAAGCGGGAAAGTTATCATTCCAGCTTTTAGTGTAGGTAGAACGCAGGAATTGTTGTTTGCGTTGAATGCACTCGAGCTGAAGGGAATCCTCCCGGATGTGTCATTTTATGTGGATAGTCCATTATCAGAAAAAGCGACGATGGTTTTGAAAGAGCACACTGAAGCTTACAACAGTCGTGTTCAACAGATTTTAAAGTATGATGAGGACATATTTCACTTCAAAGGCTTGAAGTTCATCCATTCGGTAGAAGAGTCAATCGCATTGAATGAAGATCCACGGCCCTGTGTGATTATATCGTCATCGGGAATGGCAGAGGCAGGAAGGGTTAAGCACCATATTAAAAACAGTATTCCGAATGAAAAGAATATGATTCTGATCGTAGGGTATTGTGAACCGAAGTCACTAGGAGGCCAGTTGATGGCGGGTAAGAAAGTTGTAGAAATTTTTGGTGATGAGTATGATGTCAGATCTGAAGTTCGGGTGATCAGATCCATGAGTGCACATGGAGACAGTGATGATCTGCTTAAGTTTCTGTCATGTCAGGACCCTGAGCAAGTAAAACGGATTTTCCTCGTGCATGGAGAGGAAAAGGTGCAGAGAATATTCGCAGGTAAGCTAAGGGATATCGGATTCAAAAACGTGTCAATCCCTGAACAGCACCAAAGTATTGATCTTTAGCTACCACAGACGGCAGTTTACACTGGCGTCCAGCAGCCCTTTAAAAGCAGGTACACTGAGGAAGCTGAAGGTATTTGCTTCTTGTGTACGGCTTTCTCCAGTTTGGCCGAGAGTAACCAGCATTGCAAGCAGAGCTGGTACCAATAACATAATAAATGGTGAGATAGTGGTTGATTTGGTTTTCATGTTTCTAATACTTAAATCAAATCAACGCTATCTTTTCTACTATTAAAAATTAATTAGACTAATGGCCTTAAATAATCGATGAACGGGCTGTACAGAGCTTTAATATTTCAAGCTGTTTACGATCAGCTCAGTCTGTAGGACCCTTGTTTCAAATTCAGTGACCGGCTTTTTACTTTCGATCAGGTGGATCAAGAGTTCCATCGCTGCTTGTCCCATCTCAAAGGCGGGCTGTCTGACAGCTGTGATCGGTGGATTAAACAGATCGACCACATTTGAGTTGGTGAACCCTGCGATCTTAATTCCTGAAAAGTAATCGGGAGCTATTTTTTTTATCGCATGGAGACATCCTGTGCTTAGCTTATCCTGCGCAATGAATATGGCATCTGGCCTTTCGTTGAGTGCCAGCAGTTCTTTGGTAGCGTCATCTATTTCTTCCTGATTAATTCCACCATGACCGCAGAATTTTACATAGTTTTCGTTGAAAGGGATGTTATGGTCTTGCAATGCGGCCTTGTATCCCTCGAGTCTCTCCCCCGTAACCGATAAGTGTGCAGAGCTCGTAAAATGTGCGATTCTTTTATGCCCTAGTTTAATGAGATAATCTGTAGCGTCATAAGCGCCTTTAAAGTTGTCGGCAATTACTTTATGGGTTTCTATTTCCGAAGTCACCCTGTCAAAGAGAACGATAGGTAACCCCTTTTGATGAAGGTCTTTGAGATAAGAAACGTCGGCGCTCTCTGAGGAAAGAGAAATCAATAATCCGTCTACTGAGCGTGAAGCGAGGTGTTCGACATTCAGCACTTCGCGATCAAAGCGCTCGTGACTCTGGGTGATGGTTACGTTATATCCAGCTGTATATGCCACGGATTCCATCCCATTTATCGCCTGAGAGAAAAAATTGTTGGCAATTTCACAAACAACAATCCCTATGGAATAGCTGCGGCGCTCTTTCAGGCTAAGTGCAATAGGGTTGGGGCGATAATTAATCTTTTCTGCGTATGCAGTTACAATCTTTTTAGTTTCCTCACTAATCTCATAACCTCCGCGCAGGGCCCGTGAAACGGTTGATGTTGAAAGGCCCAGGGCTTTAGCTATGTCCTTAATTGTTACTGTATTAAATCTCATTTTTTACCCGATTAGGACAATGATATTATAAAGCGAAGATACTTAATAAAATCAGTTCCTTAGAGATGCAACAAACATGATAGCGAATAAGCGTCTGGCTTTTAGTTCTAGAATTCTTATCGGGAACGATTGCACAAAAATAAGGATGCAGATTCTGATTATTAAGTGAGGCTGTTCTTATATTGCAGGAGAATACCGATAAATTTATAAAACCTATATTTTGAGTAGCTTATCCTAACCGATAGCCAGCATACTAAAAATTATGAAAAGAACTATAGTGCGAATCCTTATTCTGGTTTGTGTTGGAATTTTCTTTGTAGAAAGTGGTTTCGGACAAACCCTGGCATTCCCGGGTGCGGAGGGCTTCGGTAAGTTTACAACCGGTGGACGCGGGGGTAAGATACTGAAGGTGACTAACCTGAATGACTCTGGTGAAGGTTCGTTGAGAAAAGCGATCCAGTCTAAAGGTCCCAGGATCATCATTTTCGAAGTCTCCGGAACAATTCCTTTGGAAAGCCCGCTTGATGTGAATAATGGAGATCTTACCATTGCAGGTCAGTCTGCACCCGGCGATGGAGTTTGTATCAAAAATTATCCTGTTTCTATAAAAGCTAATAATGTAATTGTGCGCTTCATGCGTTTCAGGATGGGAGATGAAAAGGGAGTGCAAGGTGATGCTTTGGGTGGAACGAAAGGAGTGAAGAATGTGATAATTGATCACTGCTCGATAAGCTGGGCCACAGATGAGTGTGCTTCGTTTTACAACAATACTGACTTTACTCTTCAGTGGTGCATTGTTTCTGAAAGTCTGAACGCCTCTGTACATGAGAAGGGGCAACATGGATACGGTGGCATTTGGGGAGGTAAGGGCGCTACATTTCATCATAACCTTATTGCCAGTCATCACAGCCGCATGCCCAGATTCAGCGGTTCATCGTCAACTCCCAATTCAGAGCTTGAATTGGTTGATTTTCGAAACAACGTAATTTTTAATTGGGAGATCAACAATATCTACGGTGGAGAAAAGGGGAAGTATAACGTCGTAAATAACTATTATAAGCCAGGTCCTGCAACGCCTAAGAGCAAATTGGATAGGCTTCTCAATCCGTCTACACCTTACGGAAAATTCTATGTGGCCGGAAACGTGATTGAGGATAATGCTCAGGTTTCCAAAGATAACTGGGCAGGAGGAGTACAGTGCGATAATCCAGACTCTGCAAGAGCAGCTACACCGTTCAGAACCGTAGGATTGAAAGAGATCAGTGCCCGCGACGCTTACATGTCGGTGCTGCAGTATGGCGGTTCGTCACTTAGGCGCGACGCCGTTGATAGCAGGCTGATTGAAGGCATTAAATCAGGTAAATCAGATATAGGAAAGAGAAAAACTGGTATCATTGATTCTCAAATTGACGTTGGTGGCTGGCCTGAACTAAGGTCTTGCGAAGCACCAAAAGACTCTGATGGGGATGGTATACCTGATAACTGGGAAAAGGGCAACGGATTGGATCCGGAGAATCCAAAAGACGGAAGTGAGTTTAAAGTTTCCAGGGAATTTAGCAATATCGAGGTTTACTTAAATAGTTTAATACAAACAAGATTGTAGTTAGATATGATTAAAAAAGTTCAAAAGTTTAAGTGGCTATTGTTCACTGTAGTATTTATGTCTTTTACTTCACCTGCAAGAAAAGCCATTACGGTATATCTTGTCGGCGACTCGACCATGTCTCAAAAGCAAGTCAAGGCCTATCCCGAAGCTGGTTGGGGCATGCCTTTTGCATTTTTCTTCAAGCCGGAAGTGCGAGTGGATAACCGCGCGCAAAATGGGCGTAGCACAAAGTCCTTTTTAAATGAGAAGAGATGGTCTGCAGTGATGGACAGTCTGAAAGAGGGGGACTACGTATTAATACAGTTCGGGCACAATGACGAGATCCAAACAAAAAAGAACGCAACTACTGAGGCAGAGTTCCGAGCCAACCTCACGAGGTTTGTAAAGGAGACCAGAAGTAAGAAGGCCAACCCGATTCTTATAACGGCTGTAGCAAGAAGAAAATTTGATCCTGCTGGAAAGTTGGAAGACACTCATAGGGTTTACTCTGAAATCGTAAGACAGGTGTCCGGAGAGACCAAAGTTCCATTGATCGATCTTGATAAAAGAAGTCAGGCGTTGTTGACTGAAATGGGCCCCGAAAAATCTAAATTTCTTTATAACCATCTCATGCCGGGGGAGCATCCCAATTATCCGAATGGTAGTGAAGACGACACGCATTTTAACGAATTCGGAGCAAGAAAGATCGCTCAGCTAGTGCTTTCAGAAATACGGTCGCTGAAGTTAGAGCTTGCTGATCATATCATCAAAAAAGACAAGTAGTTCATCAAGATGAGAAGGTTTTTACTGGGACTTTGCTTGATCAGCTGCTTTATAGCTGCAACAGCCGCACAAAAGAAAGCCGACTTCGTTGTTGCGTCAGATGGTAGCGGCGACTTCAGGACTGTTCAGCAAGCGATAGATGCTGTTCCTGATTTCAGAAAGAACGTCACTGTTATATTTATTAAAAATGGCGTATATAAAGAGAAGCTTATCCTCGCCGGCTCAAAGGCCAGAATAAAGTTTATTGGCGAAAGCGTGGAAAAGACGATCTTAACTTACGACGACTATAATGCCAAAAAGAACGTTTTTGGGGAAGATATGGGCACTTCGGGTTCATCCAGCTTCTATATCTACGGAGATGACTTCAGTGCTGAAAATATAACCTTTCAGAATTCATCCGGGCCCGTAGGGCAAGCCGTAGCTGTTTGGGTTGCCGGAGACAAAGTACAATTTAGAAATTGCCGCTTTCTGGGTTTTCAGGATACGCTCTATACGTATGGCTATAAAAGCAGACAATATTATAAAGAGTGCTACATTGAAGGAACTGTAGATTTTATATTTGGTTCGTCTACTGCGGTTTTTGAGAATTGTGAGATATTTTGCAAAAAGTCAGGTTATATAACGGCTGCCTCCACACATGACAGCACCAAGTACGGCTACGTTTTTATGGGCTGTCGAATAACGGGGGATGGCGGGTCTGATAGTTTTTATTTAGGCCGACCGTGGCGTCCGTATGCAAAGACTGTGTTTATGAGGTGTGAACTGGGTGATATCATTCATCCGGATGGTTGGAATAATTGGGGCAAAGAATCTAATGAGAAAACCGCATATTACGCAGAATATAAGAATACTGGACCCGGTTTCAAGCCGCGAAAGCGAGTGACCTGGTCACACCAGCTGACAGACTCACAGGCTCAAGAATATGAGATAGTGAAGATATTCGACGGCTGGATTCCTGAAAAATAAGAAAGGCCGGTATGAACTCCGGCCTTTGATAAGGGAAGATGCCCAACGTCAACTTACTCGTTTGCGGCTTTTCCTAAAGATGCAAGTATTCCTCCGTCTACATACAGGATGTGTCCGTTCACAAAATCTGAAGCTTTGGATGAAAGAAATATTGCAGCTCCCTGTAAATCATCTGTTTCTCCCCAGCGTGCTGCCGGAGTACGACTGATGATAAAATCGTTAAAAGGGTGACCGTCCACGCGGATAGGTGCGGTTTGGGATGTGGCGAAATAGCCTGGGCCTATGCCATTAACCTGGATATTGAAAGGGGCCCATTCCGTCGCCAGGTTCTTAGTGAGCATTTTCAGACCTCCTTTGGCTGCTGCATAAGCGCTTACGGTATTTCTTCCCACTTCGCTCATCATTGAACACATATTAATGATTTTACCTGCCCGGCGCTCAATCATGTGACGACCAATGTGCTTTGCCATGATAAATGGTCCGGTCAGATCTATTTTCAATACTTGTTCCCAATCGGCAACTTCCATGTCTATTACGGGTATCCGCTTTATGATGCCGGCATTGTTTATCAGGATATCGATGGGACCTACTTCTTCTTCAATTTTTGCCACGTTAGCTATTACGGCCGGTTCATCAGTTACATCGAAAAGGTACCCTTTAGCATCAATACCCATCTTTTTATATTCTTCGATAGCCTGATCAAGCTTTTCTTGTGATATGTCATTGATTATAAGTTGAGCACCTGCATTTGCAAGACCCGCAGCCATTGACATACCCAAGCCATGTGTAGCCCCGGTTACTAAGGCTCTTTTACCTGTTAGGTCGAATAGAGAAAGAGACATTTTTTATTAAAATTATGGGTGTGAAATGATTTGTTAGTTGAAGTATTGCAAGATTGTAAATAAATTTCGTCAAAAAAATGATCTTAGTCATCCTGTATGGTTTTTTGTCATCCGGAGAATTGATGCTTTGCAAAATTGTGTTTATTTGTATGCACCTGGTCATATTTCAAATAACCCATGAAGGCGTTAGTTAATTTGTGTATAAACAGTAGTTTTGCAACACATTTTATCTTAAAAAGTAATGGGCAACAATTCTTTATTTGATTTATCGGGCAAAGTTGCTCTGGTAACAGGGTGTAACCGTGGCATTGGGAAAGCCATGGCTGAAGCACTTGCGGAAGCAGGGGCGGATATTATTGGAGTTTCGGCTACATTAGAGCTTAATGGAAGTGAAACGGAAAATGCTGTACGTGCGTTGGGAAGAGATTTCAAAGCATATCAGTGTGACTTCAGTAACCGTAACGCGGTTAAGGACTTTTCGAAGAAGGTTCTGGCCGAAAACGAGGTGATTGATATCCTTGTTAACAATGCTGGTATTATTTTAAGGCAACCTGCTGCTGAACACTCGGACGAGTTTTGGGATAAGGTAATTGAAATTAACCTGAACAGCCAGTTTTTGATCAGCCGTGAGATCGGGGCAAGAATGATTGAAAACGGGTCGGGTAAAATCATATTTACGGCATCTTTGCTGACATTTCAAGGAGGTATCAACGTTCCGGGATATGCTGCGAGTAAAGGCGCTATTGGCAGCTTGATTAAGGCGTTTTCAAATGAATGGGCATCAAAAGGTATTAACGTAAACGGTATTGCACCGGGGTATATATCGACCGATAATACCGAGGCCCTGAGAAATGATGAAGACAGAAGTAAATCGATATTAGGTAGAATACCTGCAGGGCGATGGGGTGAGACGGAAGATTTCAAAGGTCCGGTTGTTTTTCTGGCATCGAAAGCTGCTGATTATGTACATGGGACCATCCTGACTGTCGACGGTGGCTGGATGGGACGTTAAAGTTTAAACTAATAATTCTGAATTATGATAATGAATCAACGGTATGCACAAGGCCCTAAAGAAGTAGCATCTTTAGGCACTGCAGAACTTCGTGCGAATTTTTTGTTAGAGGACCTCATGCAGGCAGGTCAGTTCAATTTTACTTACTCGCATTATGACCGCGCAATTACAGGAAGTGTAGTTCCTGTGAATGAAGCGCTGGAACTTCCTGTATACGAGAATCTGCGCGCTGATTATTTTCTTGAGAGACGTGAACTTGGTATCATAAACGTTGGAGGAGATGGAAAAGTAACTGTTGACGGAACGGCGTACGAAGTAAATAGGTTAGATGCAGTGTACGTTGGCAAGGGTTCAAAGTCTGTAGTTTTCTCCAGTGTTTCTGCAGAAAATCCTGCAAAGTTTTTCCTTTATTCAGTTCCTGCTCATAAGGAGTATCCACATCAGCTTGTAAAGAAGGAAAATGCCTTCCCTACAACTGTTGGAAGTAAAGATACTGCTAACGAGCGTACCATATATAAATATATACACCTTGAGGGCGCCAGAAGCTGTCAAATGGTAATGGGCCTTACAATTTTAAGTACGGGATCTGTATGGAATACTATGCCGTCGCATGTTCATGACCGCCGGATGGAGTCGTATTTTTATTTCGACGTTCCTGAAGATCAGGTGGTATTTCACTTTATGGGGCAGCCTCAGGAGACGCGTCACTTAGTGGTTCAGAATCACCAGGCGATCATTTCACCTCCATGGTCAATTCATTCCGGGGGCGGTACTTCCAACTACGGATTTATATGGGCTATGGCTGGAGAAAATCTGGTCTATTCTGATATGGATGCGGTTGCAATTAAGGATTTGAGATAGAATGGATTACAATGCAGCGAATTGCCAAGGAAGCAGTTTGCTGCATTGTAACTTTGAATTTCTCTTACAATTAGACTTAACTAACTGATACAAACCTACGTTTGTTTATATTTACTACAATGAACCAACATTGACTTAAGTCCGGGAACGATTGCATAGATTCTTTATGCGATTGTGTTGGAAATTAACGTGGATAAAATTAGAATTGTAATTAGAAGCTAACCAATAATTTAAATACTTAATCGCTAGCTAATTAAGTCTTAAAAACTTATTTATGTAACCAATTATACCAATTCATTTATATGAAACTGGACAAGAACCATTATAAAGAAAATATAACCGATCTTCAATTGCTTATTGTTAGCGGGGATCAGGAAGCTTTTGCACTTTTGTATGGTCTTTATAACAGAAAACTTTTATCTTTTGCCAAGAATTTTCTTAAGTCAAAAGAGATGGCTGAAGAGATTTGTGAGGATGTATTTGTGAAGCTTTGGTGCAATCGGGAAAGCCTTGTTCATGTTCATAATCTTAACGTCTACTTATATACTGCAATTAAGAACCATTCACTCAATGCTTTATCTAAAGAAGCCCGCCGTCTGGTTACCTGTTCTTTGGAAGAGATTGATAATGAAAATATTTCAATCAGCGACTCTCCGCATGAATTACTAGTTACGTCTGAAGTTATGCAATTAGTGAGGGGTGCGATTGACGTTTTGCCGCCTCGATGTAAGATAATATTTCAGCTTGTGAGGGAGGACGGTCTCCGTTATAAAGAAGTTGCAGATATTCTTAACATTTCAGTTAATACTATTGACGCACAAATGGCTATTGCCGTTAAACGATTATGTGCATCGCTCGGCGTGGATAAACCATTGAAGCGTTCCATGCAACAAAAAATAAAATAAATTTAGTAGAATATCTATTCGTTGCTGTCTTATATATTAAACAGTAATGGATCCCATGGACAGTACAGATAGAATATGGACCTTGATAGCGCGTTCTTTAAGCCGTGAGGCTAGCAATGAAGAACTTCAAGAGCTATCGACCTACCTGGAAAAATATCCTGAAATTGGTGATCAATACTCAATTTTAAAGACGCTTTGGTATACTGGTCATACTTTTGGTCATGACTTAAGTGAAAAAGACGAGACTAGCCAGGTAAGCAAGATCTTCCAACGGGCTGAGGTCGAAAGAGAGAACGATAACAAAAGCTCATTAAAAGAACCGGAATCATCAAAAAGGGTTCAGCATCTTTTGAGCGCCCCGACTATTTGGATATTTCTTGCGGCTGCCACCTTAATCTGTATACTCTATTACAATCGCCATACTTTCGTAGAAGCATCCTCCCACTTGCAGAAACAAACGATAATTGTTGAGAACGGTACCAAGACAAAATTACTTTTGCCTGACGGGACAACTGTATGGCTAAATGGCGATTCGAAGCTTTATTATGATGAAGATTTTTCAGGACCAATTCGAGAAGTGCGACTGGAAGGAGAAGGCTTTTTTGACGTGGTAAAGAATGATAAGAAACCTTTTATAGTTCATGCGGGTGACGTGAATATCAAAGTGCTCGGAACCGCATTCAACGTAAAGAATTATCAAGGAGACAAGCATATAGAGACAACTTTATTACGAGGAAAGATTGAGGTTTCAGAAAGCTCCAAGGGATCTAAGTCGCATATTTTTTTAGAGCCAAATCAAAAGTTAATTGTTCCCATAAAAACAATAAGTATATCGGCTCCGAGTGAACAAAACTATCAGATTGTAAGCCTTGATGAGAGTTTGAAAGAAGAGGAACGTGTCGAGACAGCCTGGATTTATAACCGTGTTGAATTTAGAGGTGAGAATTTTGATGAATTAAAGGGGAAGCTGGAGCGATGGTACAATGTTGAAATTCATCTCGAAGATGAAAATGTAAAAGCTTTGCGGTTCAACGGATCTTTTGAGAAGGAATCAGTTGACGATGCTTTTGAAGCTCTTCAAAAGGTCGCATCATTTAAATATAAAAGAAAAGGACGTGAAGTATTTATTGAGTCATCTAATTAGTTTGTATCCAGAGTAAAAAGAGAACGGGGGATGTTGGTCGCACTCCCCCGTGTAAGCAGATTAAATATCGGTCCAACACTGCAAAGTTGGTTTTTTTCTAATTTAACCTAAAGTAAAAGTATGAAATGTTTTTTTACGATTCTACACCATTCGCGTGTACGAAAAATTGTGCTAACCATGAAGCTAACCGTCGCGTTGCTGCTGCTGTTTAATCTAACAGTATCGGCTGAAGGATTTTCGCAGAATAAGATAAGTCTGCAGCTCAAGAAGTCGGCAATCGCTGACGCTATGGCATTGATTGAAGGGCAAACTACATACCGGTTTTTATACAACGAGAACCTGACAGATATACGTAAAGTCACATCAATTAAGCTATCTGATGCCTCGATTGAAACGGCAATGAAAGAGTTGCTGAAGGACTCTGGTCTGTCATATCAGATCTTAGAAAACCAGTTGATTGTGATAAAAAACAATAATGCACAGTCAGCGGATATTGTGGTAAGTGGTAAGGTGGTCGACGTTCAAGGGGTGCCTTTAATTGGTGTCTCCATTAAAATTAAAGGTACAACCCGTGGAGTATCTACAGGTGTAAGTGGCGACTTTAACATTACGGCTCCCGAAAATTCGGTGCTCATATTATCTTATCTTGGCTACGAAACGCTTGAGTATCAATTAAAGGGTGAAAGAATGCTGAATTTGACGATGAAGGAGTCCGCTAATGAGTTGGATGAGGTCGTCGTCGTAGGTTATGGCTCTGTGCGGAAAAGAGATTTGACTGGTTCTGTAGGAACTGTATCAGCTGAAACGCTCACTGCAAAAGGAACTACGTCTGTAATGGGGGCTCTACAGGGAGCTGTAGCCGGAGTAGATATTAGCACTAGTTCAGTAAGACCGGGTGCTGGGTTCTCTATTCAAATACGCGGGCAAAATTCGATGAATAGTGCGGGAAGCCAGCCTCTTTACGTTGTTGACGGGGTAGTAATGGATAATATAGATTTCCTGAATCCGGCAGACGTGCAGAAGATTGATATTTTGAAGGATGCTTCATCGACAGCTATCTACGGATCAAGAGGCTCAAACGGCGTCGTGATTGTGCAAACTAAGAATGCAAGCTTGTCGTCTGGAGCAAAGACTACCGTATCATATGACGGGTATTATGGAGTAAGATCAATAACACGCATACCAGACTTTATGGATGGTCGTGAATGGGTAGATTTCCGTGCGGCTTCATTTTCTACGTACAATACTGCCAGCAAAGCATACGAACTCACGGCAACTAACAAAAGTGCAATCCTTCAAAGAAGCCCTTTGCTTGAACAGAGGCTTTTTGATCAGGAGTATGAAGATTGGCTAGGGCTAGCTACACAGAACGGAAAGCAACAGAATCACTATGTAAACATTGCAGGTAACGGAAAAGATATTTCCTATAATCTGGGTATGGGCTATCAAAACGAGGAAGGTAACTTCGAAGGTGAAAAGCTTGACAGATATAATATTAAACTGAGTGTAGCCAACAAAATCTCCGATAAGTTCACGGTTGGAGGGAATGCTAACCTATCTCATACAAATGTTAACCAGGGAAGTCAGTACGGTTATCGCGATATAATGCGTATGCCGGTAATCCTGTATGCTTATGATGATAATGGTGAGTTGATCCCTCAACCCGGTATTGCCACCGCTATTCAAGGCTCAGGAAACTTCACTAGTTCTGCTAATCCATTGCTTGAGATTGCAAGCGGTAATCAGGAAAATCGTCGTTTTGACATTTTAGGAAGCGCATTCGCAGAATTTAGGCCTCTAGAAGGGCTAGAGATTAAGACGACCTTTATGCCACGGTTTAGTAGAGCCCGGACAGGTCGCTACTTTGGTGTAGTTCCGGGAAATAGAACGCAGGACGAAGCATACCAGGATAACACAGAGAATCTTGACTATACATGGGATAATCAGATTACTTATCGTAAAACTTTTAAAGAGGATCACACAATTAATGCGACTCTAATAAATAGTTTTTATAGAACGAGAACTGAAGGAATTAGAGCTGGAACCCAAAACCTACCATATAATTCTGAATGGTATAATCTTTTCAGTGGAACATTGCAAAGTAGTAATTCTGGTACATCTTTTAATAGCGCATCGTTGCTTTCTTATGCGGCGAGAGTTAATTATGATTATAAGAATAAATACTTAGTGACGGGAACGGTTCGTTATGACGGTAGCTCAAAATTAGCTGATAAATGGGCATCTTTTCCTTCTCTAGCTTTTGCCTGGAGAGCCTCCGAAGAATCATTTTTAAAGGCCGACTACCTGTCTGACCTGAAGGCTCGTTTTAGTTTTGGCTATTCCGGTAGTAACGCGGGTATTAACCCATACGGGTCGCAGTTAACTCCGCAAACCGGAAGTCTTGTCTGGTATGACTATAACGGAAGTATAGCGTCAGGATTTGCACCTGGTGTACCTGTAAATCCATCTGTTACCTGGGAAAAAACCAGGGAGTTAAACTATGGTATTGATTTTGGATTCTTCAATCAGCGCATTTCGGGAACTATTGATTACTACAATAAGTTATCCGATGGTCTATTGATGAGCCGTAAACTGAGCATAGAATCAGGTGTTGAACAAATGACAGACAATATCGGTAGTGTAAGTAATAAGGGTATTGAGCTTTCGTTGACAACTATGAACATCAATACTAAAAATCTTCAGTGGACAACTTCTTTCAACTTTGCCCATAATAAAAATGCTATCGAATCCTTGTATGGTAGAAAAGAAGACGTTATGGGAGAAGCTCGCTTTATTGGCGAACCAATCAACGTAATATATGATTACAGAATCATCGGTATCTGGAAGTCTAATCAAGCGGATGAAGCTGCCAAATGGGGCCAGCAGCCGGGACAGGCAATTGCGGGTGATCTTAACGGAGACGGAGTGATTACGACTACTGGAGACAGAACAATTTTGGGATCTGTTGATCCAAGCTGGACTGGTAACTTCTCGTCTAACCTGATATACAAAAACTGGGATTTCTCTTTCAATATTTTTACCAGACAAGGCGCGTTCGTGTCTGACAGGTTCCTGGAAGAGTTCGGCGCAGCAAACATACAGAGGGGACGTCCGAAGGTTAACTTCGATTACTTCGTTCCTGCAGGTGCTGATAGATACAATTGGAATAACTGGGGATCAAATCCCGATGGTTCTCCATTAGCTGTTTGGACCACTGTAGGTGGAAATGAGGACGCAAAGTATCCGGCCATAAACAACCCTGGTCCATATTATGGTAATAACGGCCTATATACGGATGCTTCATTTATCCGCGTGAGAAACATCGTTTTGGGATATACCTTGCCCCAAAAATTTATTAAGAAAGCAGGTTTAAGCCAGCTACGTATATATGCTAACATACTTAATCCTTTTACTTTTACCGATTATCAAGGTTGGGATCCTGAGTACGCAACTACGACACTTCAAAATGGTAACGGTCCAAGTAACGTCACTTATCAACTTGGTGTAAATTTAAAATTTTAATTAGCAGATAGTTATGAAAAAAATATTGTGTTTACTTTTTCTTTGCAGCTTCGTTTTTACAGGCTGTTCAGACTTTCTCGAGGAAGATAATAAAAGTGGGATTTCGAATGATGAGTTCTATCAAACTCCTGCAGGTTATGAGACTTTGATGACTGCTTCTTACAGTTCATTGAGGACGACTTTCAGGGAAACCCCCTGGTTATTGTTCGCAGGTACTGACATGTATCAAAGGCCGAGGGGTACAGGGAATCTCGCTATTATGCAGTATGAACAGTTAAACCCAACTGAAGGTTACGTAAAGACGTTTTACAAGAATTGCTACGATGGTATTCAGATTGTTAATATGTCGCTTCACTATAATGACATCACGACATTGGCAGATGTTAAGAAGACTCAGTATAAAGCGGAGCTACGTTTTCTGAGAGCTTTTTATCATTTCATCCTCTTGGAGCAATTTGGTGGAGTTGCCATAAATAACGAAGCAACGCTTGCTCCAAGAATGAATATTCCAAGAAGTTCTCTAAGCGAGACATTCGATTTTGTAATTTCAGAAATGGAAGCGGTGCTTCCAGATTTGAGTGCAGAGAAAGGAAGAGTTAATAAAACCACTGCCAATCACTATCTGGCTAAAGTATATCTGACAAAGGGCTGGGATATGAAAGACAACTCCGCTTTCGAGAAGGCTAAAACATATGCCACGGCAGCAATTGCAGGCAGGTCTATCACTATTCCCTTTGAAACTTTGTGGAGCCCTAACAATGAAAACAACGATGAGGTTATTTTTGCTGTACAATACGATGCTAAATCGTTAGCAAATAATACAAGCGGAAACAACCAGCAAGCGATTTTCGGCCCGTACTTAGGGGGAACTGAGCTCGGGCATAAGTATATGGCATCAGCAGTTTATCCATCATGGAACTTGCATAACTTCTACTCTGAAAATGACAGAAGGTATGAAGGAACTTTTATGCTGACAATTTATGATAAGTATTTTGATTATTACACCGCTGATACATCGAAAAGCTTAATTAGAGCTTATTATCCGAGAGTGTGGGGTAGGGAGTTTAGTACAGCGGATTCATTGAAATGGGTAGAGACACATAAGTCCAGAATTGCCCCGAACTTCAAATGTTATCCGTTTCGTTATAATGAAGAGGCTTACAGAATTGCGTACGATGCAGACTTTATGACTCCTGTGATCAAGAAGTTTGACAGTCCGGCTACCTCTGCGACTTTCGACACATTCGCAAGTACGAGAGATATCGTTCTTGCCAGATTAGCTGAGACCTATTTCATATATGCTGAAGCGTGTATCGGTTTAAACGACTTTGCGACCGCGTCTCAATATGTGCAAAGGGTACTCGACCGGCCAGGAAATGCTCGGGACGGTGTTAAGCTTCTGCCAAATATCGATATCACTAATGCAGGAAGTCAGACTGCAGCCCTTGACGCATATTTGATAGAAAGTGCGAAAGAGTTCGCCGGCGAATTTTTGAGATGGCCAGAACTTAGAAGGACTGGCAAGCTTAAAGACTTTAATGCTAAGTATAACTATGACATCAAGAAGGTTGGCGTAGATATAGCATTTAAGGGACTTGACGGACAAGACAAGATTTACCGTCCGATACCTCAGGATGCTATTGATCTAAATGAAGCAGATTTTCCTCAAAATCCAGGATATCAAAGATAACACCCTGTTTGGTACTCTAATACCAAGCAACTTAATGAGAGGGATTCGGCTATCGCCGGATCCCTCTCATTTTATATATCGACATCGTTACCTCCGATAACGTTTGCGTAAATTTATATTCCTAATTCATCTTTTTTTCAGGCTAAAGTCTGTAATCTTGCTTAAATCGTTTATACTAACCATATAAAGATTAGATAATTGAACATTAGCTGAATGAGTGAGAGGGATGACCTGATATCTGAATAGGTATATCGTTCAGTGCTTAATAGGAAACATGAATAACATACAAAAATTAAAGGCAGCGATCGTTACTGTAGTCTTACAATTGACGGGCTTTCAATCGTTTTCCCAGTCTCACTCGCCTTCCTGGCCAATCAGTGTTCTGCCTATAGTTGAAAAACCCGTCTTTAAAGCTGATACATTTAATATTATTAAGTACGGAGCTATCAGTGATGGTTTGACCTTGAATACGAAGAGCATTAATGCGGCTATTGAGGCCTGCAGCACAAATGGTGGCGGTGTCGTTCTTGTACCTGCAGGTCTGTGGTCTACCGGTCCAGTTGAGCTAAGGAGTAATGTTAACCTGCATCTGCAAAGTGATGCTGTGTTAAGCTTTACCCGCGATAAGTCCCAGTATAAGCTGATTGAGGCAAATTGGGAAGGTCTTGCAGCAGTGAGAAACCAATCGCCGATATCCGGTACCGGTCTTGTAAACGTTGCTATCACCGGCAAGGGGATCGTTGATGGAAACGGCGACGCCTGGCGGATGGTTAAACGCGAAAAGCTGACTGCTGGTCAATGGGAGAAGCTGGTTGCTTCGGGAGGAATGGTGGACCAAAATGGAAAAATATGGTATCCTTCAGCGAGTTCGCTAAAAGGATCTCAGAATAAGAACGCCGGTGCTATAGCCCCTGGCAAGACAGCGAAAGACTACGAGGATATCAAAGATTTTCTGCGACCTAATCTGCTCGTTCTTACTAAAAGCAAGAATGTTTTATTAGAGGGTGTAACATTTCAGAATTCGCCTGCCTGGAACATCCATCCTATAATGTGCGAAAATATCACTATTAGTAATATCATGGTTAGAAATCCCTGGTACGGCCAAAATGGTGATGGGCTGGATCTGGAATCATGCAAGAATGTAGTGTTAGAGAACAGTGTATTTGATGTGGGTGACGATGCCATATGTATTAAGTCAGGAAGGGATGAGCAAGGCCGTGAAAGAGGAATGCCTACAGAAAACGTTCTTGTAAAAAACTGTACTGTTTATCACGCTCACGGCGGCTTTGTTGTAGGCAGTGAGATGTCTGGCGGCGCCAAAAATCTCTTTGTAACTGACTGCACTTTCATTGGGACGGACATTGGCTTACGGTTCAAAACCACTCGTGGGAGAGGCGGTGTTGTGGAAAAGGTATATATTAAGAACATCGCGATGAAAGACATTCCTGGAGATGCTGTTTTGTTTGATATGTACTACGGTGCAAATAGTCCGGTTTTCTTGAAGGATGGCGCTGGCGAAGTGTCGAAGGTGGCTATAATGCCGGTAAACGAGGGAACGCCGCAATTCAAGGACATCCATGTAAACAATATGGTGTGTGACGGGGCAGCAAGAGGGATTTTTGTAAGGGGCTTGCCGGAAATGAATATCCAAGATATATATTTTGAAAATATCACAATCCAGGCGAATAAGGGAATCCAGACACAGGATGCAAAGGGTATTCACTTTAAAAATGTAGATTTGATTGTCAAGGATACCAAACCTGTGGTTGATATACTGAACAGCAGCGGATTGACTTTCGATGGGATTAAATACAATGAAGGAGCGGAACTTCTTTTCGAAATTAAGGGTGACAAAAGCTCCGAAATCGCTGTGAGAAATTCAAATCTCAAGAGTGCAAAGATTAGCGCCGAGTATAAAGATGGAGCGACTAAGAAAGCGTTAAAAACCAAATAGAAATCTTTATGAAGAAAATATTAGTAATCATTGTTCTGGCACTTGTCTTTTGTTTGCAAGCTCGTGATGTTAATGCTCAGTCGGCTCCCTTGTCCGAAAGGATGGCAGCTACAGTCCTTGATATTTGGAGTGACTCTCTATGGACAGGCCGTCCTTTTAAATGGACCTATGATCAAGGTGTTATTCTGGAAGGTGTATCAGCAGTTTGGCAGCGTACAGGAGACAAGAAATACTTCGAATATATCAAAAAGAGTATGGATTTCTTCGTTACTGAAGACGGTAACATACGTACTTACGACAAGAATTCTCACAATATCGATAATATTAAAAACGGCAGAGCGCTACTGCTGCTATATAATGTAACCGGTCAGCAGAAATATTTAAAAGCTGCTCAACTTTTGCGTAGCCAGTTGGATGATCAGCCACGAACAAAAGAAGGCGGATTCTGGCATAAACGCGTCTATCCCTATCAGATGTGGCTCGACGGTTTATATATGGGTCAGCCGTTCTATGCCGAGTACTCAGCAATGACGAATGACACCAAGGCATTCGACGATATCGCCAACCAGTTTATTTTCATGGAGAACAACTCCAGAGATCCGAAAACAGGCTTGATGATACATGGCTGGGATGAATCCAGAGAGCAAAAGTGGGCGAATAAGGAAACAGGCCGCTCTCCGCACGTATGGGGTAGAGCAATGGGTTGGTACGGTATGGGACTTGTAGATGCTCTTGAATACTTTCCAGCAGGCCACCCAGGCAGAAAAAAGCTTATTGACATATTGAATCGCTTCGCTGAAGCTGTATCGAAAGTACAACAACCATCTGGATTGTGGTATGACATCATTGACGTGCCTAATGGTAAAGGGAACTACTTCGAGTCTTCCGCTGCCAGTATGTTTGTATATGCCATTGCGAAAGGTGTTAGACAGGGATATCTTCCTGAGCGTTACCTTTCGGTAGCAAAGAAGGGTTTCGAAGGCATGAAGAAGGAATTCGTGGAAGAAGTAAATGCTGAGAAAATTAACTTCAAAGGTACTGTTACCGTTTCCGGACTAGGTGGTAAACCTTACCGTGACGGAAGCTATGAGTATTATATGAGTGAAAAGGTTATCACGAATGATGCTAAAGGTGTAGGTGCTTTCATCAGTGCCGCCAATGAAATGGAGCTTGCGGCTTTACCGAAGCCAGGTCTTGGAAAGACAGTTACCCTGGATTACTACTTTAATAACGAACGCAAGAAAGGTCCAACCGAACAAGAAGTTCGATACCACTATAACTGGGAAGATCAGGCAAACAGTGGATTCTGGTTCTGGAAGAACCTATTCAACTACGCAGGAGCTCAGACCACAAGTTTGGAAGCCACCCCTTCTGCAGCCAACCTTAAAAATTCATCCGTGTATATCATTGTTGATCCTGATACGGAGAAAGAAGCAGCAAAACCAAATTTTGTTAGTCAGAAGGATATAACCGAAATTTCTAACTGGGTTAGAGCGGGAGGTGTTCTCGTATTGATGTCAAATGATATCGGTAACTGTGAATTCAAGAACTTCAACAAGCTGGCTCAGGCCTTTGGTATTACTTTTAATGAAGATCAGCGGAATACGGTTAAAGGCAACCAGTTTGAAATGGCTGCAGTTAATGTTCCTGCCGGAAATTCTATCTTTAAGACAGCAGAGAAGTTGTATATTAAGGAATTAAGTACTTTAAGACTGTCAGGATCGGCAAGACCGGTTATTACAGACAAGGGCGATGTTATTATTGCTACGGCAAAAGTTGGTAAAGGTACTGTCTTTGCTGTTGGAGACCCTTGGTTGTATAACGAATATGTAGATGGTCGTAAATTGCCAGCCGAGTTTGACAATTTCGCTGCCGCGAATGATCTGGCCAAATGGCTACTACAGCAGGCAATAAAAAAATGAGAATACACTTCTTAGGAAGTTTAATATATAGAGAACATGAAACAGTTTTTAGACGACAATTTTTTATTAACTAATCGCACGGCTGAGCGTCTTTATCATGAGTACGCAAAAGAAATGCCTATTATAGATTATCATAATCACTTGATTCCTGAGCAGATAGCGAACGACGTTAGCTTCGAGAATCTTACTCAGGTGTGGCTTTATGGAGATCACTATAAGTGGCGTGCAATGCGAACCAACGGTGTTAACGAAGATTATATTACCGGCGGCAAAAGTGATTTTGAAAAGTTTGAAAAGTGGGCTGAAACAGTTCCCTATACGATGAGAAATCCTCTTTATCACTGGACTCATCTGGAATTACGCCGCTACTTTGATGTGAACGATATTCTGTCGGGTAGCACTGCAAAAAAGGTGTATGACGCCTGTAATGCAAAGCTGGCAACACCCGAGTATTCAGTGCGTGGTCTCCTGAACAAGATGAAAGTAGAAGCCGTTTGTACCACAGACGATCCTATCGACTCTCTGGAACATCATCAAAAGATTGCCGCAGAGGGAATAGCTCTACAGGTTAGACCAACATTTCGTCCCGACAAAGCAATGGCTGCCGATGATGTTGCCGGCCTGAACGAATACATTGACAAAGTTGAAAGAGTAACAGACTTGAGTATCTCAGATTTTGATACCTATCTGAAGGGATTAAAGCAAAGACACGACTATTTCGACAAGAATGGTTGTCGAGTATCAGATCACGGACTAGAGCAGATCTATGCGGAGGATTATACGGACGAAGAGATCTGCAAAATCTTTTTAAAGATAAGAAGCAATGGCGCACTTACGGAACAAGAGGTACTTAAGTTTAAGTCTGCAATGCTGGTTCACTTTGCAAAATGGGATCACGAGAAAGGATGGGTTCAGCAGTTTCACTTAGGCGCTTTAAGAAATAACAATCGCCGTATGCTTTCTATTCTTGGACCAGATACCGGATGGGATTCCATTGGCGATTTCAGCCAGGGAAGACAGCTGTCTAAGTTCTTAAACGGTCTGGATACAAGCGACCAGCTTGCAAAAACAGTTATCTATAATCTGAATCCTGCAGATAACGAGCTCATCGCAACCATGATTGGCAACTTCAATGATGGTTCTATTGCCGGTAAGGTGCAGTTTGGCTCTGGCTGGTGGTTCCTTGATCAGAAGGACGGGATGATTAAGCAAATGAATGCACTATCCAATATGGGCCTTATAAGCCGTTTTATTGGAATGCTTACAGACTCAAGAAGCTTCCTTTCTTACCCGCGCCATGAGTACTTCAGAAGAATTCTTTGTAATCTATTCGGTGAAGAAGTGGAGAACGGTGAATTGCCGAATGACATTGAGTGGATAGGTAAGGTAGTGAAGGATATCTGTTATTATAACGCAAAAAATTATATAAGCTGGTGATAAGTAAAGTATTGTGCTTTGGAGAATTGTTGTTAAGGGTTTCTCCATCTTCTGGTGAAGAAGCAGAGAAACACCCTTTCATCTTGTATGTCGGAGGAGCAGAGGCAAACACGGCGACAGCTTTGGCAGGCTGGAATGTTCCTGTTAAGTATTGTACCGTCTTACCCGACAATTTCATGTCAAAGTACGTTACCGATTACCTCGAATATAAAGGCATCTATACCTCCTCTGTAATTTTTACAGGTGACCGTATAGGTGTCTATTATCTGGATAGAGGTGCTGATCTGAAAAGCAGCGTCGTTTATGACAGGGAGCACTCCTCTTTCGCTAATTTAAAAAGGGGAATGATTGATTGGGACAAAGTCCTGCGTGACGTATCCTGGTTCAATTTCACAGCAATCAGTCCGGCTCTTAATGCAAATGTTGCAGACGTATGCCTCGAAGGGTTGGAAGCCGCGTCCCGAAAGAACATACGGATATCTGTAGATCTTAACTACCGTTCGCGCCTCTGGAAATATGGTAAAGAGCCGATCGAAGTGATGCCACAATTGGTTGAATATTGTGACGTTGTTATGGGAAATATATGGTCTGCCAATAGCTTGCTTGGCACATCAATTGACGATAATATTCATGACAAAGGAACAAAACAAGCCTATCTCGATCATGCTAAGAGCACTTCCCTGGAGATAATGGATCGCTTCCCAAAATGCAAAATGGTAGCGAATACCTTCCGCTTCGATAGCAATAAGGTAGATCTTTTATATTACACAAGTCTATATACCAATGGTGAGCAATATAATTCACCTGAGTACAGAACAGTTGGAGTAGTAGACAGATCTGGTAGTGGCGACTGCTTCATGGGCGGTTTGATTTACGGATCCTATTTGCAACATGGTCCACAGGAAACGTTAAACTATGCTACAGCAGCAGCCTTTGGCAAACTGCAGGAGCAAGGAGATGCAACAGACCAGGATATACTTCGGGTAGCAAAAATCAACAGAGAGAGTCAAGAAGATTAATTAAAATAAGATAAAATAACATATGCAATTAAATAAAAAGGTTTATTCGGATTACGTTAACCGTCCGGAAAAAGTACTTCAGTTTGGAGAGGGTAACTTCCTGCGTTGTTTCGTAGATTGGATGTTCCACGAGTTAAACAAGAAAACAGACTTTAACGGTTCTGTTATCGCTGTGCAGCCTATTGACAAAGGTATGGTAGATATGCTGAATGAACAGGACGGCCTATATACCTTATATCTGAGAGGGCTTAAGAACGGTAAACCGGAAAGCATCCATGAAACAATAGATGTAATCAGTCGCGGTATCAACCCTTATACTCAGTTCCAGGAATATCTTAAGACTGCGGAACTTCCTGAGATGCGTTACATTATCTCCAATACTACAGAAGCAGGTATTGCATATGATGACCAGGACGAAGCTGCTGCTACTCCTCCAAATTCGTATCCTGCAAAGCTGGCTGTATGGTTGAAGCACAGATTCGAGACTTTCTCAGGCGATCAGGCTAAAGGTGTTCATATCATCCCATGTGAGCTTATTGAAAAGAACGCTGACAACCTTAAGCGCATCCTTCTTCAGTTAGCTCAGAAATGGAACTTCGGTACAGAGTTTATTAACTGGTTGGAATCAGCTTGTACCTTCAGCAATACGCTTGTTGACCGTATCGTTCCGGGATATCCAAGAGAGCGTATCGCCGAGATTACTGAAGAGTTGGGCTACGAAGACAAGCAAGTTGTAGAAGGAGAGCACTTCCATTTATGGGTAATTGAAGCTCCGGAATCGCTTCAGAAAGAACTTCCATTCCCATCTATAGGACTAGATGTGCTATATGTAAAAGACATCACTCCCTACCGTACACGTAAGGTGAGGATCTTGAATGGTGCACATACCACTCTTGTTCCTGTTGCATATCTTTATGGTATCGACACAGTTAGAGAAGCTGTAGAGCATCCTGTGGTAGGAAAGTTCATTAAGGAGGCGATCTTTGATGAGATCATCCCGACCCTGGATCTTTCAAAAGAAGAGTTAGAAAAATTTGCAGGAGAGGTGATCGACAGGTTCAGGAATCCATACATCAAACATTTGCTGATGAGTATTTCCCTGAATTCGTTCCCTAAGTTTGAAACCAGGGTACTTCCATCTGTTTTAGAATATATCAAAAGAGAAGGCGAGGTTCCGCAAAAGCTGGCTTTCTCTTTAGCAGCAACAATTGCTTTTTACAGAGGTAAGAGAGGCGACGAAGAGATCTCCCTGAATGATGACGCTGCGATCCTGGTGTTGTTAAAGAATGCATGGAGCAAATATGATGGAACTGATGAGTCAGTAGAAGACGTAGTAAGAGAAGTGTTGGGTTACGAAAAGAATTGGAAGTTAGACTTAAACACTGTTGAAGGTTTGGCTAAGTCAGTGACTAACCATTTGGTGAATATCACTAAAGATGGTATGGAAAAAGCTATAGAGACGGTATAATAAGGTAAGGGGCATATTATGAAAGAGCTAATTAAAATACATTCCCGCGATAACGTGGTTATCGCTCTAAGGAATTTCAGTCAAGGTGAGACAATAGAGGTAGAAGGAAAGGCTATTGAACTGCTTAATGATATTGAGCGCGGGCACAAGATAGCGATAGTTGACATTCCTGAAGGAGGAGACGTATTGAAATACGGTTACCCGATCGGTAAAGCTACCGCAGATATCAAAACTGGAGAACATGTTCATGTTCAGAACGTAAGAACTAAATTAGGAGAGGTCTTCGATTATTCCTACAATCCTGCACTTCACGAACTAGCACATCCTCAGCGTAATATGACCTTTGATGGTTACAGACGTAAGAATGGTGATGTTGGTATCCGTAATGAGATCTGGATTGTGCCTACTGTTGGTTGTGTAAACGGTATAGCTGAGCAGATCATCCGCGAATTTAAGGCGGAAGTGAATCCTACCGATATCGAAGGTCTCGAGGTGTTTAAGCACAGCTACGGTTGTTCTCAGTTGGGTGATGACCATGAGAATACTCGTGCAATATTGTCAGACATCGCGCTGCACCCAAATGCTGGAGGAGTACTTGTACTGGGCTTAGGGTGTGAAAATAACCGTATAGACGAGTTTGAAACAGGGCTTGGAGATTATGACAAAAGCCGTATCAAATTTCTTTCCAGCCAAAAAGTTGGCGATGAGGTGGAAGCTGCAATAGAGCTCCTGAAAGAAATTTATGCCGAAGTACGTCAAGACAGAAGAGAACCTATTCCGATATCAGAACTTAAAGTTGGTTTGAAATGCGGAGGGTCCGATGGCTTATCCGGCATCACGGCTAACCCGCTGGTAGGATACTTCTCAGACTTCCTGATCAGTCAGGGAGGAACGACCATTCTTACCGAGGTTCCTGAAATGTTTGGAGCTGAGACTATCCTGATGGATCGTTGCATTAATGAGAATGTTTTCGAAAAGACTGTTCACCTGATCAACGACTTTAAACAGTACTTCATTGATCAAAAGCAGCCTATTTATGAGAACCCATCGCCAGGTAATAAGGCAGGTGGAATCTCAACGCTGGAAGATAAGTCGCTTGGTTGTACCCAAAAAGGTGGTATTGCAAACGTAGTAGACGTATTAAAATACGGTGAGCGTTCTAAGGAAAAAGGTCTGAACCTGCTTAGTGCACCTGGTAATGACCTGGTAGCAACCACAGCTTTAGGTGCGTCTGGATGTCATATCGTTCTGTTCACAACAGGTCGCGGTACTCCATTCGGTAGCTTTATTCCCACACTGAAGATCGCTACCAACTCTGATCTTGCATCAAGAAAACCACATTGGATTGACTATAATGCCGGACCACTTGCAGAGGATAAGACCTTTGACGAGGCTCTGGAAGAATTCGTAGACAAGATAGTACGCGTTGCCAGCGGCGAAAAAGCACATCACGAGAACTCCGGCTTCCGTGAGATTGCTATCTTCAAAACAGGCGTAACGCTATAAGCTTCAAACGACTATAAACAAAAAAGACCGGTTCAATTGAGCCGGTCTTTTTTGTTTATAGTCGTAAAGAAAGAAACTAATCTTTTCTCACTTTTATAACAAGTTTCTTAATAACACCTTCACCAATCATTGGTGCATGAACATCTTCAGGAAAGAAGATGGCAAATTGCCCTGCTTTCAATTCAAAATACATTCCCGGCTGGTCATTGAAGAAAATAACATCCTTCTCAGCGTTGTAAGGTTCTTTAGGATCTGTACACTGACTGCGGGTACTCCAGCCCATCTTCTCTTGTTCAGAAATACAAACCTGGATGTCGATAAAGTTGTTGTGAGCTTCAAACTTGGCAGCTTCAACAGCGACACCTTCTTTAGCGGATACCGCAGCATGGAGGTCAGCTCCATCAATCTGGAACTTGCTTACTTCTAAAGCGTTAAGATCCTGAGATTTCAGGAATTCAAAAGCCTTTTCAAAACGAGGGTGAACGCTATAATATTTTGATGCGTTCTCTAATGAATCTATGATCATATAAAATTGGTTTTAAATGAAAAATCCGCCATTAAATATAATTAAGGCGGATTTTTCTATGAATGATAAATCTTATCTCTGAACCCGGCCTGAAGCATCACCCTTCATCAAGGTGCTAACTTCTGACAAAGTAGCGTGGTTAAGGTCACCAGGGATAGTGTGTTTCAAAGCAGAAGCCGCAACACCAAACTCAGCAGCCTCGTTCATAGGCAGGCCAGTTACCAAACCGTAGATGAAACCACTTGCAAAAGAATCTCCACTACCTACGCGGTCAACGATACGAACTTCGTATTGTTTAGTGTGATAGAATTCGTTTCCATCATATACCAAAGCAGACCATCCGTTGTCAGATGCACTGTGGCTCTCGCGAAGAGTTGAAGCAATATATTTGAAACCGAATTTTTCTTTCATCTGCTTGCATACATCCTTGTATCCATCCAAGTTCAATTCGCCTTTCGTGATATCAGTACCAGCGCTCTTGAAGCCTAATGAAGTCTCTGCATCTTCTTCGTTTCCAATACAAACATCAACATATTTACAAAGCTCAGTCATTACTTCCCTTGCTTTTTCTTTGCTCCAAAGTTTTTTACGGTAGTTAAGGTCGATACTTGTTGTAATTCCCTTTGCTTTAGCAGCTTTTAAAGCAGCAAGAGTTAAGGCAGCAGCCTTGTCACTCAAAGCAGGAGTAATACCTGTAGTATGGAACCAATCAGCTCCTTCGAATATTGCATCGAAATCAAATTCAGAAGCATCAACATCAGCGATAGAAGCATCAGCGCGATCGTAGATAACTTGTGAAGCACGTGCAGATGCACCAGTTTCAAGGAAGTAAATACCTAATCTTTTACCACCGCGTGCGATATATTGAGTTTCAACACCGTAACGACGGATATGATTTATAGCAGCTTGTCCTAATGCATTATCAGGCACCTTACTTACAAATACTCCATTAAGACCATAGTTAGACACAGCAACAGCTACGTTTGCCTCACCACCGCCATAAGTAACATCGAAAGAATCACTTTGGACAAAACGCTCAAATCCTGGAGTGGAAAGACGCATCATGATCTCTCCTAGGGTTACAACTTTTTTTGACATCTTAATACTATAAATTAATATTATAAAGGTTTGATAATAGAATGATCAAAAATACTTTAATAAAGTCAGACCATACCCACCTTTGATGTTTCTTTTATGAAAATATTACGCAATCGTTTCCGAGGAAAGTAAAAAGATTAAAGATTTGCATTTATTTGCAAAACCTCAATAGAATGGGTATTTTGTTGTCAAATTTATAATTTTAGGCCATATTATAATATATGACACTCGTCATCTTTAAAATAAACATAGCATAAAATTTATACATTTATGCTAAATATATTTCCTAGAAAATTTAAAAAAATGAGTAAGAAAGAAGAAGTTTTGAAAGTAATTCCTGAGCAAGGGATTTTACCACTTTATTTCAACAAAGACGCACAAGTAAGTATCGATTTACTGAAAGCATTATATAGCGCTGGAATCAGGGCAGTAGAATATACAAACCGTGGTGAGGCTGCTTTAGAGAACTTCAAAAAGATGCGTGAGGTTATTGATGCCGAAATGCCGGGAATGTACCTGGGTGTTGGTACTATTAAAGACGCTGCTTCTGCACAGGCATTTATTGACGCAGGTGCTGATTACATTATTAGCCCCGGACTTGTTGATGACGTGGCAGAAGTATCTGATAAAAACGGAATGCTTTGGGTACCCGGATGTATGACTCCTACCGAAATCATCAAAGCAGAGAAGATGGGTGCTAAGTTTGTAAAACTTTTCCCTGGAAATATTTTAGGCCCGTCATTCCTGTCAGGAATCAAAGAATTATTCCCGAATTTGTTGTTTATGCCTACCGGTGGTGTTGATTTGGGTCGTGATAATATTCAAGGTTGGTTCAAGGCTGGCGTTTGTGCTGTTGGGATGGGAAGTAAACTTGTTACCAAAGACATCATGGAAAATAAAAAGTACGACGAGCTAGTTACGCTAACCAAAGAAGTAATTGAAACAATCAAGTCTGTTAGATAAACAGATTGCCAATAAACACTAAATTAAATTAAATGGGTACTAAGAAAGTAAGTAATTACAGATGGACGATTTGTTCCATGTTGTTTTTTGCTACAACAATCAACTATCTGGACAGGCAGGTTCTTTCTCTTACGTGGAAGGATTTTATCGTTCCGGAATTCCACTGGACGAATAATGATTACGGTAATATTACCGCGTTGTTCTCCATCTTTTACGCAGTGAGTATGTTATTCGCCGGCCGGTTTGTCGACTGGATGGACACTAAAAAGGGCTTTCTTTGGGCTATCGGAGTATGGTCTCTTGGTGCCTGCTTGCACGCTTATTGTGGAATTGCAACCTCCGGTATTCTTACAGGAAACTGGTTTGTTGGTTTTGAAGGTGCAAAGGAATCGATCGCCATGGTTGATAATACAGCAATGGTCGTCACCACCAGTGTTACTTTATTCATCTTTGCCCGTTTCGTTTTGGCAGTTGGAGAGGCAGGAAACTTCCCGGCAGCGATCAAGGCTACGGCAGAGTACTTTCCTAAGAAAGACAGAGCGTTATCAACCAGCATCTTCAATGCAGGAGCTACCGTTGGTGCATTAGCGGCTCCTATCACCATTCCCTTCATCGCGAAGGCCTGGGGATGGGAAATGTCGTTCATTATTATCGGAGCATTGGGTTTCGTATGGATGGGAGCGTGGATATTCTTGTATAAGAAGCCGGAGCTTAACCCTAAGGTAAATGCTGAAGAGCTTGCATATATCCAACAGGACGTTGACGTAAGCTCAATGACGCTTGCAGACCCTGTAGAAGAAGCTGCCAGAAAGATCTCGTTCAAGGATTGCTTCAAATACAAGCAAACATGGGCATTTGCTTTTGGTAAATTCATGACAGATGGTGTTTGGTGGTTCTTCCTGTTCTGGACTCCAGCTTACCTGAGCTCAGTCTACGGGATGGATACAACCGAAAGTGCACTACCCCTTTTCGTGCTGTATATGATCACACTCCTTTCAATCATCGGAGGATGGTTGCCATCTTATTTTGTTGACAAGAAAGGAATGAATCCATACGACGGTCGTATGAGAGCGATGTTAATCTTTGCATTTTTCCCCTTGCTTGCTCTGCTTGCACAGCCTTTAGGTCAGGTGACTTACTGGTTACCTGTTATTATTATTGGTATTGCGGGAGCCGCTCACCAAGCGTGGTCAGCTAACATTTTTTCCACAGTTGGCGATATGTTCCCTAAGAAAGCAATTGCTACTATCACTGGTATCGGTGGTATGGCGGGAGGTGTTGGATCTTTCATTATCAATAAGGGCTCTGGTGTTCTGTTTGATCACGCGGGGCAGACACAAATGGTTTTCATGGGCTTTAAAGGTGAAGAAGCCGGATATTTCATTATCTTCTCTATCTGTGCGGTTTCTTACCTGATCGGATGGGCAGTTATGAAATCCCTTGTTCCGGTTTATAAGCCAATTACCGATTTGTAATTGATGTAATTTTATAAGCAATAATAGCCAAACAGTAAGCCCCCCGGTCAAAAGCCGGGGGCTTACTGTTTATATAGGAACCTTCCTGACTGAGTCCTGTTTTCGAGCGTTCCGGCGGCCCAAGCAGAAGTGTTATAGAGGAGATTATAGGCTATTCAGCCCCTCTTCTTATGGTTTCAGACACCTGATTATCCCCTTTGATACATAAAGCAAATCCCATCGAGCCCTCACCTTTTTATCCCCCGATCAGATGATTTTTTATCTCTAATCAGATATAATTGGCGCAATAATACTTATCTTCGAAATGAAAGAAAAACTCTTTTAACTAACCAATTTTTTAAATGTTCGCCAGAACCCTTACGCTCGTTTCCATCCTGTTTGTCTGGGCAACGGTTTGGGCGCAACCTAGTAAGTATCAGTTTTCGCAACTGCACATTTCATCCGGCCTTTCACATAATCAGATAAACAGTATTTTAAAAGACAAGCAAGGTTTTATGTGGTTTGGCACGCTGTCTGGCCTGAACAGATACGACGGCTATAAGTTCAAGGTGTTCAAACATACCGCAAATGATTCAACCACCATCAACGACGACAATATTTTAAACATACAATCTGGCCCCCATAATAAATTGTGGGTAAACACACGGGCAGGTTATGTTATTTATGACCCTGAAAAGGAAACCTTCGACAGAAAGCCGCAGAATTATCTCGACTCCAAAGCTATTAAAGGCCAATTGACGGATATTCGAGGTAATGGGAAAGGTCTCTTTTATGTTATCACATCGACGGGTCTCTACGAGCTTGGTGAGAATAGTACTAAAGCGAAACTTATAGAAAAAGCCGGTTTATCTTCGATTACCACCCTCGCTATAGCCAACGATGGGACAATATGGACTGTTAACGCCTTGGGGAAAGTTGAGCTATATAATGCAGGGAATTATTCTAAAGCTTACAGCAAGCGAATCACTGGCGCAGCCAACTATAAAATTTTCATAGACCGGGATGACGATGCATGGATTTATTCGACTGATAAACCCAAAGGTGTTTACCTGATAAGCGGGACAAACAAGTCTGTAAAACATTATTCCACTACCAGTACCCCCAGATTAAATACCAATAATATTTATAGTGTCAGTCAGGACGAGAAAGGGATCATGTGGCTCGGGACAGATCATGGTGGCATCAATCTTCTCGATAAAAAGAGTAATTCATTGAGTTTCCTCGTCAGCCGGGAAGCTGATGAAAAGAGCATAGCTCAAAACAGCACACCTGTGATCTATAAAGACGATACAGGTATCATGTGGGTGGGCACATTTAAGAAGGGATTGAGTTATTACCACGAAAGCATAATCAAGTTTGCTCATTACCGGCATAAGCCGGTAGAAGTTAACAGTCTCCCTTACGATGACGTGAACCGCTTTGTCGAAGACAAGCTGGGCAACTTGTGGATAGGAACCAACGGAGGCGGACTGATATATTTTGATAGAAAGAAAAATACGTTTAAAAGATACAAGCATCGTCCGGGCGATAGTAATACCCTCAGTAATGACGTGGTGGTTAGTTTATGGATCGATCATGATGAAAAGCTCTGGATTGGTACCTACTTCGGCGGGCTTGATTGCTTCGATGGTAAGAAATTCAGTAATTACAGGCACAGCGAGACCGATGCCTCTAGCCTTTCGGATGACCGTGTTTGGGAGATAATGGAAGATTCGGAGCGTAATCTCTGGGTGGGAACTTTACACGGAGGCTTGGATCTGTTTGACAGAAAAACCAAAACGTTCAAGCATTTTCGTTCTGGCAGACAGAATTCGGTAAACTCTGATTATATCAATGCGTTGCTGGAAGATAAAGCCGGTAACATTTGGGTTGGAACTGATGCAGGAGTAGATGTCCTGCAGAAAAAGACAGGTCGTTTTAAGCATTATTCCGCATCGCAAAAAGCGAACCCTGGCTTGAGTAACAACAATGTACTTTCTCTGATAGAAGATAGCAGAGGTCTGATATGGATAGGCACGCAGGATGGCTTAACCGTGTATGATCCTGCCAAGGACAGGTTTCGGGTGTTAAGAAGCCACAACGGGTTACCCGACAATACAATACTCACTATTCTTGAGGATAAGAGCGGACATATTTGGCTCAGCACCACTAAAGGAATTTCTGAACTTACATTAAGCAAACGAGATGACGACTTGCACATTCGTTTCAAGAATTACGATGATCTTGATGGCTTGCAAGGCATGGAGTTTAACGAGAACGCTGCGCTCAGAACGAGTCGTGGAGAACTAATCTTTGGCGGGGCAAACGGTTTCAATCTGTTTAATCCGCAGATCATCAAAGCAAATAAACAGTCGCCGGTAGTGGTCTTCACCGACTTTCAGTTGTTTAATACCAGCGTTAAGCCTGACCAGCTGATTGAGGGCAATACTATATTAGATAGATCGATATCGCTCACACGTGATATACAACTAAACTATGATCAGAACTTCTTCTCGATAGAATTTGCGGTGCTTAACTTTGCGAATGCAGCGAAGAACAGGTATGCCTATATGCTTGAAGGTTTCAATGACAGGTGGTTTACTACCGACAGTAAGGACCGCAAAGCTACTTTTACCAACCTGGATCCGGGGGAATACACGTTTAAGGTAAGAGCTGCCAATGACAATGGAGTATGGAGTCCGGAAGGAGCCTACCTGAGAATTAAAATTCTACCGCCCTTCTGGGAAACGACTCCCGCTTATGTCCTGTACGTTTTAGCCGTAGCGGGATTCTTGTACTACCTGAGACAAAGGGGTATACAAAAGCTAAAAGCACAGTTTGCACTGGAACAGGAACGCAAGTCGGCCCAGCAAATGCATGAGCTGGACATGATGAAAATCAAGTTCTTCACTAATGTAAGCCATGAGTTTCGTACACCACTGGCATTGATTCTGGCGCCGTTAGATAAGCTTCTTAAGGAGGATCCAGAGGAAAACGCTAAGATGCATCTAACACTTATCCAGCGAAATGCCCGGCGTCTGCTCAATCTGGTAAATCAGCTGATGGACTTTAGAAAGATGGAAGTCAAAGAGCTGAAGCTGCAGCCTCTGGAAGATGATATCATCAGCTTTGCGTATGAAAGCTTTCAGTCGTTTACAGATCTGGCAGAGAAGAAAAATATAAGGTACACTTTCCGGTCAGACCTTAGTGCATTTGTCACAAACTTCGACTACGACAAGCTGGAGCGTATTTTCTTCAATCTTTTGTCGAATGCTTTTAAGTTCACTTCTGAAGGAGGGCAGATCAGTATGGCCGTGAACTGCGAGCTGATGGAAGATCAGACTTCAAATGTGGAAGTCAGGATTCAGGATACCGGAATTGGGATTCCGGCTGATAAGCAGGACAAGATCTTCGAGCGGTTCTTTCAAAATGATGTTCCCGGTTCAATGGTGAATCAGGGAAGCGGTATCGGCCTTTCTATAACAAAAGAGTTTGTTCATCTGCATAAAGGAACCATACGTGTTGAGAGTGAACCGGGCAAGGGCAGCTGTTTCATTGTGAACCTCCCGCTCATGGCTATTTCCGTCAACAGCAAAGAGCTTTTCTTTGATGAACAGGTTATGGTGCCAATGCTGGTGTCGCATCTGGAAAACCACCAGGAGGAGCAGCCGAAGCTGAACCAGAAAAAACCTACCATTTTATTGATTGAAGATAATGATGACTTCCGTTTTTATCTGAAAGACAACCTTAAACAGTTTTACAACATCATCGAGTCATCAAACGGCAAGACCGGTTGGAATAAAGCCTTAGCAATGCATCCGGACCTGATCGTGTCGGATGTGAGCATGCCGGAGTTGAATGGTATCGACCTGTGTGCTAAGCTGAGGGGAGATAACCGCACCAACCATATCCCGATTATTTTGCTGACAGCCCTGATGGGAGAGGAGCAGGTTCTGCGGGGAATTGAAACAGGTGCTAACGACTATATGACTAAGCCTTTCAACTTTGAAATTCTGTTGTCAAAGATTAAAAACCTGCTCATCCGGCAGGAGTCTATGCGCAAAACTTATCAGAAGCAAGTCGAAGTAAAGCCGAGCGATATAGAAGTGCAGTCTGCTGACGAACGTTTTATTCAGCAAGCCCTGCGAATCATCGAAAAGAATATCTCCAATTCAGACTTTTCCGTCGAGGAGTTTGCAAGAGAAATGTTTATGAGCCGGGTTGCCCTGTATAAAAAGCTTTTACAGCTAACACGGCAAACTCCCATCGAATTTATCAGGAGCATGCGTCTTAAGAGAGCAGCCAGGCTACTTGAGAAGTCACAGGTTACCGTGGCTGAGATTGCCTACGAGGCAGGCTTCAATAACCCGAAGACTTTTGCTAAATACTTCAAGGCCGAGTTCGGCGTACTTCCCTCATCTTATCTTAAAGCCCACTGCGTTCCGGGCAGTTCAACTGAAGTCGAAGAGGCCGGCAAATAGCTGTTTTTCCACCGCATTAAAGCCTGTTAACATTATTATACCCAAATGTTAACATTTTCATACCCTGTCCGGGACGGCCATCTTATAGCTTTACGTCTCTATTATAACCAGTATAAACCATAACCAATTGCTATGCACAAGAATATCTTAGTTGCTATCTTATTCTGTCTATTATCTTCTGTATCTGTTTTCGCTCAAACCGCTGATGTAAAGAAATTGAGCGACGGCGTCACTATCACACTGAATGATAAAACGGCTGTCATCGGGCAGACCATAACGCTCAAAGTTATTTCAGACAAAATCATCCGGGTAACTTCGGCTCCCTTAGGAGCTCCAGTTGCACATAAGAGTCTGATGGTGCCCGACGCGCTGTCTGCAGAAAATACAACCTGGGATATGACGCAAAATCCTGAACAGATAACCCTTAAAACACGCTCTATGCAGGTTGTTGTCGAACTGTCTGGAGGCAAGGTAAGTTTTACTGACGCAGCCGGTAAGCCTATCGTAGCCGAGCTGAAAAGGGATGCCTCAACGTTTGTAGCAGATTCTCATTCCGGCGATAAGTTTTACAAAATCAAACAAGGGTTTGAAGTGGGAAATAATGAAGGCTTCTACGGGCTGGGCCAGCATCAGAACGGTGTGATGAACTATCGCGGGCATCAGGTTGATCTGTTGCAGTATAATACGGATGTGGCTATTCCTTTTGTCGTTTCAACGAATAACTATGGAATACTATGGGATAATTATTCCATCACCAAGGTAGGCGACATTCGCACGCTTCAACCGCTAACAGGCCTTAAGTTATATTCTAAGTCGGGAGAAGCGGGCTGGTTGACAGCTACATATTCGGATCTTAAAAATACCCGTGAGGCAATAAGTCGCGCTGAGTCAGATATTGACTATTCGTTTTTGAAAGACCTGAAAAATTTTCCGGATAGCTTTAAACTGGTGAACGGCAAGGTCCGTTGGGAAGGTGCTATTGAATCTCCCTATTCAGGTTTGCATACATTTTTATTCAAATATGCCGGCTATATCAAAATATGGGTAGACGGGAAGTTACAGGCCGACAGATGGCGCCAGCCGTGGAACGCAGGGGCAATTGAGCTGCAGATTCCTCTCCAGGAAAAGCGCAAATACCCTTTGGTAATTGAATGGATCCCTGATGGAGGAGAATCTTACTTGTCGCTTAAATGGCAAAGTCCTATTCCTGAGAATGAGAAGAATCATTTTTCGTTCTCATCCGAGGCGGGAGATCACGTGGATTATTACGTGGTTTCAGGGAAAGATTTGGATGAAGTTATCGCGGGCTACCGCTTACTTACAGGTCAGGCGTCTATCGTACCCAAATGGGCTATGGGGTTCTGGCAAAGCCGTGAGCGATATAAGACACAGGATGAGATTCTGAGCACGGTGAAGACCTTCCGCGACAGGAAGATTCCTTTGGATAATATTGTGCTGGACTGGTCTTACTGGAAGGAGGATCAATGGGGAAGTCAGGAATTTGATGAGCAGCGTTTCCCTTCGGCTGAGAAGATGATCTCTGATCTGCATGACAAGTACAATACCCGGCTCATGATCTCTGTATGGCCTAAATTCTACCAAGGTACCGACGCTTATAATGATTTCGCAAAAAAAGGATGGTTATATACACGTAACGTGGAAGACGGAAGAAGGGACTGGATAGGAAAGGGCTATAAGTCGACTTTTTACGATCCTTTTAACCCGGAAGCGAGGGTGGGCTTTTGGAACCTTCTGAATGATAAGTTATACAAGAAAGGTATTGATGCATGGTGGCTTGACGCTACCGAGCCGGATATTCATTCAAACCTGTCTATAGAAACGCGAAAAACGATTTTTACTCCCTCTCTTGGTTCGGGAGCGCGATACTTTAATGCTTTCCCTTTGCTAAACGCAAAAGGTATATACGAGGGTCAGCGTAAGGAAAATCCTGATGACCGGGTTTTCATCCTAACCCGCTCGGCTTATGGTGGCTTGCAGCGCTATGCTACCGTTACGTGGAGTGGCGATATCTCATCCCGCTGGCATGATATGCGAGATCAGATTTCCGCAGGTATCAACTTCTCTATGTCCGGACTTCCCTACTGGACCATGGACATTGGCGGCTTCTCCGTGGAGCGCCGCTTTGAGAATGCTAAGGGAGAGGACCTGAACGAGTGGCGCGAGATGAATGCGCGCTGGTATCAGTTTGGTGCCTTTACGCCAATTTTCCGGGTACATGGGCAGTTCCCGTTCAGAGAGATCTATAACATTGCTCCTGAAGGGCATCCAGCCTATAACAGTATGTTGTACTACAATAAGTTGCGGTACCGTCTGATGCCTTATATCTATTCTATGGCGGGGCAGGCTTACCATCAGCATTATACAATGATGCGTGGTTTGGTGATGGATTTTCCTCAGGATGATGCTGTTAAGAATATCGACAATCAGTTTATGTTCGGGCCATCGTTACTGATCAGCCCGGTTTCTGAATATAAGGCGAAGAACAGGGAAGTATACCTGCCCAAAGGAAATGGCTGGTATGATCTGTACTCAGGAGCCTATCTGAAGGGCGGGCAAAAGATCACTGCGGACGCCCCTTATGAGAGAATGCCTCTTTTTGTGAAAGAAGGGTCTATCCTGCCTTTCGGTCCGGAGCTGCAGTATACCTCCGAGAAGCCTGCTGATCCCATCAAGCTGTATGTCTACACCGGAAAAGATGCGTCTTTTACTCTGTATGAGGATGAAGGAACAAACTACAACTATGAGAAGAATGCTTTTTCTAACATCCCTATTTCCTATAATGAGAAAAGCAAGACGATTACCATCGGAAAGCGTGAGGGCAGCTTTGAAGGAATGCTTCAGAACCGGACGTTCGAAATCTTCGTGGTGACTCCTCATGCTAAACGCGGCTTGTCTTTTGATTCGACTGTAAAGCAGAAGGTGAGCTATAACGGACAAAAAGTAAGCGTAAAAATCTGAACTAACTATTAACCTATAAAATTGCGATGGAACGAATAACTACAAAGAAAGAAAGGAAAGTCCTCTTATGGGCTTTCATATCCTTGATGCTGTGTAGCATCCAGGGATATACGCAGGTCCGTACCATTACCGGCAAGGTGACCGGTGTATCAGACGGGCAGCCTGTGCCGTCAGCAGCGGTAAAAATAAAGGGCACGCCTGGAGGAACAAGCACAAATTTACAGGGTACATTCAGCATCAGTGCCACTACGGGCGATGTACTGGAAGTTACTTCGATAGGCTACCAGCGTAAAGAAGTGCGGGTAGGTACGGGCAATGTGATCAATGTTCAGCTGGAAGACGATGTGAAGGCTCTCGAAGAAGTTGTTGTTGTGGGCTACGGGGTTCAGAAAAAGAGGCTGGTGACGGGAGCTACAGCTCAAGTGAGGGGAGAGGATCTGCAAAAACAGAGCACCACGAACGCTTTGCAGGCTTTGCAGGGGCAGGCTCCGGGGATTCAGATCGCTTCTACGTCCGGACAGCCGGGAGAAAGTATGAGGGTCATCATCAGAGGTGTTGGAACGATCGGCAACTCCGGTCCGCTCTATATTGTAGATGGAGTGCAAACGCCAAATATCAATTACCTGAACCCTTCTGACATTGAGTCGATCGACGTATTGAAAGACGCTGCCTCGGCTGCCATCTATGGATCGCAGGCGGCTAATGGCGTTGTGTTGGTGACAACCAGAAGTGGTAAAAGGGGGCAATCTGCATCTGTTACTATTGATTCTTATACCGGTGTTCAGGATGTTGCACGTAAGGTTGAGATGTTAAACTCACAACAATATGCTTCGATCATGAATGAGGCGGCCGTAAATGCAGGGAAGGTGCCTCGTTTTAGCCCTCAGCAGATTGCTGAAATGGGAACCGGTACTAATTGGATCGATGAGATGTTTGTGAATGATGCGCTGACCCAGAATCATGTTATAGGTGCTCAGGGTGGCGGCGAGTCGTCCACTTTTTCAACGTCTTTATCTTACACCGGCCAGGAGGGTATTGTAGGAGGTAAGGATCTTTCTAACTATGACCGCTATAATTTCCGGATAAATTCAGAGCATAATCTCTATAATGATATACTGAAAGTTGGTCAGCATCTGACATTTAATTACATCACCAGCAACGGTATTGGCGTTGGTAACCAGTATAGCAACTCGCTAAGAGGGGCCTTCAATACTAGTCCTTTTGTACCGATGTATGATGAAGCAGGCAACTTTTTTAACAACAAGAATTCAACATGGTATAATGGGGAGGCAAACCCGTATGCAACCATGGTGTACAGTAACCAGAATGACCGGAATAATCAACGACTGATCGGCGACTTGTATCTTGAAGTGGAGCCTATAAAAAATCTGACGTTCCGTACCAGCCTGGGTCTCGACTATTTTGCAGAAGAGAGCCGCGCTTTTACTCCTGAATATGAACTCTCTATCTATTCTTTCAGTGATTTGACGCGGGTGGATCAGTCCATGGGAAAAGGGAAGACTCTGCTGTTTGACAATTTGCTAAGCTATAACTTCAACGTAAACACTGATCACAACATTGAGTTGCTGGCAGGATCTTCGACATTCCAGTCTGACCGTTCGGTGATCTGGGGTGTGAATACTGATCTTATCTTTAATGACCTGCAACATGCATGGTTGTCTAATGCATTGAATACCAATGGAGCAACGATTTCAATAGGAGGCGGACCAACTAACCGTCCGGGTAATCAGGGCCCTACCGTGTTCGAAGAAAAACGGCTTTCGTACTTTGGACGTTTGAACTATAACTACAAGGAAAAGTACCTTTTGAACATGACTTTCCGTGCAGACGGGTCATCAAAGTTCTCCAAGGAGAACAGATGGGGCTATTTTCCGTCTGTATCAGCAGGATGGGTGCTAACGAATGAGTCTTTCCTGGCTCCGACAAACAACTGGCTGAGCTTCCTAAAGCTGAGAGCGAGCTGGGGTCAGGTGGGTAATCAAAACATTATCGCTTTCCAATACCTTGCACCGGTTATGTTTTCGAATACCAATTACAGTTTCGGCAACATGGAGGGAGAGCTTACACCAGGCGCCTATCCGAGCAGACTGGGTAACCCCGACCTAAAGTGGGAAACTTCTGAACAGCTTAACCTGGGATTCGATTCGCGGCTGTTTAAAGACAAAATTAATCTGACGTTCGATTGGTATAAGAAAACGACTAAAGACTGGTTGATTGCTGCTCCTATTCTGGCAACAGCAGGTGCCGACGCGCCGTACATCAACGGGGGTAACGTAGAGAATAAAGGTATAGAACTCGGCCTTTCGTATGACGGTACTGCCGGCGACTTCAGGTATACCATCGGGGTAAACGGCGCTTATAACAAAAATAAAGTTGCGGAAATCCCGACGTCTGACGGTATCATCCATGGTGCTACTAATCAGCTCTTTGATAACTCAGGAGAGTTTTACCGCGCACAGACGGGGTTCCCGATTGGCTACTTCTGGGGTTTGACCACAGCCGGGATATTCCAGTCTGAAGAAGAGGTAAACGCTCACCGTTCATCAGGCAACCTGCTTATTCAACCATCAGCTCAGCCTGGTGACGTACGTTACGTGGATGCAAATGATGATGGCGTTATCAATGACCTTGACCGGGGTATGATCGGGAATCCGAATCCTGACTATACCTATGGCATTAACTTGTCGGCCAGCTATAAAGGCTTCGACTTTTCACTTCTTGCATCAGGTGTAATCGGCAACGAAATTGTACAGTCATATCGTAATCAGGCTAATCAGTATGCCAATTATACTACGTCTATTTTAGGTCGCTGGCATGGTCCGGGTTCATCGAACACACTGCCAAGGGTGACCGAGAATTCGACCAACTGGATCAACTTTTCTGACCTGTATGTGCACAAGGGAGACTATCTGCGCATTAGCAATATTACCCTGGGTTATGATTTTGGAAAAGTGATTAAGAAAGGTTATCTGCGCCAGGTAAGGATCTACGCATCAGCACAGAACCTGTACACCTTTACTAAGTACAACGGCATGGATCCTGAGATCGGATATGGAATTGATAACGGAGAGAGGGACAGATTTTCGTCTGGTATAGATCTGGGTTATTACCCCCGACCAAGGACCTTTCTTTTAGGTGCTAACATTCGTTTCTAACCACAAACCTGAATAAAATGAAAACTTTAAAAATATATGTGCTTGCCTTGGCTCTTCTATCGGCGGGAGGTTGTAAGGACTTCCTTGATGTAGAGCCTATCACATCAGTAACTGAAACCAATTATTATAAAACACCCCAGGATGCATATAAAGCTTTAGTAGGATGCTACGACGGGTTACAATCAGTATGGGGAGAAGGAATGAGCTTTCCGGTTGCTTCTGAAATCATGTCTGATAATTGCTTCGGTGGCGGTGGTGCTTCAGACAGTTATAACTATCAGATGATCGATGAGTTTGACAAGCTGCGTTCACCTTCTGATCAGAACAACTTTGGCCCGAACTGGATTGCCTACTACAAGGCTATCTATCGTTGTAACGTTTTGATCAGCAAGATGGATCAAATAGAATGGGGCTCAGACGCGGCGTTGAGGAGTACCTATGAATCAGAAACGCGGTTTTTAAGAGCTTACCTCTATTTCGATATGGTGAGGCTTTTCGGCAATATTCCACTGCTTACAACACCTTCGGCCGAGAATGTGCCACAGTCTGCACCTGACGAAGTGTATAAGGTGATTGCGGCAGATCTGAAGTTTGCAGCCGACAATCTGCCTGCCACTGCCTATAGCGCACAACCTGTTGCCACCCATGGAAGGGTAACAAAGTTTGCTGCGGAGGCATTGCTTGGTCGGGTGTTTCTTTACTATACAGGCTATTATGCAAAACCTGACCTCGTTGGTGTAGTTAGTAAAGCCGAGGCACTTGCCTATCTGGAGAATATAATTTCTACCGGTGGATATAGTCTGGTAAGCAACTTTGCTAATCTATGGCCTTCATCTCTTACTGCTTACGAAGGTGAAGACAACAAAGAAACTGTATTTGCTATTAAATATACCTACACCAGTGATTATGATGGAAATACAGATGGAAACCATTGGATGGTGCTGTTTGGGATGCGTGAGCAGTTTGTATTTCCGTATGGAAACGGCTGGGGCTTTGGTACGGTGAATCCGAAGCTGTATAATGCTTACACTGCTAACGACACCCGGCGGGCACCTTCCATAATCGCCGTAGCTGCTGAAAATGTTGGATTTACTAATCAAAGTAAGCAAAGAGAATATTCCGGGTTCTACGTTGAAAAGTATTCACCCTTAGTAGATGAAGCTGGTAATAGTGTCGCAGTGAGCAAAGGAGCAGTTAACTTCATGATTGGTCAGTTTCAGGATTATGTTTCTATACGCTATTCAGACGTCTTGCTGATGGCTGCTGAGCTGGGAAGTGCAAACGCACAGACTTATTTTGATGACGTGAGAAGACGTGCCTATCTGGATGCGTTTACTCCGCTCCCCGTTACGCAGGATAATATTATGAAAGAGCGCCGGCTGGAGTTTGCTTTCGAGGGTATCCGGTATTGGGACCTTCTGCGCCGTGGTGTTAATGTTGCGGCACAGGAAATTGCAGAAAATACCACCTTGCTGAGCGCGGGTCAGAGTGCACCGAAAGTAATATCTGCTTCTAAAATTGTGGAAACCGGAGGGTTGCAGCAGATCCCCTACACGCAGATTACGCTGTCTGATGGAGTTTTAAAACAGAACCCGGGTTGGTAAGTGAAAAACAGGATGGATATAAAAAATATAGATATGATACGCTTTAGTAAAATATTGACTGCTCTCTTCTTGCCGCTCATTGTCATGATGTCATGCAAGAAGGAGAATTATAATCTGGAGCCGACGATCGATAAGTCGAGCGTGAAGTTTACGGTAGTTCAGGATCTGGCAGCAGATCCAGGAGGTAATACGGTGATCCTTACAAATGAGACCCAGGGCGTTCTACCGATATGGGATTATGGTACCGGACGATCTACCAGAATGAGAGATACCGTCAGGTTTGCATTTAAGGGCAATTATATGGTTAAATTCTCGGTACTCTCCGGTGGAAGTGAGGTTAAGCTTGATTCTGTTCCGATAGTGGTTTCCGCTGATAATCTGAGTTATGTGCAGGATAAGGAGTGGATTGACCTGACTGGCGGACCTGGAAACGAGAAAGTCTGGTTATTGGATACGGAAGGTAAAATGGGCGAAGGACCGATAACGTTCCTTAACCCGACTAACTTCAGCGAGGTATGGTGGTGGCCCGGACCTGCGGACGTTTATCCGGGTGTTATGGAGCAGGGAGATTATGGGTCGATGACCTTCAGTCTCAAAGGGGGGCCTTTCTTCAGGAACGAGAAGCTGATAGAAGGAGGAGTGAAAGAAAATGGAACTTTCTCTCTGAATATTGCGACGAAAACGCTTACGCTGAATGGCGCAACTATTCTGCGTTCATATAAACCTTCCAAGAATGGGCTTACAGGTGTGAGCAACTGGTCGAAATATGACATAATAGAGGTGAGCGAGAATAGTCTTCGCCTGGGAGTATTGCGTGATAAGGATGTTGACGGGGAGGGTCCTGCTATTCTGGTCTATAACTTCATCTCGAAAGAATATTCAGATAACTGGGTTCCTGTAGAAACCGGCCCCGATGAAGGCTTCAACCCTGCTTTCAAGCAGGGGGAATTGCTTAGTATGCTGGCGGGCAGCAGTGCCTCCGGACGGATGTGGCTCCTGGATGGCAGCGGAAACGCGGTTGACTGGATTGGAAAGGGTAAGGGCTGGACGAAGTCGTCAGATGATTCAAGAGACTGGGGCTGGAACGAATCATGGGATGTTGTAGCGGGTAATTCCTGGATCTTGTTTGATCGCCTGGGTGGCCAGAATTACACCCGTAACCAAAACGGTGTTTATACCAGAGGACAGTTCACCATCAATGAGGAAACGAATGAAGTAACCTTAGTTGATAATACATTAATTCAGAATCCGGACAGCTGGATGAACCCGACGCAAAATGTGTTTAAGGTGGTTAAGGCTTTCCCGGGCAAGGAGGCTAGTAAGGGTATCTGGTTCGGTACTTCTTACACTGCCGAGAAGGATGAATGGTTTGCTTTCCATTATGTGTTAGGTTCGAAATAATTGGTTTAGTTGGTTAGTAAAGATCCCTGTTCGATACAGGGGTCTTTTTTATTTAATCCCATCGGGTATGTTCAGATTTTTACTGTTACTGGTTTTTTATATTCCTCAATTTCTTCTGGCCGGGGATACCCCCAGGCTGGTTATTGATTTTACTGAATCCTGGAAGTTTCATCTGGGAGACGTTCCGGATGCTAAAGATCCCTTATTTAAGGATGATAGCTGGCGATCGCTGAATTTGCCGCATGACTGGAGTATTGAGGGTGATTTCAGCAAGGATCATCCTGCTACACCTGGTGGTGGGGCTCTGCCTGGAGGGACCGGCTGGTACCGTAAGAGTTTTGATGTTCCGGCTTCAGACAAAGGGCGTTTGGTGTATATAGACTTTGACGGGGTGTATCACAACAGTGAAGTCTGGATAAACGGGCATTATCTTGGGAAGAGGCCTAACGGGTATATTTCGTTCAGGTATGAGCTGTCTGGTTTCCTGAGGTTGGGACAGAAGAATGTGATATCAGTAAAGGTGGATAACTCCAGGCAGCCGAATTCGAGATGGTACTCGGGGTCAGGGATCTACAGAAAGGTTAGCCTGGTTAAGGTAAACCCTCTGCATGTGCCTCAATATGCCACCTTTGTTACGACACCTGTAATATCTAAAGAGCGGGCACTTGTTTCGATGGAAACGACTGTTCTGAATGCTTCCGGAAGAAAGACTTCGGTAAGGTTAAATACGATAATCAGGAATGGCGAGGGCAAAGAGGTTGCCTCTGTCTGGCATACTCAGGCTGTGGAGCCCGGAAAATCTGTGCTTTTTAATCAGAAAGCGGAGCTTTTAAAGCCGCAGTTATGGTCGGTTGAGACTCCGGTGCTTTATAAGGCTGTGAGCCATGTTTATATAGGCAAGAAGTTGACGGATACGTATGAAACGAAGTTTGGTATCCGGACCTTTGATTTCGATGCTGAAAAAGGCTTTATCCTGAACGGGATACCGATGAAGATTCAGGGAGTTTGCAATCATCATGATCTTGGGGCACTTGGTTCGGCGTTTAACCGGCGTGCAGCGGAACGCCAGCTGGAGATTCTAAAGGAAATGGGATGTAACGGGATTCGTACAGCGCATAACCCTCCTGCACCTGAACTTCTTGAGCTTTGCGATCGGATGGGCTTTATCGTAATGAATGAGGCCTTTGACATGTGGAAGAAGCAGAAAAATCCGTTTGATTATCACCTGGATTGGGAGCAGTGGCACCGGAGAGATCTGGAAGATTTGATCCGCCGCGACAGGAACCACGCCAGCGTTTTTGTATGGAGCGTAGGAAATGAGATTCAGGAGCAATGGGGCGATGAGGTGAAAGGTGATACTACAGGTCGGGCGATTGCGCGCGAGCTGGTTGCGATCGTCAGGAGTCTGGACACTACCCGTGCTGTTACAACGGCTAATAATGAGGTGAATACTTATAATAACCTGCTTAAATCGGAGGCCTTCGACTTGATCGGGTATAACTACAATCATCGGCTTTGGGAGAAATTTCATGAGCGTTGGCCGGGGAAGAAGTTTATTGTTACGGAAAGTACTTCTGCTTTGCAAACGAGAGGGCATTATGACCTGGTCCCTTTTGATACCATTCGCCGGTGGCCGGAGGCCTGGGATAAGCCTATAAAAGGTGGTGGTAATTCGGACTTTGCGGTTTCTGCGTATGATCATGTAAGTGCGCCATGGGGCTCTACGCATGAGGAAAGCCTAAAGGTCCTCCATGAAAATCCGCATGTTTCGGGTATGTATGTGTGGACAGGGTTCGACTATCTGGGTGAGCCCACGCCTTATCCGTGGCCGGCTAGGAGCTCCTACTTTGGGATTGTGGATCTGGCAGGTTTCCCGAAGGATGTGTATTGGCTGTATAAGAGTGTGTGGACGGATAAGCCTGTGCTCCATCTTCATCCGCACTGGAACTGGAAACCGGGGGATACGGTGGATGTTGTGGCGTACTACAGTCAGGCCGATGGGGTTGAGCTTTTTTTGAACGGTAAGTCGTTGGGCTCGAAACGTAAAACAGGTGATGAGATGCATGTGAAGTGGCGTGTTCCTTTTGTGAGTGGGCTCCTTCATGCTGTTTCGCGCAGGCAGGGGACGGAGATTTTGACTAAGGATCTGCGCACAGCCGGTAAGCCTGCGAAGATTGAGCTGACTGCCGACAGGAGTAATATTGAGGCGGATGGCAAGGATCTTTCTTTCGTTACTGTCAGAGTTCTGGATGAAGAGGGACATGTGGTGCCGTCTGCGGATAATCTGATACAGTTTAAGGTGACGGGGAAAGGTTTTCTGAATGCAGTGGATAATGGCAGTCCGACCAGTCACGAGCGGTTTAAGGCTAACAGCCGGAAGGCGTTTAATGGGCTGGCTCTTGCTATTATTCAGTCGGCTGGAGCGGCAGGCGAAATCAGGGTAGAGGCTTCATCTGCAGGCCTGCAATCTGCGGAGCTTGTGGTAAAGACGAAGTAGCGAGTACCTGGATCTGGCCTGGAATAAAAAGGTATGATTATTATTGAATTTCTGATAACTTGCCTCTTTATTTAAATTGATCGATAAACTACTGTAATGAAAGGATTTTGTTCACTCATGTTTTTATTTTTAACCTTTTCGGCTCTTGCTCAAGACGCTAAGGTTTATATGTTTTCCTATTTTAAGGGGAATGGTGAGGATGGCTTGCATCTTGCGTATTCCAGGGATGGTTATAGATGGGAGGCATTGAAAGACGACCAGTCGTTCCTGACACCCCAGGTAGGGAAAGATAAACTGATGCGAGATCCATGTATTATAAGAGGTGGAGATGGGAAGTTTCACATGGTTTGGACAGTTAGCTGGACAGATAAGGGTATTGGTTACGCTAGTTCGGAGGATCTGGTCAACTGGTCTGATCAGAAGTTTATCCCTGTAATGCAGCATGAAGAGGGCGCGAGGAATACCTGGGCGCCTGAAATTACCTACGACAGGAAGTCGAAGACATACATGATCTACTGGGCAACGACGATAAGGGGACGTTTCCCTGAAACTCAGGTGGTCGCAGATGATGGTTATAACCACCGCATGTATTATGTGACTACCAGCGATTTCGAAACCTTCAGCGATACTAAGGTGCTTTATGATCCCGGTTTTAATGTTATTGATGCGTCTATCGTTCAGGATGGCAAGAGATGGGTCATGTTTCTGAAGGATGAAACACGTGAGCCGGCACAGAAGAACTTGAAAATGGCTTTTTCTAAGAATCTTACAGGTCCATATACAAAGGCAGGCGAGCCTATCACGGGTAATTACTGGGCTGAGGGTCCGACGGTACTTAAGCAGGGTGAACAGTGGCTTGTGTTTTTTGATAAATACAGGGATCATAAGTACGGAGCCATTGCTTCAACAAATTTAAAGAGCTGGAAGGATGTCTCAGAGAAGATCAGTATGCCGAACGGAATCAGGCATGGTACAATCTTTACTGTGACAGAGGCGGAATTTGCTAAAATTAAGTAGGCCGGTTAACAAAATGACGCCTGATCGGTAACATTCTGATATCTTCAGTTGTGTGATACTCGCTGGTTTGGGGTACGTGTAACCGGGTCCGATTAAGTATTAGCCGCCGGAGCGATGCTTAATCACTAATCAATATGAAATCCAGGTATGGAAGATGGAAATGCTCTGGCTAGGATACTCTTTGGTGAGGTTAATCCATCGGGCAAGCTGACGGCGATGTTCCTCAGGCAAGGGTAGTTGGGTACTTGAACCGGGGAAGTTCGATATTCTGATAGGAAGTTCGTCATCTGATATCAGGTCAGAAAACAGAATAAAGCTCTGATAATCGGGCGTAGACATAAATAATAAATAATTATGTATTAATTAGAGAAATATTCCTACTTTGAGGCGCAGAAATTTATGGTGTTTATCGGACACTTACTAGCACCAAACTTAAGGATTTGTCAGAGATCAACATTGAAAGGAATCATGATCTTACAGGGCATAATGAGGGAATATTGTAAATAATTAAACAGATATATAAACCAAATGAATACGCTTGACACGAAGGATTACATTGTTTTTCTTATCTATTTTGTGATAGTAGCAGGTTATGGACTGTGGATCTATAATCGTAAAAAAGCCGCGAGCATGGGCTCAAAGGACTACTTCCTTGCAGAAGGATCTTTAACCTGGTGGGCAATTGGTGCTTCCCTGATTGCATCTAACATTTCTGCCGAGCAATTTGTGGGGATGAGCGGCTCTGGTTTCCAGATCGGATTAGCTATTTCTGCATACGAGTGGATGGCCGCATTGACGCTGATCATCGTCGCCGTCTTTTTCATTCCGGTTTATTTGAAGAATAAAATTTTTACGATGCCGCAGTTCCTGCATCAGCGATACAATGGGACGGTGGCGATGGTTATGGCTATTTTCTGGCTATTGCTCTATGTGGTAGTAAACTTGACGTCAATTCTCTACCTGGGAGCTATTGCGGTGAGTGCGATTTCCGGTATTAGTTTGACAGTCTGTATGTATTTCCTGGCCTTCTTCGCGATCATTATCACATTGGGAGGCATGAAAGTTATTGGCTATACAGACGTTATTCAGGTATTCTTCCTGATTTTGGGAGGTTTGGCTACTACTTATCTGGCACTTAATCTTGTTGCTGAACACTATGGTAGTTCTGGCGTGCTAAGTGGTTTTAGCCATATGATGGATAAGGCTCCTGAACACTTCGAGATGATTCTGCATCAGGATAACGAAAACTTCCTGGATCTTCCTGGTCTGACTGTATTACTTGGCGGTCTGTGGATTGTGAATCTGAACTATTGGGGATGTAACCAGTATATCGTTCAACGTGCTTTAGGTGCGGATCTTAAAACTGCACGTGAGGGTATCCTATTTGCTGCATTCCTGAAATTACTTATGCCTGTTATCGTGGTTCTTCCTGGTATCGCAGCGTATATTCTGTATAAAGAGGGTTCAGGAACGTTCCCTACAGATATGACGATGAACGGGGAACTCAATCAGGACAGGGCTTATCCTGTGTTATTGAACTTACTTCCTCCGGGTCTAAAAGGATTATCATTTGCGGCTTTGACTGCTGCGGTTGTTGCTTCACTTGCGGGTAAAGCAAATAGTATAGCTACTATCTTCACTCTGGATATCTATAAGAAAGTGTTCAATATCGGGGCAAGTGAAAAGAGGTTGGTCAACGTTGGTAAGCTAAGTGTTATCATTTCAATGATTCTTGGTGTTGTTATTGCACCGCATTTGGGAATTGATAAAAAAGGTGGTTTCCAATACATTCAGGAATACACAGGGTTTGTGTCTCCCGGTATTTTCGCCATGTTTATTCTCGGGTTCTTCTGGAAAAAAGCTACGTCTAGCGCTGCATTGTTTGCAACGGTTGGTGGTTTCTTATTCTCATTGGTGTTCAAGTTTATGCCTGAATGGGTTGATCTAAGCTTCCTGATTCCTTACGGATTTGCAGTCAAGAGCGCTGCTTCTGGTTTGGTTGAAATTCCTTTCCTGGATAGAATGGGGTTCGTATTTGTTATCTGTATGGTAGGTATGTATCTGATCAGTATGTATGAAAGCAGAAACGGTGTTAAACCTGTTTCTCTGGAAGTAGATACTAAAATGTTCAGGGCGCACCCTGCGTTTATTGCAGGTTCAATCCTCGTTATCGGTATTCTTACAGCACTGTATACCATATTCTGGTAATTCAAAGCTCTATAGGTAAGAGAAAGGGCTTCTTCGTTTAAACGAGGGAGCCCTTTCTCTTACCCCTGTCTTTAAGACTAAAGGGTGTACTAATGAATATCGGAGTTGTCAGCTTGAGGAAAAAGGGTTTAGTGGCTTCTATTTATTCGCAAAGACTGTCCTGAGAATATTTATGTTTGGGAAGAGGGCAACAATAAGAAAGCCGGACCTCCAAAAGGTCCGGCTTTCTTATTGTTGCTTAAAAGATTACATCTCAATCATAGCTTTTATAACGCCGTTTTTGGGGTCTAACCAAGACTCAAACTGATCTTTGACTTCGTCAAATTTAACCCGGTGAGTAATGTAAGTAGCAGGGTTAACCAATCCGTCTTTCATGGATCTGATAACATGTTCAAAGTCTTCGCGATGAGCATTTCGGCTGCTCATTAACGTTCCTTCACGTTTATGGAATTCAGGATGACTAACAATAAGCTCACCTTTCTGTAGTCCCACCAATACATACCGCGCTCCGTGAGCCATATACATGAATCCGTTGTTTATGGCACGTTGACTTCCAGTGGCATCAATTATTACAGTTGGGTAGTCTCCGTTTGTGATTTCTTTTAGCCTTGCGTCAACATCATCAGTCATAGGATTGATCGTATAATCAACCTTCAGCTTTTCTTTGCAGAAGGAAAGCCTGTTGTCATTGATGTCCATTGAAATTACCTTACCGCCTGCAATACGTGCAAACTCCATGATGCCCAGACCAATTGGTCCGGCTCCAATTACCAGCACAAATTCACCTGGTTTTACGTCCGCTCTGCTCACCCCATGAGCACCTATTGCCAAAGGTTCTACGAGAGCAAGTTCATCTTCGCTAAGGCCCTCGCCGTGAATAAGTGAGTAAGAAGGAACCGATAGGTATTCGGTCATTCCACCGTCGATATGTACACCACAAACCTTGATGCTGGTGCAGCAGTTACCTTTACCCGAGCGACATGCGATGCACTCACCGCAATTGAAGTAAGGGATAAAAGTAACCCGCTCTCCGGGAGAGAATCCCTCAGCGTTATCGCCTTCAATGAACTCTGCAGCAAGCTCATGACCTAAAACCCTCGGATATTCGAAAAATGGCTGTGAACCTTCAAATGCATGCAGGTCAGTTCCACAGATTCCAATACGCTTAATTTTAAGAATAGAGTAATTCTTCCGTTGTGCAGGATATTCGCCTTCCTGGTAGCTAAACCTGCCAGGAGTCGTACAAACTAGTTTTTTCATTAATAAAAATTGAGCAGCAAATCTAAAATAAATTAATCTATACCGTAAAAGCGGGCGGCGTTACCGCCCCAAAATAATGCCTGCTGGTCTTCCGGAAACTGCGATAGATAGCTGTTGACCATGTCAATCGCAGCAGCGTAGCCACCGGCTACGTTACATACCGGCCAATCGGAACCAAACATGAGGCGTTCAATTCCAAAAGACTCAAAGATAACGTCCAGATAGGGGTAAAAGTCTTCGTTCTTCCAGCTCTGCCAATTTGCCTCAGTAACCATTCCCGACACTTTGCAATAAACGTTAAGGTTTTTTGCTAGCTCCTGTATACCGGGGATCCAGTCGTGTAAAGCTTGGTTCCGGATGTCTGGCTTGGCCATATGGTCTAATACGAAGCTTTGCTCCGGAAAAGTAGCACAGAGCTCAGAGGCATAAAAGAGTTGGTCTCTGAAGATTAAAAGATCGTAAGTAAAGCCGAACCGTTTTAAATGTCCTATTCCCCGCTTAAATGCGGGTTCCAGCATCAGTGCCCGATTCGACTCACCCTGCAAAACATGACGATAACCTCTCATGATTTTATACTGGCTATAGAACTGCAATGTTTCCTCGATGTTTTCTGCCTGAAGATCAACCCATCCAACAATACCTTTAATGAAAGGGTGCATTGACGCAAGTTCTATAAGGAATGCGTTATCCGCTTCAGACTGGTCTGATTGTACTGCGATACATCCATGAATGGATTGCTTATCAAGCTCAAGTTTGAGGTCTTCCGGAAGGAAGTCCCGTTGAATGACACGCATGTCATCATCAATCCACGCATCTCTCACTGGATCAAAACGCCAGAAATGCTGATGAGAATCTAACTTTAACATAACTATCTACTTTCAGTTGAGATTTTATGTCCTTTTATACCAAAATACAGGATGAAAAGGAAGCATAATATAGGTACGATATAGGCAACTTGAATACTTCCTGTCTGATCAGAAATATATCCCATAATAGTTGGGATAATAGCCCCACCAATAATGGCCATAACCAGGAACGAAGAGGCAATCTTAGTTTCTTCACCAAGTCCCTTAATGCCCAGTGCAAATATCGTCGGGAACATAATAGACATGAAGAAAGGCACCACCGCCAGCGCATATAGAGCCACACTGCCCTCAAAGGTCACCGAGACGATCAGGAGCAATACACTGATCACCGAATAAAGGCTCAATAATTTGGCTGCTTTGATATAACGCATCAGGAAAGTTCCAACGAAACGCCCCACCATGAAGCCCACCATTGCTAATGAGCCCCATATAAATGCAGCCTCCTTTTCGTTTACATCTGCAACAAACTTGGCGTATCTTATAAAAAAGCTACCAATTCCAACCTGTGCACCTACATATAGTAACTCAGCAAATACTGCCCATGAAAGATGTTTATGACGCAGTACTTTTATAGAAAAGCTTGATGGTGCCCCATGAAGTTCACTATCATCTGCTTTTACTTCAGGCAGCTTAACAGCGAGAAACAGGAGGATCAACAAAGCTACAACTCCCGCTATTATCAGGTAAGGTATCTTTACGCTATCGGCCTCATACTGTAAATACTGATTTAACTGAGCTGCAGTCATTGCGCTTAATTCCTCTGGAGTGTGTTCTATGCCGGATAAAATTACCTGGCCTCCTACAATAGGTGCTAAAAATGCACCAACACCATTAAAAGACTGAGCAAAGTTAAGCCGCTGTTCAGAAGTATCTTTATCTCCAAGAACGGAAATGTACGGGTTTGCCACGGTCTCCAGGAAAGTAGCGCCACTGGCAATAATAAAGAATGCAGTGAGGAAGAAAATGTAATCTCTTGATGAAGCTGCCGGAATAACCAACAAAGCACCAATCACATATAAAACTAATCCGGTAATGATACCTTTTTTGTAGCCAAATTTATGCATGAATAACCCCGCTGGAATAGCAATGACAAAGTATGCAACGGCTACAGCAACGTCGATATAAGACGACTGAGTGTCATTTAATTGAAGTGCTTTACGCAAATGGGGGATTAAGATGGGATTTATGTTGTGTAACAGAGCCCATAAAAAAAATAAGGAAGTGACAAGAATAATTGGAATAAGGTATTGATTTCTCTTAGCCATTTAACAATAATTGAATTTATAAGAAAGTTTATAGGTTCAAATGTATACAATAAACTGACTAAAATTCTTCACCTGGTGAATCAATTTGAGGTTCTTCCCGTTTCTTGTTCCTTTGCTGATTGTCCGAATTGCCAAACCGATAACTAAACGTCAACGTACTCATCCTGCCCATCATCCGTCTTCTGAACTCCCGGTTAAATTCTGCCGTCTCAGTGACCATGCCCCACTTACGGCTGTTGAAGATATCCCTCATGTTAAAGGACAGACTACCCTTTTTCTTCAGGACGTCCAGTTTTAGCGCTGCGTCTGTGCCGAACATTTCCCTTCCGCGTCCCTGAGCCGTTACTCGTCTGGCCATATATTCCATGTTCAGCTGTGCCGACAAGTTAGGCACGATCTGCGCATTGGCCATCAGTTTTGCATTCCAATTGAAGCCATCGTTACTGGGGATGTTAAACTCTTCGCTCCCGGAAAAGTTGTTATAGAAAAAGTTTAGATTTCCAGTAAGATTAAAGCCCTTGAAAAGGTCAGCCTTAGATATCAGTTCCAGCCCCGTAGCACGATTTCTTGCAAGGTTCGCAAATTGAGTAAGGGTAGTTGTGCTGTCTACACGCTGCTGGATTCCTTCAACGACATCATTCACCTGTCTGAAATAAAGAGAGGAAGTAAATGTTACCGCCTTCCAGTATTTCATGTGACTAAATTCAAAGGAATGGATGTCCTCCGGCTTCAAATTGGGGTTACCTACACGAATATTGTTCGGGTCAGATATGTCTCTGAATGGGTTGATCTGCCATCCCCTTGGGCGGTTAACACGGCGTGTATAGCTTAACTGAAGTTGGTTGTCGTTCTTTAACTTTTGTGTTAAGAAGACACTCGGATATACGCGGAAGTAGTCCAGTTTCCCTTCTGCCATAACCGGCTCAAGAGATGTAGGATCCAAACTTCTGTAAATGGTGTTCAAATTCGCCTGTTCAGCCCGTAGCCCGAACTGGAAGCCAAACTTCTCCGTGATCTGATTCTGATAATTACCATAAAGAGCATGTACCTGATCTTCCATGTCGAAGTCGTTGGTCAGAAAGTAATCACGCTCAAAGCCCTGTGTCAGGCGGTTAAATCTGTCAGAAACCTGAGACTCTGCGTTCTTGCGCAAGGTTCCCCGATAGCCAGCTTCCAGTTTCTGGGTACTGTTAAAAGGTAATATATAGTCAATCTGAAAATTGTAGTTATCCCGGCCTTGCCCGTTTGCAGTTGTTCTGCGGTCCAGCGTATCCTTCATCGCCCCACCGAAGGTATAAAAGTTCTGATTAAAAAACTGTTCCTCATCCTCTGTGCTTCGTCCATAGGAAAGGTTGGCCGAAAGCTCTTCGCCCTGACGTGCAAATTTCCTGATGAAGTCAAGACTGAGATCGTAACCTTTGTCTTTCTCTGTTTCATCCGCACTTCTAAAGCTCGTGCCATCAAGATCGGTCGAATAGTTCTGATAGAGATAATTGATGTCCTCAGTGTCATCTCCCGAGCGATAGTTTACATTCCCTGATATTCCAAGAGTAGTTTTATCATTGATATAGTAGTCCAGGCCAACCTTTGCCGTATTGCCTTCATTATGACGGTTAGACGAAGTCGTGTTATTCAATATGCTGTTATTGTCCAGAAAAAAAGTATTGTTGAAGCCTGAACCTTCTCTGTTTGAATATCGATAGCTATGATTACCGTAAAGATTTACCTTCCCGTCACGATAGCTCAGATTTGTATTCACATTATAATTATCCAAGGTTCCTGCAGAAACAGAAAAGCCGCCATTGAAACCTACGCGCTGATTCTTCTTTAGTATGATATTAATAATTCCTGTTTGCCCTTCAGCATCATATTTCGAAGATGGATTGGTGATAAGTTCAACCGTTTCGATAGAGCTCGCTGGAAGTGATTGCAGCAGACTGGCCATATCTCCGCCTCCAATAGCGGAAGGGCGGCCGTCTATGAGAATCCGCACATTACTCGTTCCGCGGAGGCTTACATTGCCGTCAATGTCAACAGACAGGGTAGGAACGTTTTCAAGAATATCAGTTGCTGATCCTCCTGCACTGACCAGGTTTTGCTCCACACTGAAGACTTTACGATCAACACCCAGCTGTATAGTGCTTTTTTTTGCCTCAACCACCACTTCTTTCAGCACACTAGCCTTACCCATAGTCAGTTTTATAGCGCCAAGGTTAACTTCCGGCTTCTGTTGACTCAGGATTATACTTTCCTGGTTTATAGGTTGGTACCCCAGAAACGAAACCTTGAGGGTGTATGTTCCCCAAGGCAGAGCTCTGAAAGTAAAGCTTCCGTCAGCAGCAGACTGTCCCCCTTTTACCGTCTGTCCGCTTCCTGATTCCACTATGGCAAGCGACGCAAAGTCGACCGGCTTGCCGGTTAGGGCGTCAGTAACTCTTCCACTAATTACTCCACTTGCCCCAGCTTGTGCAAAAAGAAAGTTCGCAACAGAGAGTAAAAAAACAATAATACCTAATGATCTCATAAATAGACTATTCATATCAAACGCAGGATGCAAAGAAAGGTGATTTGAATATGAATAGGTTCTGGTAACTATTTTATTACTCGACGCTCACGGTAAGGCCTTCCTGTTTAAGGATTTTTCTATAAACCTCGACTTCAGTGAAGGATCCCTCCAGGATAGCGCACTTTCCATCGTTGTGTACAGTCCAGGCTATTCTCTCAGCCTGCTTATCAGAATAGTCCAGATATTTGATCAGACAGAAGATGACGTGCTCAAATGTGTTGACTTCGTCATTCCAAAGTATCAACTTATGACTGGACTTCAGCCCCGCTAATACTTCCTCCAGAGAAAAACTCTCCACTTCAGTCTCTGTTCCGGCAAAACGAATTTTCATAAGAGCCAAATTTAGTGAAATATGGCTGTTTTCGGAAATAGAATACATCTAAAAGCCTCTGCCTTTTAAAATCCTCTATTTCACCGTATACCTGAAAGTTTTTCTAAACAAGCCACCTTTACTGTCGAGCCCTTCGGCAACAACCTTGTAAACTCCCGGGTTGTCGGATGTGAAGTAGCTGATCTGAGCCTTTCCTGTTGAACTGGTTAAACCATGCGGCACCCACAATACCGTGGTACGAAGATCAGGAAGCGATTTATTGATGCTAGGGTTATCATAATTGGGAGAATAGAACTCTCTCGCTACATGATAGCCAGCCGGACTATACGTAATAATCCCCGGCGTATAACTATTGTAAGAGTAATTAGGTTCGCCGCGCCTGGTGTTAATGATAAGTACGCCACCGCCGCCGCGCATCCCATAAATAGCAGTATTGCCAATCGTCCTTAATACTTCTATCGACTCGACATCAGAAGGATGAAGCATCGATAGGTATTCAGGTTCGACATACATCCCATCAAGGATGATCTGCATAGGCGTATTCATGCTTCTTGTAGAATAGGCTATACCGGCCTGAAAAGTTACTCCCATGAGTCCCTGAAGACATTGCTCAAGTGTTACACAGTCCTGCAATTTTTCTCTGGTAACAACAGCATCTGCTCCACCCGGGCCATTCAGATTGCTTGAGTTCCTAAGGGTCGGTTTTTTCTCCGATACTTTTACCTCGTCAAGCATGATATTCCGTCTTACCAGGCCCAGTTTTCTAAGCTGGGCGTATTCATCCCCTCTTACCCGTAAATACGGTAGTATAGAGGCATTAACGTTTAAAACGATGTCAGGACTATTCTTGCTTTTGGTTACCAGTTGTGGGGGTACACGATCAAGTTCAATCTCGACGAGCTTTTTGTCTTTTGCATTCCGCGCTTGAATAACAAAACGGGTGCTGTCTGTAAACTTCAAATTGTTGAAGCTGAACCGCCCGTCCGGCCCTGTAAGCGTGTCGAGTAGGAGGCCGCTACCCTTAGATGCCAGAATCATTACCTTACCATTTGCTACAGGCTTACCACCGAGCGTCTTAACAGTTCCGCTAATTGATATCCCGGTTTCAGGTTTGAAGGCGATGCCTGGTAAAGTGCCGGCCAACGTGTTTTTCCATGTAAACCTGCTCCATCCCTGTGTCATCATCAGGTTATCCAGATGACGATCTTTTGCCTCGCTAACACTGGAAAAGTAATAATTCGGCTTTTCAATATAACCCTTTAAATCCGAACTCAGGAGAAGGTGTGATAATATCGTCGTCTCATCATCCTCATCAAAGGGAATCTTGCTTTCATTTATCACAGCCAGCGAAAAAGCACTGGCCACCGGAGCTTGGGCGGTATCCTGGACCATGATCGACATATCCACTTTCTCTCTAAGGCCATACTCCGTCTTGTTATTCGATATTGTCATTTCAATAGACGGTGCGTGGCGGATAAACACCAGCCGCTCCGCCACCGGAGTAAAACCCTCCGAAAATAAGGTCAGACGCACTATGCCCGTATGAAATCTGTTTTTTGGTATAGAGGCAGTCAGGTTTGCCTTATTCAACATGTTGCGCCCAACAAACTTCACTACGCCGTTCGACTCAGCGATTAAGGTCACCGGTGATGGGCCTACCAAGTCAGCACTCGCAGAGATATTTATCTTCAAGCTGGTATCATCCTCATTGTTCACAAACAAATTATACCCGGAAGCCTGAGCTCTCGGCAGATTAAAGCTTTTTTCAGAGCCATCTTCGAAAGTGACCGTGGCTGTGTAAGTCTTGCCCGGAGAGGGGTGGAACACAAAGGTACCCATTCCTGCATGCTCGGTTTTAAACTCCTTTATTACCGCACCCGTGTTGTCCTTCAACATTCCCGATAGAGTGCGACTCAATCCATCAGAACCCACAGCTTTAAAAGCAACCCTTCCACGAGTGCCTTCAATCAGTTGTCCACCTTCCGGAAAGAATTGCACGTCAACTTCCGTATTGGTCGACTTGATCAGGAAAGACTTGTTCTGGAAAACTTTGTCTCCGGTTTCAATCTGCGTAAAGATTCTGCCAGACTTCAGTAAAAACGACTGCTTGTTCGTAAACCCGATCGTGAGTTTGCCGTCCTGATCTGTTATGCCTTTCCCTTTTGAAATTACCCGGCTATCCAGTTCAATGCTATAACTTACCTCCCGTGAGGATACCGGTTTGCCTTCATTGTCGGTGTACAAAACATCTGCCCTGACACGCTCTTCTGAGCCTGACTTATCAAAAGCATAGCTAACGGAGGCATTGATCTGGTTAGGCAAGGACCGTCCGACGCTGATCACCTTGTCGAAGTAATACTCTTCGCCAAAGTTGCGCATCCAGTTGGTATAAGCCCTCAGCCGGTAGTTACCCTCAGTAAGTGAATCTGTCAAAACCATGTCCCCCCAGGCAAGTCCCAGAACGACAGGGATGCGGAGCGACTTCTTTACAGAATCCCGCTCATTTATAAGGTCTACGTACAGAATCTTGCTCAGGCCCGATAATTCATTTTTCTCGGCATTTACAATGTAACCTTTAAGCCATAGGCTGTCACCCACAACATAGTACGGCTTGTCAGTATGGATGTGGATCTTTTCCTGAGGATAATCGCTCAAAATCTGCTGTAGCCTGCTGATCAGGCCATTCAGAGGATCCTCCTGTGCAGCTAAATTAAAACCTAACGTAGAGCAAAGTATAAGACCACAGAAGAGGACGAGAAAGCGCTTCATAATAGGGTTCAAATCTGACCCCAATTTACTAATTAATACGCCCTTTCAAGCAATAAAAGAGATACTTAGAAAGTATTTTTCCACATCATGCTTTCAACAGGCTTCGTTGTTTTTCTGCTGTATTTAGCATTGTCTTTCGTATTGTATAAGGTCTCAATTTCACCCTCCACAACAAAGTAGATCAGCTGACCGATCGGCATTCCCGGGTAGATCTTCACAGGCTGTGTTACCGAGATCTCCAGCGTCCAGGTATTACAGAATCCAACATCACCCTTGCCAGCCGTAGCATGAATATCGATTCCCAATCTGCCGGTGCTCGACTTGCCTTCCAGAAAAGGGACATGACTATGAGTCTCTGTATACTCCACAGTAACGCCCAGGTAGAGCGTATTCGGTTGCAGTACAAAACCGTCTTTTGGTATTTCAAAATGAAGGATCTCGTTATGCTCCTTAGCATCCAGAACCCTTTTGTTATAAGTCGCCAGATATTTTCCAAGGTGTACGTCATAGGAATTCGTTCCCAGACACTCCCTTCTGAACGGCTCGATGATGATACTTCCCTTTTCTATTTCTTCTAAAATGCGTTTGTCCGACAGGATCATATTCTGAAACTTTCGCCGAAATTAGCCATAATTTAGATTTTTTACCTAAATATTATGGCTTGCGTTCAAGATTGAAACCCTTTTGTCTTAATATTGTATATCCTCCATACAGGGTCGTCTCAAAGACATCATGTATGCTGGGGCAACGTGTTCAAATAGCAGGTGCTGCAATATGAAGTGCATCAAATGAAAATAAAATCATAGAATGGGACTAGCTTATCACAAGCAAATTGATTCTAAGACCAGCTTTGCGGTTTGGAAAATAGAGGAGTCTGCCGAAGATCTATATTCACGCCTGCAGTTAAATGACAGGGAGAATGCTTACCTCGACAGTTTAAGTAAAGGCAAACGGAACCTGCACTGGCTCAGTACCCGCAATCTCCTTCGTAAGATGTTAAACACGAGCCAGTACATCGACTGTCGGGTTGACGATCACGGGAAGCCCTATCTGGTCAATTTTCCGCACCATATATCTTTCAGTCATTCTTTCGACTATGCCGCCGTTATGATAAGCGAAGACAAGCCGGTAGGCATTGATATTGAGCTGGTCAAAAGCAAGATAACCAGAGTAGCGAAAAAGTTCATGTCCGCAGACGAACTTACCTTTATTGATCCTGAAAATACAATTACACACCTTTACACCTGCTGGTGTGCTAAAGAAGCGATCTATAAGCTCCATGGTAAGCCGAACGTCTCATTCAAGGACCATATCCATTTGCGTCCATTCAATTATAAGGGAGAGGGATGCTTTGAAGCCAGCTTGCGGGCAGACGACGAAATGAGGTTTGATGTGCACTATGAATGTTTTGCCGATTACATGATTGGCTACGTAGCAGGTTTTACAGCAATAAATAATGCCATGATAACTTCGTCATCGTTAAACACAAATAATATGCTCGATGAAAAATAATAAAGTAAGCTTCCAGGATTGGGGACTCGTAGATTATCAGGAGGCTTGGGACAGGCAGGAGAGCATCTTTTCCGGAATCGTTGCTTCAAAAACCGCTAACAGGGACAACCAAACAACTACTCCTACAGAGAACTACCTTGTTTTCGTAGAGCACCCGCACGTTTATACACTGGGCAAAAGCGGCAAACCCGAAAATCTGCTACTCGACGAGAAAGGGCTCGAAGAGAAGTCAGCCTCATATTATAAAATTAATAGGGGAGGAGACATTACCTATCATGGTCCAGGCCAGATAGTCGGATACCCCATTCTTGACCTTGATAATTTTTTCACAGATATCCATCTTTACCTGCGTACGCTCGAAGAAGCGATCATTCAGACCCTTGCCGAGTACGGAATCCAGGCAGGTCGTTACCCTGGCTACACCGGCGTCTGGATCGATCCCGATAATGATAAAGCAAGAAAGATCTGCGCAATGGGTGTCAGATGCAGCAGATGGGTTACCATGCACGGATTTGCTTTTAACGTCAACTCAAATCTCGACTATTTCAAAAATATCGTGCCTTGCGGCATTGACGATAAAGACGTAACCTCCATGGCCCGCGAGCTGGGGCATCCTCTAGATGCTGAACACGTGAAAGTACTTCTGAAACAAAAAATCGCCACGTTGTTTAACATGGAAATCCTTAGCCAGAAGGAGCGCATACTTTAAACTCTTTGTAGCTTCTCCGCTGCTCTTTCCAATGTTTCATCTTTCTTTGCAAAGCAAAAGCGGATGATTCCAAAATCAGTTCCCTTGGCATAAAAAGCGGAAACAGGGATAACAGCGACACCAATTTCTGTAGTTAGCCGTTTTGCAAACTCAGTATCTTTCTCGCCTGAGATGCGATCAAATCGCGCAGTCTGAAAGTACGATCCCTCACATTCAAGCAATTTAAACCGGCTGCCTTGCATCAACCCAGAGAAGTAATCGCGTTTAGCCTGATAGAATTCACTCAGGCCCTCGTAATGCGATCTGTCTGCGAGAAAGTCAGCGATAGCATGCTGCACCGGAGTATTTACACTAAAAATCTGGAACTGATGAATTTTTCTGAACTCCTCCATTAGCGGAGCAGGTCCCATGCAATATCCGGTCTTCCAGCCGGTGTTATGAAACAACTTGCCGAAGGATGCGCAGATCAGGCTTCTTTCACGCAGCTCCGGGTACCTGGCCATGCTAAGATGTTGCTGCCCGTCGTAAATCATATGCTCATAAACCTCATCGCTCAGTATCAGTATGTCGGTATTGTTTGTAATGGCAATAAGCTCCTGAATATCTTCTTCCTTCAACGTGGTTCCCGTCGGATTCTGCGGAGTATTCAGGATGATCATGCGGGTATGTGCTGAGATCAGCTTCCGTACCGCTTTCCAGTCGATCTTATAATTCGGTGGACTTAATTCATAGGATTTCACAAAGCCGCCTACCAGCTTAACGGCTGGAGCATATGAGTCATACGCCGGATCAAAGATGATAACCTCATCGTTTGGATGCACCAGCGCCGCAATAGCCGTAAAAATCGCCTGTGTTCCTCCTGCAGTAACAGTTACTTCCGTTTCCGGATGATAGTCAGCTCCATACAACATATTTGCCTTCTCTGAAATGCGCTCACGCAGCAGACCTACACCCGTCATTGGCGCATACTGGTTATGCCCTGCTCTCATGTGTTTGTTTACCAGCCTGATGAGTTCAGGATCACAATCAAAGTCAGGGTATCCCTGAGAGAGGTTGATAGCTCCGCTTTCATGCGCCATGCGGGACATAACAGTAAATATAGTAGTACCCGAAGAAGGTAACTTGGACGTCAGATGTATCATCATGGCTAAAATAGCAGTAAAAGGCCTTTTCTTCAAGAAATATCAGCACATACGTTGATTAAATTATGCACAATTTCACAGTCCATAAAATGACTAAACCTGCAGGTTAATATATTTAAAAAGTTAAATTTGATGCTGAACTACAAATTAAAATCACTTTATACGAAATGAAAATCCAACTGAAAACACCTTGGCTTTATGCGGCGTGCCTGCTTGCGCTTGGCGCGTGCACAAACTCCACAAATCAAAACAAAACCACAGATATGACTGATAGTACAGAGGCGGCTATTCCCGCCAAGGAATCTTTCCAATCGACAATAGACGGAAAGAAAACGGATCTTTTCATTCTAAAGAACAAAAACAATGTACAAGCGGCCATTACAAACTACGGCGGCCGCCTGGTCAGCCTGCTCATACCAGACAAAAATGGCAAGTTCCTGGATGTAGTAGCTGGCTTTGACAATGTAGACGATTATACGAAGGGTGCCGACACCTACTTTGGCGCAACTATCGGTCGCTACGGCAACCGTATCGCTAAGGGTAAGTTCAGCATTGATGGTAATGAGTATGCCCTGGCCACCAACAATGGAGCAAATCATCTTCACGGAGGACCTAAAGGATTTTCAAGAGTGATATGGGATGCAAAGCAGACTGCTGATAATCAGCTTGAGCTAAACTATCTGTCGAAGGACGGAGAAGAAGGCTATCCGGGTAACCTCACCGTTAAAGTGACTTATACATTAACAGACGATAACGAAGTAAAGATTGACTACCTGGCAACTACAGACAAGAAAACAGTCGTGAACCTGACAAATCACTCTTTCTTCAACCTGAACGGAATCGCCAGTGGATCGATCAACGAGCACCTTCTTCAGATCAATGCTGAAGAGTTCACACCGGTAGATTCAACCCTGATTCCTACAGGAAAGAACGAGAAAGTGGAGGGTACTCCGTTCGACTTCAGAAAACCTACTGCTATCGGATCAAGGATCGATGCCGACCATATTCAGTTGAAATACGGAAACGGCTATGACCACAACTTCGTGCATGCAAACAAGAAGTCAACTAACCTGGAAACCCTGGCTATCGCTACGGGCGACAAGTCAGGTATCGTAATGGAGGTATTGAGCAATGAGCCTGGAGTGCAATTCTACGGAGGAAACTTCCTGGAAGGCGCAAATACCCTGAAGCAAGGTGTTAAAGATGAATTCAGAACATCGTTCTGTCTTGAAACGCAGCACTTCCCTGATTCACCGAATCAGCCATCGTTCCCGTCAACACTTCTCAATCCCGGAGATACATACAAAACCACCACAATTTATAAGTTCACTGCTAAATAAGCAAATAGGCAGAACCTGTAAAAAGAAAGCCCTGATGCGGTATCGCATCAGGGCTTTTATATATTGAATGTATCAGAAGATACAGGCTAATGATGGGATTACATCATACCGCCCATACCGCCACCCATCGGAGGCATACCAGCACCGCCTTTTTCCTCTTCAGGATCATCAGCAAGTACAACCTCTGTAGTTAACAGCATAGCAGCGATAGAAGCAGCATTCTCTAATGCAACGCGACCAACCTTAGTAGGGTCGATAACACCAGCACCGATTAAGTTTTCGTAAACATCAGTACGAGCATTGTAACCGAAGTCAGCAGTTCCTTCTTTCACTTTCTGAACAACGATAGAACCTTCGATTCCAGCGTTCTCGCAGATCTGGCGAAGAGGCTCTTCGATAGCGCGACGGATGATTTGGATACCAGTGTTTTCGTCTTCGTTTGATCCCTTAAGATCAGCTAAAGCAGCAACTGCACGAATGAACGCAACACCCCCACCAGCAACGATACCTTCTTCAACCGCAGCACGGGTTGCATGTAAAGCATCATCCACACGGTCTTTCTTCTCTTTCATCTCCACTTCAGTTGCAGCACCAACATAAAGTACAGCAACACCACCAGCTAATTTAGCTAGGCGCTCCTGCAATTTCTCGCGGTCGTAATCAGAAGTAGTTGCTTCAATCTGAGATTTGATCTGCGCAACACGAGCTTTGATATCATCAGAGCTACCAGCACCGTTGATCACAGTAGTATTGTCTTTGTCAATAACTACTTTCTCAGCCTGTCCTAAATAAGTAAGGTCAGCATTCTCAAGCTTGTAACCTCTTTCTTCAGAAATTACAGTACCACCAGTTAAGATAGCGATGTCTTCAAGCATTGCTTTACGACGGTCACCGAATCCTGGAGCCTTAACAGCAGCAACTTTCAGAGATCCGCGGATCTTGTTCACTACAAGAGTAGCAAGAGCTTCACCATCTAAGTCTTCAGCAATGATCAATAAAGGCTTACCAGTCTGAACTTGTTTTTCCAATACCGGAAGTAACTCTTTCATGCTGCTGATCTTCTTGTCGTAGATCAGGATGTAAGGATTCTCCAGCTCAACTTCCATTTTGTCAGAGTTGGTAACAAAGTAAGGAGAAAGGTAACCACGGTCAAACTGCATACCTTCTACAGTCTTCACCTCAGTTTCAGTACCCTTAGCTTCTTCAACAGTGATAACACCGTCTTTGCCAACTTTAGCCATTGCTTCAGCGATCAAAGAACCGATAATCTCGTCGTTGTTTGCAGAGATCGAAGCAACCTGTTTGATCTTATTATTGTCTTCACCAACAGTCTGAGACTGCTCTTTCAGATTAGCAACAACAGCAGCAACAGCCTTGTCAATACCACGTTTTAAATCCATTGGATTTGCGCCCGCAGCAACGTTTTTAACACCTGCAGTAACGATAGCCTGAGCCAATACAGTAGCAGTTGTAGTTCCGTCGCCTGCAATATCAGCAGTTTTAGAAGCTACTTCCTTTACCATCTGAGCACCCATGTTTTCAAGAGGATCTTTCAGGTCAATTTCTTTTGCAACAGTTACACCGTCTTTTGTGATTGCAGGTGAACCGAATTTCTTATCAATGATTACGTTGCGGCCTTTTGGTCCCAATGTAACCTTTACTGCGTTTGCTAATGTGTCAACACCTTTTTTCAGGGCGTCGCGCGCTTCAACATTGTATTTAACTTGTTTTGCCATTTCTATTGAATATTTTTAATAAATAATTTAGGGGATTATAAAATCGCGTAAATATCAGATTCACGCATAATCAAATATTCCTTACCTTCATAGGTAATCTCAGTACCGGCATATTTGCCATATAAAACCTCGTCTCCAACTTTAACAGTTAAAGGCTCGTCTACTTTGCCATCACCAACTGCAACTACAGTGCCTCTTTGAGGTTTTTCCTTCGCGGTATCCGGAATGTAGATACCAGATGCTGTTTTTTCTTCAGCAGGAGCAGCTTCAACTACTACTCTATCTGCGATTGGTTTAATATTTAATGCCATTTTTAATGAATATTAGTTTTGTCCTTAAGCAGTCAGATTCTGTGCCAAAGGCCTAAACGGTGTCATGCTGTCAGTGTTGTCATGGGAAGCCCTGCAAAAATGTGCTTAAACGCAAAAAGGCTGCATCCTTGCGGTGCAGCCTTTCGGTATAGAATAATGCTTGTTATCTTTTTGATGTGTCAGACAAGCCCGGAAGAGGGGCTGGCGCAGGTGCCACAGGAGCATTTGAGCCCTTGTTGATCTGGTTCTGAATCTCTTGTGCTTCTCTGCTCTGAGACGCTCCCTGCGGAACAACCACGTTAGCAAATAATACAAGTACCATCAGGCTGATCGTTAAGATCCAGGTTCCTTTTTCCAGGAAGTCTCCGGTTCGTTGCACACCCATAATATTGTTAGAACCAGCAAACCCGGAAGTCAAACCTCCGCCTTTTGGCTCCTGAATTAAAATAATCAATCCCAAAAGGATGCAAATGATAATGGCAACAATGATGATAACGTAAAACATATCTTGTAATTAGCTGATTCTCTTTTCTAAATTTTCAATTTGGCTTGCAAAGTAAATACTTTTATCCGGATATTTCAAACTTAATTTCCTGTAGGTTTCAATTGCTTTATCGAAAAGCATCTGATCAGTATAAATTTTAGCTAAAGTTTCCGAAACCAGCTCCAGATTGTCCTCTGAACTTTTCCTGGCCTTATTCTCCGTATCGACTTTTGCGGTGCTTGGAGGCTTGATCTGAGGTTCTTCCTTAATGAATTTCTCAATAATGATGTCCTCTTTTCGCTTCAGCTCAAACTCTACAGTTGCGTTCGCAGCAATCGTATTCAGCTCAGGCTGAATATGAAAAATATTCTCTATGATTTGCTGGTCCAGCAGGGGAGAGGCTGCAGGTGCGGTAGTTCTTCTGGCGGGTGCATTTGGCGCATAAGGCTGGTAGGTCTCCTCAAACTCTTTGCGGGTTTTATGCAGCCACCACAAGAAAGTGTAGGGAAGAGTATCATCGTCGTATCTGGACACTTCCTCTTTCCCTTTTTCAACAGCAGGCTCCGTTTTCACAGCGCTTAACACAGCCTTAAGCGGGTCAATGGCAGATTTGTTAAATGCAAAGTAGTCAGACGACGCGATACTTTCCACAGCCACATGATTCGTCACCGATTCTTTTTCCACAAGCCCTGCCTCCGCTTCCTGCTCAGGAAGTTCAGATTCGGGGATCACCGTCTCAATAAGTTCAGCAGGTTCTTGAAAAACAGTACTTTCCTCGGCACTCGCTTCTTCTTCAGCTGTTTCTTCCTCTGTACTTTCTTCAACAGAAGGTTCTACAGCCGAAGCCTCTTCGCCGGTAAGCTCTTCCGCCTCGTCCTCTTCCACATATTCTTCTATCAGCAGGGTGCCTTCCTGTTCTTTCAACGCATCTCCAGCTCCATTCTCTTGCTCCTCAGTCGGCTCCTCCTGTCCAGATTCAACCGGCCCTTTCCCCTCAACAAATTCCTCTATATCAGATTCATCTCCGTCAAATGCCGCTGCCTCTGTTTCCGGGGTAACCGTTTCAATATCATGATGGACCGCTTGTCTCGAAGTAACAGGCACTGAAAGTTCCGGCAGACTGATATCTTCGCCTTCGTCTGACAAATCAATATCCGGCTGGAAATATTGAGGTTCATTCATGAACCGGTAAAGTACATCCCTCCTTGGCGCATACACAGAAGCCTTTTTTAGATAACTTTCATAAGTCGCCTGATCTTCCGTACGCAGTGCAGAGGCATTTGCAAAATGCAGCGGCTGGCAGTAAGGAAACTTTAGAACAAGATATTTCAGTGCAGCCCTGTCCGCATCCGTCCATTTTTCAGAGGGTGACAAAAACTTTAAAAATTCCCTGTTTCCTGATGCCTGAAGTTTTTCCACGTTTTTTCTTTAATGAATGTATCCCTTGATTACCAGTTTGCAAAAGCTCTGTTGAAAATATCTTCAGTGAGCAACTTGTTAATCTCTTGTATAGCAGACTGCTCCTGGGCCTGAACATTACTTCCCGGAAGCTCCTTGAAACGGGTAAAAGGCGCCTCAAAGCTATATTCATTATCCACAGCGTTGACAAACTTTACCTGCACCGTGATGCTGATACGTGTTGCCTCAGCAATTTCGTTACCCGTCACAGCAACCGGTCTGATGCTGTAATCCGTTATGCGGCCTTCAAAGTTCCCGTCCGCATTGTCTCTGGCGATGCTGAGACTCGACTGGTTCCGGATCCTTTCCTTGAGTGCTTCAGTAAACTGCTGACTCAGGCCAGGCACAACCAATGGCGCGCTGTTCTCAAAGAATTGAACAGACACCGTTTTCATGTCTGCCGGTATAGATGCTCCCGTAAAGCTGTATATCCCGCATGATTGGAATAAAAATAACAGGGGAATAAAAAGAAAAGTTCTTTTCAATAATACGTTCATGTACTTGCTTAATTCAGGTTCAACTCTTTAATCTTCCTGTAGAGGGTACGTTCAGAAATACCAAGCTCATTAGCGGCCAGCTTACGCTTTCCTTTATGTTTTTTTAGTGCCTTTTTAATCAGGTCAGACTCTTTCTCTACAAGCGAAAGTGATTCTTCCACCTCTTCTGAATGTGGAACGTAACTAAACTCGTTCTTCTTCTCTACCTCAGGCTTATGCAATACAAATGGGACCGCCGGAGCAATAGCCGGAAATTCGACATCCTGATAAAGCTGTTGTACCATGTGATGATTTTCAGCGATCGACGCGGAGTTTCCTCCGTTCTTTATAATCTCTGCAACCAGCTTTTTCAGTTCAAGCATATCACGCTTCATATCAAAAAGCACCTTATAGAGGATATCCCTCTCGGAAAAATCCTCTTTTGCATCCTGTTTAATCCGCATCGGCAGATTGCTTGTCCCTGCTTCCTGAGGAATGTATTGAAGGATACTCTGTCCTGTCAGGTTCCTGTCTTTTTCCAGAACCGCAATCTGCTCAGCCACATTTTTCAGCTGACGCACATTTCCCGGCCAGCTGTAATTGGTCAGGATATGTCTTGCTTCCGGATCCAATTGAACCGAAGGACTCCTGTATTTATGTGTAAAGTCAGCAATAAACTTGCGGAACAATAAGTATATATCTTCCTTACGCTCCCTTAAAGGCGGAATTTTCAAAGGCACAGTACTCAAACGGTAATAAAGATCTTCCCTGAATTTACCGTTTTTCACCGCATCATAAACATCCACATTCGTTGCAGCAACCACACGAACGTCGGTTTTCTGCACTTTGGACGAACCTACACGAAGGTATTCGCCCGATTCCAGGATACGAAGCAGACGAGCCTGCGTTCCGATCGGGAGCTCCGCCACCTCATCCAGAAAGATAGTTCCTCCGTTTACAACCTCGAAATATCCCTTACGGGCTTCATGTGCGCCGGTAAAGGAACCTTTCTCATGCCCAAACAGCTCCGAGTCGATCGTTCCTTCAGGTATCGCACCACAGTTTACAGCAATAAAGGCTCCGTGCTTACGCGCACTCATCTGATGGATGATGTGCGAAAACACTTCTTTTCCGCTACCGCTTTCACCTGTGATCAACACAGAAATATCGGTTGGGGCAACCTGACTTGCAATATCAATAGCACGGTTAAGCAATGGCGAACTGCCAATAATGCCAAACCGGTTTTTTATATCCTGTGTATCCATGTATTAATCTAAACTATCCAACAATTCTGCCAATCAATGTGGCAGGAGTACAACGTTCAATCAGCACGTTAACGTACTGACCAGGCTTGAAACGTTCATCTACAGGGAATACAACCGTCGCGTTCTTATCATTCCTTCCCGAGTAGTCCAGAGCTGATTTCTTCGAAAAATTCTCGATCAGGACTGTCTGCGTTTCTCCGATTTGCTCCAGCAGGCGCTCATGCGAGTGCTTTTGCTGCAACTTGATGATCTCATTAAATCTGCGGTTCTTCACATCTTCAGGCACATCATCTGTGTAACGTTTCGCTGCCAGGGTCCCCGGACGTTCTGAGTACATGAACATATAGGCAAAGTCGTATTTTACAAACTCCATCATGCTCAGCGTGTCAGCGTGCTCCTCTTCTGTTTCTGTACAAAAGCCGGTGATCACGTCAGTAGATATCGCGCATCCGGGTAGTATCCTTCTAATCGCCTCAACACGTCCCATATACCATTCACGATCGTACGTACGGTTCATAATATCTAGTACGCGGGAATTGCCCGACTGTACCGGAAGGTGAATATATTTGCAGATATTGTCGTATTTGGCCATGGTGTACAACACCTCGTCCGTAATATCTTTAGGATGCGAAGTCGAGAAACGTACTCTCAGGTCCGGTCCCACCAATGCAACCATCTCCAGCAGATTGGCAAAGTTTACCTTCTCCATCTGGTCTTCGGAAGTCCATTTGTACGAATCGACATTCTGTCCAAGTAAAGTAACTTCTTTATAGCCCTGAGCGTAAAGATCCTTAGCCTCCTGAATGATAGAATGAGCATCGCGGCTACGTTCGCGACCTCTCGTAAACGGCACCACACAGAATGAACACATGTTATCGCAACCTCTCATGATGGAAATGAAAGCAGTGATGCCATTCGTGTTCAAGCGCACAGGACTAATATCTGCATAAGTCTCCTCCCTTGAGAGTAACACATTTACCGCACGGTTCCCCTCATCTACCTGATCGATCAGGTTAGGCAGGTCACGGTAAGCATCAGGCCCAATCACCACGTCTACCAATTTCTCCTCCTCCAGAAACTTAGCTTTCAGGCGCTCGGCCATACAGCCCAAAACGCCCACCATCATTCCGGGATTCTTGCTTTTAACCGCCTTAAATTCCTTCAGGCGATTTCTTACTCTTTGCTCTGCGTTTTCACGGATCGAGCATGTATTTATAAATATTACGTCAGCTTCTTTATAGTCAGACGTGGTTTTGAAACCCATATCTGTCATAATGGAGGCTACGATCTCACTGTCAGAAAAGTTCATAGCGCAGCCATAGCTTTCTATATATAGCTTCCTGCCATTGTTAAGCTCGGATGTTGCCTCCAGCAATAAGGCTTCACCTTGTCTCGCCTCATCATGATCTTTCACGCCTATCTCCAAATTATACATATCATTCTTATTCTAAGAACTGCAAAGGTAGCAACAATTTAATTTATTATGACATGTTGGCATGCCTTAATTGAATCTCAGTAATCTTATTTGTGAGCCGCCGCAAACAAGCTGAGTACTAAGCAGGTTAATACATATATATGGCTGCTATCTGGCGTTTTTTTGTTTCGTTTTGGAAGTGGATACTAATCATTCTACTGGTTCTGCTCATCCTCCTGGCCGGCGGAGCCTGGTATCTCAGCAGTCGATGGAAGCCCTTGCTGGATACACAGCTCAAACAGTTGGTTTTAAACTCTTCGGACAGCCTGTACAGGGTCGAATACACCGATCTGAAAATCAATCTCATCAGCGGAAACGCTTCCCTCAAGAATCTGAAACTAATCCCCGATGAAAACCGGTACCGGGAGTTGGAGATCCTGAAACGGGCTCCCGACAATATGTACAACCTTCAGGTAGAAAGTTTTGACCTGGTCAATTTCCACCCCAGAAAATTATACGATACCAGAAAGCTCAATGTAGATAAGATCGTGATCGACCAGCCTAAAATGATCATCACCAACAAGCGACAGCCATATAACAAGGAAGCGGATACAACTTCAAAGAAGTCGCTCTATCAAATGATCTCCAAGTCGCTTAAAGAGGTTCGGATATCCGATATTCAGTTAAAGGATATAGATTTTGTACTCATCAACAAAAGCACTAAAAATGAAAAGAAAACCGCTATCCGGAACCTGAATCTCACTGTGACAGACTTTTTGCTTGATTCACTGTCAGAACAAGATAAAGACAGATTCTACCATACCCGCAACGTAGATGTGGAGCTAAAGAACTACAAAATTGCGACAGCAGACAGCCTGTATTTCCTGAGATTCAAATCCGTTAAGTTCTCTACGAAAGGTAGGAGTCTGGTGATGGACGACGCCCGGATGGAACCCCGGTATAAAATACCTGCCTTTTATCGTAAAGTGAAAATGTCGAAAGACCGGTTTGACATCCGGTTTAATCAGATCGTACTTAAAGGAATAGATCTGGAGAAACTTAAACAAGAACAGCGCTTCTTTGCCACAAGGATGGTTCTTGCCGACGGTAAGGTAGGCATCTACAATACCAATGCATTACCCAAGAAGGTGGAGAACAAAACGGGAAAATTTCCGCACCAGCAATTGCAGAAGCTCGCGCTCGACCTCCGTATCGATACCCTGCAGCTCCGAAGGATCCAAATCGCCTATCAGGAATTTAACAGTAAGACAGGTAAGACCGGAACCATATCCTTCGCCAATACAAGAGGAGCGATATACAACATCACGAATGATCGCCCGGCACTGGCCAAGAATAAATTCATGAGAGCCGAGTTATCAACGCTTTTCATGGGCAAATCCAATCTGCACTTGACGTTTAACTTTAACCTGACCGATAAGAATGGAGCGTTTACCTCTACCGGTACACTCGGAGCGATGGATGGCAGAGCTCTGAACCAGGTGACAAATCCTCTCGCAATGGTTACTGTCCAGTCGCTCAACGTCCGCAAACTGCAATTCAACATCAGGGCAAATGAGAAGGTTGCCCGTGGAACAGTAAGGTTCTACTACTCGAACCTCAATGTCCAGCTTCTAAAGATCGACGATGAAACCGGGCGACTCAAAAAACAGGGCTTAGTCTCCGGCATCGCCAATACTTTCGTTCTCAATGTAGGCAACCCTGACCCCAAAAACAACAATGTATTCACGGTCGGCAACATCTATTTCCAAAGACCGCCATCTTTTGCCTTCTTCAAATTCTACTGGAAAAGCTTACTTGAGGGAGTAAAGGAGAGCGTAGGGGTAAGCCGGGAGAAAGAGAACCGAATAAAGAATGTCGTCTCAAAGGTTGGCGATGTAGTGAGCGGTGTAAAGTCAGACTTCGAAGCGCTTAAAGAAAAGATGAGGGAGAATAAGCTTGAGCGAGTGAAAAAACGTGAATTGAAAAAGAAGGAGAAAAGGCTGAAAAAAGCTCAGGAGGAAAAGGAAAAGGAGCTTGAAGCGAAAACCGATAGTACCGGTTCTGAAAGCTAATTTGTATGGAGGTGTAAGGTCCTTATGTCTTAGCCATCGTTTTTCGATATGGGTTGCTTCGGCTTTCTATTGATGTGAAGTTGTCGTTTTGTACAATATATCGTACATTTATACGTACATAATGTTCAACTATGAAAGCTGTAACTATCTCCTCTCTTAGAACTAACATGAAAAACTATTTTGACGAAGTTAGTGCAACGGAAGACATTTTGATCATTCCACGCAATAACAATGAAGATGATGCGGTCGTTGTGATTTCTATTAAAGAATACAATGCTCTTATAGAAACTTCGCACCTGATGTCAACTGATGCAAACCGCAAAAGACTTGAGCGTTCTATTGATCATCTAAATCAAGGCAATATTAAATCATTTAATCTCGAAGACAATAATCGCTAGGCAGGTATGAATTTAGTCTTTACACCTGAAGCCTGGGAGGATTTTGAGTATTGGATGGATAATGATGGCGAGGTTGAAAACAAGATTAGGGAGCTATTGAAGGAAATCAAACGAACTCCATTTCAAGGGTCAGGTAAGCCCGAGGCGTTAAAGCATAATTTAAAAGGCTTTTGGTCCCGTCGTATTACGGGCGAGCATCGTCTCGTGTATCAGATCAGCGGAACAAAGGGCAAAGATCAGCAGTGCGCCATTGTTCAATGTCGGTTTCATTATTGATTGATGGTTAATCATAATAAAAATATAAGGGGCGATGGATTTTCATGGAGCTAAACAAGGATGTTATGGAGGCATATTTGCTGACAAAGATATCGCATTTGAATTTGGCATTTATATCAGTCCAGAAGTCAGGTTATTATTAATCAGAGGTCTTAACGACTAAAAAGACGAAGCAATTAGATTTGCCCATAGAAATCGTAGATTATTTTAAGAGCTGTCCGTTTACGAACAGCTCTTAAAAGTTCGTTAATCATCATTGTTTAACATGCGCTTTCTTGTTTTATAGATATAAAGGAAGAGAAAAACTAAAAAAAGAGTAAGATGAAATAACATCGTATTGAATGATACTTTCTTGTAAGTCTTGAAATGGTTTATAACTACCTTATTATCCTTTACGACCTTTACGATTTCTGTTTCGACGCTGCTATTTGAAAAAGCTAAGGGGAAAGGCTTCTTTGCATAAAATGTAATTTGATCTCCGGATTTAAAAAATCTACGAACTTCCGGTGCATTAACACCAGGAAGTTCATATGTAACAGCCGGCTCTGAAGAAATTCTAATTTTTACGTATTCATATTTAGCCCTGTCCTTGATGCTATCAGGCGACGGGATCCCAATAAAGGAAATCATTCCTGAATGAGCGACCAATTTGTTTTCTTTTTCCATATAACTAAAGAAAAGATCAGCAGAATTCCTAAGAAAGATAAGAATCGGTATCAGTAAGAGAGCCTGCTTATGGAACAATATCTGTTTGAGTTTATTCATTGAATGGTTACTTAGCGTTCTCGTGAGATTTTATTTTACGATCTAGATGGTTTTCTTCGAAGGACTTTCTCATCAATCGACTCCTTCTCAAGTTGTCCTCTTTAGTAAGAGGTATTTTTGCTGATACCATGATGTCTTTGAGGGTTGATATTGGCATGTTTTTTAATTCAGGATGTTTCTGTACTAACGAAGCTAAAAGCAAACGTTTTATAGTTTCCAGCTTGGTAAATTGTTCCGGGTTTGAAATTCCCATCTCTCGATAATTAGCGGTAAGGTCATTCACTGAGTTACTTGATCTCCTTGTTTTTAATCTTTCGGCGGCTCCTGGGACATACTTTGCGCCTATCAAAGCTTCAATCTGAAGCTTTGATAGGGCATCGTACATTAAGAAAATGGAATCCTTCTTAAGCTCCAATTTTAAATCATCTTTCATTTTCAACTTCTCTTTTGAGGAAAGCATAAGGAAGTCAACGTTCTTAATATATCTATCATTAAATGAATATACAGCAATTATCAGTAATGCTGACATTGCAAAAAATATTTTCTTTTTCATAATTTAGGTTCAATGATTTCAATGTAGCTTAATTATTGGCGTAACACCAATTCCACCGCTGGTGTAATAAGGCTTGACGGTAATAGGCGGCATCGTCAAATTCGCTGTCACTGGAAACTACACAAGTTGTAATAAATTGGTTTGCAGCTTCAAGATCTTCAACGTAGCCTATAAGCGCTTCATAGTCAACCTGTGCCAAAGACCCACCAAAAGTAGCCCTTACCTCGAGTATTGCTTCAAAAAGTCCGGGAAATACTTGCAGTAGATTAGCGAGAGGCATAGAATAGCCAGTCGCATAACACTGCATTACCTTAGCGTTCCATGTGTCATTTAAGTCCTCAATATCTTGTATATAGCTACTAGTGGCATCGTCGAGGCATGCTTGAAGGAGAGGATCACCTGGGTTTGTAGGATCAGGATCATCTACACAAATGCCATAATCAAGGCAAGGATCCGGATCATATCCGCATTCCGGTAAGTAGTAGCTACCAGGTAGGTCGCAAGGATCATCCCAAGGATCATCCCCGGGATCATAGGGGTTACAAAAAGGATCTTCATAACAATCATAATCAACAACTTCTTCGCTACATTCCATATCATAACCGCTAGAGGATTCACTATTGAAATCTCCCTCACGGCAAACCAAGCCGTAAATAGGATCGCAAACTATGTTGCAGTTTGACAGGGTCTGAGCCATTTCTCCATTTTTATCACCTGGCTGAGAAGCAGCCTGGTTGCGACGCAGCTTTACCTTTTTTACTACTTTGCCATTCTTAATTCTATAAACGAACAAGCTTTCCTGTTTCCATGTCCTGAATTCTACGTATCCACTAAAATTCTTTTCGAGATGGTCGGAGCCGTTCTTAGTTGCTTCCATACCATACTTTTCTATATAATTTTTGTCGGGTATGAAAGTAAGGATTCGTGTAATTACTCGCCCTTCTTCAGTTCTATATAATAAAAATTTGTTGAACGAAGCCCTAGCCATGGCACCCGTCAAATCCTCCTTTCCTTCATTCCCACCAAAACTATACATTACAAGTCTATTACGCTCAAATCGCATTGGAGCTTCTACCATCTCATACTTACCCCTGCGGAAGCTTTTAGCAAGGCGCCATTTAATATTATACTTTCCTAAGAATGTCTTTTCTTCGCTTAGAATCCTTGCTGTTGTTTTAAGACTACCTACAAGGTTTTTTTTTAAGTTTTGAGTAAAGTATTCTTTAGCCACCTCCGCACTAAAGTTTTTTTCAAGGCTTAATGGAACAGCGTCCGGCTCTACTTTTCTACAGGAATAGAAGAAAATTAATGCGGTCAAAATGGCGAAACCGGCGATTGTTTGAATTTTAGTTTTTGTCATGGGTTTAGGTTAATAATTAGGCTAAATGGTATATATGTATTTAATTAGAAACAGATTCATGTTTCACTAGGCTTAAGGATCAGACAAATAATTCAGGTTTATACAATGAGTCTGTATTAAGACGTAGTAAATCTACAATGCAGTTTAAAGGACAAAGTTAAATTTTTGGTATTTTAGGTCTATTAATTGATATTTCAAGTATCGGCAATACCTTTTGAATAAAAAAAGTAAGTGCAGTCCGAACGAGTGGTTCGCTAAAAGCACACGTTTTGTCTTTGTATTTGAGTCTCATTTTTTATATCAAAAGATTAAGTTTTTATTTCACAACATATCCCGCAGAGATCCATAACTTAATCTATTAAGTTGGCTCCTCGTCCTCTGCCGAATGTCGGTGGCTCGGCGAGACTTGATCTTAACTGGTACCTGAAGCAGTTCATTTCCTGTATCTATTGCTTCAGTCACTTTTCCTTGCGAGAGATAGTAAGAAAATAAAGCCTCTCGCATTGCAAGTCGGTTAGGCACTGTATAAATTGCGTGTTTATAATTATACTCGGCTCGAGGGTCTTTTAGATATCTATAGCATTCCGCTATTCTATAATAAGTATAATTGCTTATACGCATTTTTGAAAGAGTGAGGTATATCTGAAGTGCCTCCTGGTACTTTCCGCTGCGCTCAAGTGCCTGAGCGTAAGCACCAAGAAATCTGTAGTCGTCTTTTAGCAGGCCGTGTAGTTTACCGAACAGCCTTAAGCCCTCTTGATGATATCCATAAAGAGAAAGTTCAGATGCTTCAGCAGATTCTTTAAAGGTGTTATTCTGAAGGACTTTTTTAACCTCTGGATAAATCAGAAATGGACTAGCAATCAAGAGGAAGGCTAATCGAAGTTTTTTTCCTGGGGCTCCTCCTATTCTTAATCCAATTAAAATTGATAAGCCAATAACCACTAAGACCTGACACCATAACTTTTCAAGCACATGAGTAAATAAAGCTGCTGTTAATATCACAATGAGTGCATTTACGGCCGAATAGGTTTTAACTAGCTCAAAATGCGACCCGATTGCAAACCGAATTAGATGGATTACAATAAAAAGCAGGCCAACCATGAAAAAGAAACCAAGCAAGCCTGTTTCCACCGTCCATTGCCAGTAGTCGTTGAAGGCGAAGTAGGTATTGTCCGCCAGCAACATCTCCTTCATGGTATATTCCCCTTGCCTAAAGTATTCCGCCTGATATATCAGGTATTCATTGCCAAAACGATTCATTCCAATGCCTGTTAACCACTGCTCGCAGAACATTCTCCAGGAAATTTTGTAGATCAGTAGGCGTCCTTGTGTGGAATCCGTCTTTATAAAAAACGTGAGCGTAGCGATCATCAGGATTAGAAGCGACAATAGTGTTATTCTGAAAGCGCGTTGGTCTTTGGGTAGAAAACCGTACATCCTGATGGCCAAGGCAGTAATTGCCCCGATGAAAAAAGAACGACTGTTAAACATAATCGAAACACAACAGATCAAGATAAGTTGAACTAGCGGTCTATATTGGAACTGCGAAATAACCACTATCAATTTATTCATTATAATAAGAGCTAGGTAGGCAATTGAAAAGGTGGATTAGATTCAGATTAAGATGACTGGTTTGCTAAAACTAAGATAAAGGAAATAAATTCCGAGCATTATTTCAAAAGGAAGAGTTAAATAATCTTTAACTTTCCTAATTTATACCCATAATTAAAGAGAATAGCTGTTGTCTCAACTATCATGATTTTTTGTTTGCACAAAGAAACATTGCAGAAATAAGAGTTTTACTTGACAGATAAAAAGAAATTATCGAATTTACGAAACGGAGTTGTGAAGGTTTAAGTAGCAACAAGTTAACCTTTATGAATCTACACCGAATATTTCTCACCTTTTTGTTTTCGATTGTGATTTTTTCTTCTTGCCAGAGTGTCCCAAGTGAAGTTGAGTATGCTCTGGAAATTGCGGGCCCAAATAGAGATGAGCTTCAGAAAGTAATTGAATTTTATAAGACCAAAGGCGATAGTGACCGTCTTCGGGCCGCTTATTATCTTATTAAAAACCTTCCTCATCAGTTCCATTATTCAGGAAAGGGGGTATCGCTATATCACGATGCCATTGAACGAATAAGTCAAAAAGCATTAAACAATGACGACTTTAATAGGAATTTTACTGCTGATTCTTTGCTAACAGAGTTACCTGCTAAAGGATTATCTATAATTAGTAAGGTCTACGATATACATGTTATAAAGTCTGATTTTCTTATCAAGAATATTGAAGATGCCTTTAAAGCTTGGGAATATCCGTGGTCAAATCATTTGTCATTCGAGGAATTTTCCACTTATATTTTACCATATAAACTTAAGGATGAGCAACCTGGTGATTGGCGCACTTATTTTCAGCAACGATATAATCATCTCGTAGATTCCATGGAAAACAAAACGGATCCGATCGAGATGTGTAAACTGATCAATCAAGATCTCAAAAAGTGGTTTTATTTCTCTAAAATTGCTCCCAAATACGATCTTAACTTTAATGAATTACTACAGCTGCGGGCAGGAGGATGTCCTGAGGAAGTACAGCTTGCGACATACGCGATGAGAGCTATGGGCTTACCGGTTGTGATGGATGGCGTTCCCATGTGGGCTAATCGAAATTCGAGGCATGACTGGAATGCCATTTTAATAGGTAATCAATTTATACCTTTTTTAGGAACGGAAATTGATCCCGGGATTTATAAAGTTGAAGGAGCTTTGCCTGGAAATATTAAAGCTAAGCGTGCGAAAGTATATAGGCGCTGCTTCTCCATAAATAGGGAATCTCCACTTGAACTATATCCTGATACGGATCTGCCTGACCTCTTCAACACTTCACAGTATTTAGATGTAACTGCCTCCTATATTCCGGTACAGTCCTTTCACATTCCTTTAAAGAAAGGATTCTCTGGACAATTTGGATATCTGGCAGTCTTTAATCATCAAGATTGGAGAATAATTGATTGGGGGAGACGAGGAGAAAACGGTATCACATTTAAGGACGTTGGACGTGACATCGTTTATTTGCCTGTCCTTTATGATGAAGGAGAAATGCGCCCTATAGGCAATCCTATTCTGGTAAATAAACTAGGAGAGGTTGAAATTATTCAGCCAGACTATCATGTAAATAAACGTTTAATAATAGATCGTAAATATCCTACCGGAGATGATAATAAGGTGCAAATCGGAGAAAGTTACGAACTTTTTTATTGGGATAATAGGTGGGTCTACCTAGAAAAAAAAACTGCAGAGAATGAATATTTGAGTTTTGACAAAGTGCCACATAAGGCCCTGTTATGGCTACATAATGTGATGCAAGGGGCTCAAGAGCGTATATTTCTATTCAATGACGGTAAAATAAACTGGTATTAATGAAAAACCTGCCCATTTTATTACTATTCAGCGTCGTCTGTTTAATGACAATTGTCACTACCTCCTCATGCAACCGATCAGAACCATTTTACAATGGTTCTACAGAGGAATTTATTGCATCAAAGTACAAAGACCAGACTCCTTTAGCTGAGATTATTAGCCTAACAAACTATTTTGAAGAAAAACGGGAGTTTGTACTTTCGCATCAAACGAAGGTTCATGTTTATGGTGTTGGAGAAATAAGTTTTGACCTGAAAGATAGTGAGAAACGATACTATCTAGAGAATGACGGATTTGAATTGTATTTGTCTCAGCCGGGTATGGAAGACGCAATTCCCAAAAGACTTTGGATAAATCATGGAACAAAATCATTTGGAACAAACGGGCAGATAAAGTGTAAGTGGACTAAGTTTAAGAATTACAAGTATATAGCGCATTTGAAAATTCCGCTCACGGAGCTGCCCCATGCCTTTGACCACACACGAGACTCTCTAGGTTTTAACATTGCTGTTGCGGACAATGATGATGGACTTATCCAGAAGGCTAAGTTGAGTTGGAAAGGGAGTAAAGAGGAGGATCTGCACCTGAACCTTGGATGTTTGTCATTGAAGAACAGCCAAATCCTTCGGCTTGGCGCCCATGATCATTCGATAAAGATTATTGATACCATTCCTGATTCAATTTGGAATTTTGTGCCAGATAACAAGATTGAAAATCTAGTCTATGGTTTTGTCAAAGATAAGTTCGACTTATCAGCCTCTTACAAATACCTCTGTGACGGGGAAGCATTATATCTTAGGGTGGAGGTACTCGATTCTCGGCAAAAAACAATAACAAAAAGTAAGATTAGAGAACGGCAAATCTTTGTGGATTATGGTTGGATTGAAAATACTGCTGGAGATACTCTATGGGAGATGCATGCCAAACATAGTCTACATGCAGGGGGTGGGTTGAAAAATCAAAAAGTGGATACCGTCTTGCTATTAAAACCAGGAAAGTATTTTTTGCACTACCAATCAGATGAATCTCACGCACCCGGTAATTGGACAGAGCCCCCGCCATTAACATCATTTTATGGAATTTCCTTGTATAAGAACTGATTCGACTCAATTACACCAGTTCAGTGGCTCTTGCAACATACATCGGTGGACGTGTTGCGAGTTGGAAAATTTTATGGCTTGTTAGGAGAAAAGACATTAATCAAGATTTTGGCTTTAACAGGAATGCGAATGGTCCGTTATTGAGCTTATTGGCTTGCGGTCTTTGCTTGAGAAAGACTAGTGTCTTGCAATTGTCTCTTGAAACATCCATGAGGATTGTTACTCCTACATGCTCGTCGCTCAAAACCACTAAGCCTCAAGTCTCGTTAATGAGCATCAAGGCTTAGTGCTATATATTATTCTACTACATAATTCCACTCGAACGCATCCTGTTGAACGCCATAACGAATTTCATTCAACGTCTGCAAAGCCTTTATCGAAAACTCCGCATTGGCAGGGTCAGGCAATTCATATCGCTCACCCTCCAGCGAAATAGCCGCAATAGGAGTGATCGTAGCAGCGGTACCCACACCGAAAGCTTCAGTCATACGACCTTCTTTCAGTGCATTGATGATCTCTTCAACTGATACCCGGCGCTCTTCAACCGGCAAATCCCAGTGGCGAGCCAAAGTCAGCAACGTATCTCTTGTAATACCTTCCAGGATCGTGTCACGAGTAGAAGGGGTCACGATCTTACCATCGATGACAAATACCACGTTGGCAGTTCCCAGTTCCTCGATATAAGCATGCTCTTTACCATCCGTCCAGATCAGCTGATCATAACCCTCTTTCATTGCCTCCAAGGCAGGCAATAAAGATCCTGCATAGTTTCCGGCAGCCTTAGCAAATCCAAATCCACCTTCAGCCGAACGAGAAAACTTCGTTTCGATCTTAACATTCAAAGGTTTTGAATAATAAGCCCCTACAGGGCAGGCTAACACGATAAACTTGTAAGTTTTTGAGGGCTGCACACCCAAGTAAGGGTCAGTGGAGAACATAAACGGACGGATATATAGCGAGTTGCCATTACCTTCCGGAATCCATCCACGGTCAAGATCCACCAATGCTGCTATGCTCTGAACAAAAATATCTCTCGGCAATTCTGGCGAACAAAGTCTTACTGCCGACTTATTGAAACGATCCGCATTTTTATAGGGGCGGAAGATGACCGCTTTGCCATCAGCATGTTTGTAAGCCTTTAATCCTTCGAAAAACGCCTGGCCGTAATGCAGCACAGACATAGCCGGACTAAAAGACATATCACCATAAGGGACGATCTGAAAATTTTTCCACTCTCCATCCTCATAATCCGACACGAACATGTGGTCGGTAAACACCTTCCCAAAAGGAAGATTTGTAAAATCTGTTTCCTGTAAACGGGAAGCAGAAGTTTTGGTAATTTTTATATCTAACGTATCAGTCACGACAGTGTGTATTATGTTGTTATATACAAAGTAACAGTTTTTTGAGGATTATTCACAGAGTCAAGGCCTTACGATCTTCAAAAAATCTATAAAGCAGGTTAAAACAGAATTCTGAACTTGATCGTCTGATCAATCTCCTTCAGCTCTTTCAGCACCTGCTTATCATACCGGGCGCTTACATCAGTAATAGCATAACCGATTTGCTCATTTGTCATCAGGAATTGTCCCGAAATATTAATGTTATGGTTAGCGTAAACCTTATTGATCTGCGCCATGATGCCCGGAATATTCTTGTGAATGTGGATCAGCCGGTGAGCGTTGCCAACCTTCGGAAGCTGTAGATTCGGAAAATTAGAGCTCATATACGTGTCGCCCTTATTAATAAAATCAGCCATTCGTTTAGGGATAAACTTGGCGTTACGCGGATTCTGTCTTTGGTCATCAAAGATCACGATACCCATCTCAGTGGCTATATCATGGGAAATCTTGTTCTTGCTATTACCCAAATAACCGATTGTCTTCAGTTTAATAGCCTTCAAAAGTTTCGCATCACTGATTTTTTCCCCATCAGCCAAGAGTACCATGCCTACATCACCAATGTATTTCTCTTCAAAAGTTTCCTTATGACGAATAGAGAATCCGTCCTTTTTCAGAACCTGTATGGCTTCTTCCGGAACATCTCCCACGATCAGGCAAAGAATCCTGTTTTTAGGATAGGAGATAGCCTGAGGTAATTTATTCACGTACAAAAACTCATCAAAGCTCGGCGTGATATGATCTGCCTTCTCCAGAATGCTTTGCCGCGCAATATTCTCCGTAAAAGCATAGAACTTCTGGATCAATCCCGACTCCTTTAACTGGAAGTCAGAATACCCATCCCCGATACCATAGATATTTCCTTCAAGCTGCAGTTGCTTCAGAAGCTTCACCTTGCCGCCTTCCTGCGACAGCGGGTTAGCCTGGTCATAGCCGGTGATATTGCCTTCTTCATCAAAGGTGAAGGTATTGGCATAAATGTTTTCTATTTTAATATCGAACGGCAGAACCACCGGAGTAATAAACTCCTTAAAACCTCCCGATACAATCAGGACCTCGTCTGCGTGTTGCTTGAAAAACTCCCTGTTACGGGAAAAGGAAGCCGAAACTTTCTTCTTCAGCCTGCTGACTAGCTGTTTGAGGTGTTCCTGGTTCGCATGCAGCAGCTGAACCCTTTGCGTAAGGCTCTCTCGGAAAGACAATCTGCCTTCCATGGCTGCATTGGTCAGGTCCTCGATCTTTTTATAGATCTCCTCCCTGTCGGGATGATCACTTAATGAAATTCGTACGAGTTCATCTAATGCCTCTACCTGGGTAAAGGTGCTGTCAAAGTCAATGATGTAAAAATTTTTCATTAAAATAGTTTGTATTTAAAACGCGCAAAACCGGATTCCAGAAAATTTTATTCCTTTTGCAGGCGGTCGCGTGTGTATGAATTCCTCAGATGCTCAGTAATTTCCCTGATAGACCGGGAAATAGGTTTGAAGCTTATCTCAGGAAGGAATTTTGAAAGCTTGGCCGACGAGTACGCGGATTTTTTAAAAGCACTTTTAGCCGTGTCTCTTGTCAGGCTGTATTTTTTGCCGGTTAAAACCGAGGCAACTTTAGCACCCAGCCAGCCCAGGAACATTTGTCCCTTACTCAACTCTGTTTTCGGAACGGGTAGGTCGAAGCACTTTGCCGTCTCAGAGAACAGTTGCTCATAGCTCATATTCTCTCCATTAACGATAAAACGTTCAGCAGAGATGTCGCTACCCATAAGCCGGATCATTACTTTTGCTACGTCCTCTACATCAACTACACCGAGTGAGCCGGGTGTGTAATAGCGCAGCCCTTTACGCACCAGTTCGAATAATTTTCCGCTTCCCTTTGTGCCTGCGTTTTTACCGATGATCACTGAAGGGTTGACAATTACAGCATTCAGCCCTTCTGCAATACCTCGCCAGACCTCCATTTCACTTTCGTATTTGGAGATGGAGTAGCCATGCTGAGTACCATTGAATTCCCATTGATCCTTTTCAGTAACCTCTCCACCCGCTTTTGGATCACCCAGTGAAGCCACAGAGCTTACATGCACCAGTTTTTCTACGTTATTAAGCAGGCAAAGATCTACCACATAGGCAGTGCCTTCTTTGTTCACGCGAAGCATAGTCGCCTTATCAGCACTATCAAAAGAGATCATCGCGCAGCAATGATAAACCTGCATAACGCCCTCGAAAGCCTTTTCCAATGCGAAGTAATCAAGAATGTCGGCAGTAACCCATTCGATATCGGGTATATCTTCAAGAATGGTTGGAGTGGAAGAATTAAGACGCTTCAATGCCCTTACCGGCATGCCTCTGTCATGCAGCTGTTTAACTAATTCTGAACCTAAAAAGCCTGTAGCGCCAGTAACTAAGATCATCCGGCAAAAATTGAATTTGCTTTCAAAAGTAACTGAATTAAATGGATATTTGGAGCGAATATGTCTTTAGTTGATTTTTTCGTGCCGGTCGATGACCGTAAATTCGGTGCAGAAGCAGGGTTCTATAGCACCCAGTTGGGTAGTCAGGTGAGTGTTTTTACGCATGATTTTCCTGATCTGGAGGAGGGAACAGTAGATATGGTGCTGTTTGGAGTGTTGGATGACCGCCATGCGGTAAATAACGAAGGTTGCGCGCTTGGTCCCGACTATATCCGTGAGAAGCTCTACAGTCTGCATGCCGGCGCTTTCAAACCAAGGATTGCCGACCTGGGAAATATCAAAGCCGGACATACCGTTGCGGATACCTATATCGCTGTTAAAACTGTTGTTTCTACGCTTGTAAAAAACAACATTGTGCCGGTGATTATTGGCGGCGGGCAAGATATCACTTATGCCCAGTACATGGCATATGAAGATCTGGAGCAAAAGGTCGATCTGGTTGTGATCGACAACAAGTTTGATCTTGATGATATTGCCGACGATCCATCGATCGAAGCCTATTCAAACTCTTATCTGAATAAGATCTTTTTACACCAGCCGAACTACCTTTTCAACTTCAGCAATATTGGCTATCAAACCTATTTTGTTAATCAGGACAGCCTGAGGGTGATGGAGAAATTGTTGTTCGACGTTAATCGCCTCGGTGATTTCTATAATAAGATATCCGTTGCCGAACCTATCATTCGTAATGCCAGCGTACTAAGCTTTGACATTTCAGCCATACGTTCGTCTGATGCAAAGGCAAATAGCAATGCAAGTCCAAACGGATTCTACGGCGAAGAAGCCTGTCAGTTATGCCGTTATGCGGGTATGAGTGACAAGCTTAGCTCCATTGGTTTCTATGAGTTTAACCCGGCATACGACAGCGGGGGCCAAAGTGCCATGCTGCTGGGTCAGATGATCTGGTACTTCATTGAAGGATTCTACCAGCGGAAGCGTGATTTCCCATTACAGCCAAAATCCCAATACTTAATCTACCGCGCGACACTCAAAGACGGATCCCACGAACTGGTGTTCGTGAAAAGCAAAAAGACCGACCGCTGGTGGATGCAGGTGCCATACCCAACCGGACACTCCGGCAATGAACGCTTTCACCTCGTGCCGTGTCAGTACGACGACTATCAGAATGCCGTGGCAGGAGAAATGCCCGATTTATGGTGGAGAACCTATCAGAAGCTGATCTAAGCTTAGCCGCTGGCTATTGTTCTTGGGGCAATCCGCCGCTCTCCCGGTTTATGTTTTAGCGATTTTCTAATTCCCTTACCTGTCGGTTACCGTAATACACCATTTCCTGCATTTTGATGTAGTGATCAGGATAGATTTTTTTGCTGAGACTAATGGATACTTGTTTCTCATCAGCCTGATACCAGCTGGTAGCCAGCTAGTGGGTGTAGCCACACCTTAGCCACGTTGAGGCCACAGTGATGCCACGTTTTATAGGGAAAAGGTGGCATCACTGTGGCCTTACTGCGGCATCAACGTGGCATCACCCTTAAGCAGACCACAAGCAGACCCTAGGCTGAATTCGGGATGTTTACAGGCTGACCGCACAAAAAGAGGGTGATCATGATTTATGATACACCCTCCATCGCGGCTGCAAGCGACTTCTATGCGCGAGCATATAGAGACTAGTATTCGATGATATTGTGCCGTTGCTGGCAACCGCCTGTTAATTACACTACCAGCACAGCCGGTCCGAACTCTTCAAAGTGGATTCGATCTTTATCAATATTCTGAGTCTGAAGGTATTCATAATGCTTTTTGATAAACTCACCAGGACCGCAAATGTAGTAGTCAGCGTCAGGCGTAATGGATCTTTTCCAGATCTACGAAGCCTTCGTAAAGATCATAAAATGTGTGGATTTTCATCTTTCCGTGTTAACGCCGTATCTATATTTATTTTTTTACTTTTGATCGTTTTATGGCTATCTTCTCAAAAACATGTGAATATGCAATTCGGGCAGTGTTTTATATTGCGCAGAAATCTGCGGCAGGAAAGCGTGTAGGTATTAAGGAAATTGCGTCAGGCATCGACTCCCCGGAGCTATATCTCGGAAAAATTCTTCAGGACTTAAGCAGAAAGGGCTTGATCAGTTCGTTTAAAGGCCCGAACGGAGGATTCTTTCTTGAAGAGCAGGCTCTTAAAAGGTCCGTAAGCGATATCGTAGAGGCAATAGATGGTGACCGGCTTTTTTATGGCTGTGCATTAGGCTTAAAGCAATGTTCCGGAGATAACCCATGCCCGTTACATCATCAATTTGAGTCCATCAGAACCGAGATTCATGCTTTGTTGAAAAATACCACCATAGGTGCATTTAATGAGGAGTTGTTTCAGGGACTATTGTCTTTGAAAAGGTAGTTATAAGCTGCTGTATCTTTTGGGAATGATTTTATTACCGGATTTCTTCCAGTAATTTAGGTCGTCCAAGGCTGCGGGGGGTATAGATTACTTCTATAGATCTTTAACAGCAATCTTGACCCCTTTCCCTTTCTTGACATCTTCTCGTCCTTTTAAAATTTTCTGAACAAATTCAGGACGATATGGGGACGTACTGTCGGTTGTTTCGAAGTCCATTTTTATTGCTTTCAGTTGCTGTTTGTTCTTTGGGTGAATGAGAATCGCTTCCATATATACGATTATCCGACTAATGTGTTTGAGATAGGATCAAGCTCAAACTTTATATTTTATATTATCCAGCTGGATTTTGCTGAAGTATAAATTGATTAAGCTTTTACTGCGATTCTAGTTGAGGTATTCAAGATAGCTCCATAAGCGAAACATAAAAATGACTTAAATTACAAATGAATACTTTTATAAGAATGTATTAATTTGCCGTATCAAATAAACTAGATCCCTTGCCTCAAAATTATAAATTGAAGTCCTTAAGGAATTACTTGAAAAAGCTATTATTAATTGTCCTTCTATTGCTAACCGGGCACACCGCTTTTTCCATAAACACCGTGGATTCGCTGTATAAGCGTCTTGACAAGGTTATGGACAACAGGCAATTGTATATGGCCAATAAGGAAGAGAAGATTTTGGCTATAAAGCAATTGCTGAACATCGGAAATCTGTCGCCTCAGCAGACCTATGATATTAATCTGAAGCTTTGCTATGAATACAAAAAGTATAAATCAGATTCAGCGGTGTTCTACATCCTCAAAAATGTTCAGATAGCGAAAGATCTTGGAAGCCAGTATATGCGTAATAAGGCCGAAATTGAGCTTGCATGGTTGTATTCAACGGAGGGTCTTTATATTGAATCAAAGAGCTTACTTGATAATATCAACAGATTCACGCTGGACCCAAAGCTTCTTCCGGACTATTACGAGTGCTACAATGAATTCTGCAGTCACTATGGGCAGAGTAATAACAATAATTTGTACTACACCAAAAGTGAGCTATACCGTGATTCTTTGTTAATGGTACTCGATCCTGGTTCTCTGAAATATCAGATAACGCATGCTGAAAACATGTTCTTTAAAGGGAAACGCAGGGATGCTGAGGTTGCCCTGCTATCTTTATTAGACAAAACGACCGACAAAAACCCCGAACGTGCGGTGATAGCCTACTTGTTGGGGCGCATGTATATGAATGACGAGAAGGGTGATTTGCAGAAAAAGTATTTTGCCATTTCAGCTATAACGGATGTAGAAAACTCCATTAAGGACAATGCCTCCCTTCAAAGTCTGGCGCTAACTTTTTATAAAGCAGGTGATATTGACCAGGCTTTTCGGTTTATTGAGGCAGCCGTAAGCGACGCACTTTTTTGCAATGTCAGATATCGAACGGTAGAGGGCTCTTCTTTCTATCCTATTATAAATGCGTCGTTTCAGGAAAAGGAAAGTAAACAGAAGATGGAATTCCGTTTGTACCTTATTTTAATAAGTATTCTGTCTTTGTTTCTTATTGCAGGTATAATTTACACCTACAAACAAATGAAGCGGGTTTCAAAAATTCGCGGCGAGCTTTTTAGAACGAATGAACAGCTAAGCGAGCTTAATAGCGAGTTGCAGCAGGCAAACGACAATCTCTCTGAATCAAATCATATTAAGGAAGAATACATCGCCCATTTCTTCGATCTGTGTTCTACGTATATCGATAAGCTGGAAAACTACCGTAAATCTTTGCATAAGAAAGCGACAAATAACCAATTGGACGAGCTGTTCAAAACACTTAAATCAACCGGTATCGTCGAAACCGAATTGGAAGAACTGTACAAGAATTTTGATACGATCTTTTTAAATCTTTACCCCACTTTCGTACGTGATTTCAATGTTTTGCTGGTGCCTGAGGAACGGATTAGTCCACGGCACGGGGAATTGCTCAATACTGAATTAAGGATCTTCGCCCTGATCCGACTGGGCATTACAGATAGCGTCAAGATTGCAAGTTTCCTGAGGTACTCACTCAGAACGGTATACAATTACCGGACGAAGGTCCGTAATAAGGCCGTGTCTCGTGATAGCTTTGAAGAAATGGTGAAGGAGATAGGCACACTTAAGCGCGATTAGCCAACCAATCTACCCCCAAATCAGTACTTTTTTTGCCTTATTTAATTATTTAACTACCTGTTTGTTAGTTGGTAATGTTTTTTTGTAAGTACTTTTTTAGTGCAACAAAAATAAAGGGCATTTTATGTCTTTACATTTGAGTTAACCAATAAAGCGAACCCCGAATATCTACTACCGCTTTACCACACTACTTAATTAACTAACCACTAAATCATGAATTTATGAGGCTTTTATTTACCAAAAGACTTTTACAGCTTTTTATTTTTTTTGGCTGTGCGGTGCTGTCACCTGCTTTTGCTCAGAACTTTCGGGTAGAAGGTGTTGTGACGGATGCGGCCACCGGTGAAACGCTGATCGGTGTTTCTATCATCACGAAGGGCACGAAAACCGGAACTTCTTCCGGTGTTGACGGACGCTACGCTCTGGCAAGCGTAGCACCTGGTACAGTATTAGTCGTTACTTATATCGGCTACGATCCTCTGGAGATCCCGGTAAATTCTGCCAGGGTCGACATCCAGTTGAAGGCTTCCAATAATCAGTTGGAAGACGTTGTTGTTATCGGTTACGGTTCAGTAAAGCGTAAGGACGTCACCACGGCCATCTCGACTATTTCGACAAAAGATTTGGATCAGCGACCGATCGTGTCTGCCGCCCAGGCTATTCAAGGACGGGCAGCAGGGGTTTCAGTGATCCAGCCAAACGGAACACCGGGGGCTGAAATGTCTATCCGGGTACGTGGTACAACCTCTTTTAACGGTAGTAACGATCCGCTGTATGTGGTTGATGGTGTGCCTGTCGATAACATCAGGTTCCTCTCACCTACGGATATCGAGAGCATGCAGATCCTGAAGGATGCTTCTTCTGCTGCAATTTATGGTTCCCGTGCGGCTAATGGTGTCATTCTCATCTCCACAAAGGCTGGAAAAAATGGCGATGCAAAAATTTCGTTCAATGGTCAGTTCACCCAGAACAAAGTTACCAATGAAATTGATGTGCTTAATTTTTCGCAATACAGGGATCTGCAGAATGAGATAGGCCTTGTGACGCTTCCGGAAGGCTTGACTGATCAAACTAACTGGTTCGACGAGACGTATAAAACCGGCGAATTACAGAATTATCAGGTGTCCATATCTGATGGAACGGAGAAGTTAAAATACTACCTTTCTGCCGGGTATCTGAACGAAACCGGAGTGCTGAATACTTCGTTTTTTAAACGATATAATTTTCGTGCAAATATTGACAACAAGGTGCGCAAATGGTTAACTATCGGTGCTAATATCAATTATGCAGATTATTCAAGTAACGGTGTTACTACCGGCTTGGGTGCTAACCGTGGTGGGGTGATTCTTTCGGTTGTGAATACGCCAACTTACGCGCCTATCTGGAACCCGGATAATCCAAATCAGTATTATAATAATTTTTACGGGGTTGGTAATATTACTAGTCCCCTTGAAAATATGGCCCGCAGCAAAAATAACAATGACAGGGAAAACAGGCTAATTGCTTCAGGTAATGCGTTAATTACTTTTGCGCCGGAGATTACGTTTAAGTCATCCTTTACTGTTGACAGACGAAATGCCTTGATCACTACTTTCCTTGACCCAATCTCCACTACCTGGGGTCGAAATCAGTATGGAGAAGCGTCTGACAACCGTAACATGAATACGGTTTTAACATTCGATAATGTAGTGAATTACAATAAGACGTTTGATAAGCATGGTATTGAAGCAATGGCCGGTTCCTCGTATACCGAATCTGACTATACCAACAGTTATATAAACGGTTCTCATTTTCGTAACGATCTGATACAGACCCTTAATGCTGCAAATAGAATCGGCTGGAGCAATACCGGATCCGGAGCTTCAGACTGGGCGATCATGTCTTATTTCGGGCGCGTAGCCTACAACTATGATAGTAAGTATCTTCTGACTGCTAACATCCGCTCTGACGGGTCATCGAAACTGCACCCTGATCACCGATGGGGCTATTTTCCTTCATTTTCTGCCGCATGGAGGCTTTCATCCGAAGAGTTCATGAGCGGAATCGAATGGCTGAATGATCTGAAAATCCGCGGAGGTTGGGGACAAACAGGAAATCAGTCCGGTATTGGTGATTATGCTTATTTACAACGCTACAATATTGGTCGTATTGAATGGTTCAAGGAAGGACAGGAAAATGCCGTTCCTACAATTAGTCAGGCGAATCTCCGCACCGCTGATTTAACCTGGGAAACGACAACTCAGACAAATGTTGGTTTAGATTTTACCGCATTCAAGAATCGTGTCACTGTTAATCTTGATTATTATTTCAAGAGAACCACTGATATGTTGATGAATGTGTCTTTACCTGCTGGAGCTGCAGCTGCAAATACGATTTCCAGGAATGAAGGTGAAATGGTAAATAAGGGTTTTGAAGTTCTGGTAAATACTCAAAATCTGAACGGACCATTTACCTGGAGCACTGATTTTAACATATCCTTTAACCGGAATAAGCTCGAGAGTCTGCAATTGCAAAAGATCTATAGTGATGCGGTAACCAGTAATACTGTTAACGAGGCGGTTGTTCGTAACGAACCAGGACGTTCTTTGGGCGGGTTCTTCGGATACATCAGTGATGGGGTTGATCCTGAAACGGGAGAATTGATGTACCGGGATCTGAATGGAGACTCAAAGATATCTTCGACTGACAGAACGTATATCGGAGACCCGAATGCTGATTTTATTTTCGGATTGACGAACTCATTTTCTTTCAAAAACTTCAATTTAAGCGTATTTCTTCAGGGATCTTACGGTAATGACATTTTCAATGCCTCCAGGATGGAGACAGAAGGGATGTACGACGGTAAGAACCAATCCACAAGAGTATTAGACAGATGGAGGGTGCCAGGCCAGATTAAAGATGTGCCAAAGGCTGGTTTTGATATCAGAAATTCCAGCTATTTTATAGAAGACGGCAGTTATTTGAGAGTAAAAAATGTTTCGCTTTCATATAACATTCAAGGGCAGCTTCTAAAAAGATTAAAGATAAGCCGCTTGCAACCTTATGTCTCCGCCAGTAACCTGCTAACCTGGACTAACTACTCGGGAATGGATCCCGAGGTTAATCAATGGGGCAACAACGGGGCAGTACAAGGGATAGACTGGGGTACCTACCCTCAGAGTAAATCATTTGTCATCGGTGTTAATGTTGAATTTTAAGATATAACCACATGAAACTCAAATATATATATCAGGGCTTAGCTTGCAGTTTACTTTTAATCGCTGCTTCATGCTCATTAGTAAAAGATCCTTTGGATACCTACTCTGACGTTACAGAAGGAGTTAACGAAGATGGAGTTCAAGTTGTCTTTAAAGACAAGGCGGCCGTTCAGAGTCATCTTACAACACTATATAACCAGATGAGGGACCGCCAGGAGCACTGGTACCTCGATCTTCTGCTGATTGCAGAATCACATTCAGATAATGCATATGCCGGAACAACGGGGGCAGAGGTAGTTCCGTTTGAATCGAACTCCATTGAAGGGTCAAATTCAGTTATTAACAGGGATTGGAACAGGTATATGGAGGATGTTGCCCGCGCAAACCGTTTGATTAATAATGTAGATTCAGTAGTTGACAATACTTTCAGTCCGGCCGAAAGAGAGCAGATCAAATCGCAAGGGAAGATCTTCAGGGCTATGGTGTTGTTTGACATGGTTCGCCTTTGGGGAGATATCCCGGTAATTACAAAAGAAGCGGGTGATATAACTTCGGAAACCATCGGCGAAGTTTATGATGATTACTTCCCGGCCCAAAATACGGAAGAAGAAGCCTACAAGCAGATAGAAAAGGATCTGACTGAGGCGTTGGTTTCTGCTCCGGAGAATAATCCCGCAAATAAAACTCTTTTTACCAAGTCGGTGGCCCGTGCCCTGCTGACCAAGGTTTATGCTGAGAAACCGATCAGAGATTATGCAAAAGTTGTGCAATACGCAGACGAACTTGCTGCAGATGGCTTTGATCTGGTTGCTGATTTTAGCGATCTGTTTGGTATGAATGCAGCTAATACCGATGCCAAGGCGAGGAATACTACGGAATCTATTCTGGAGGCACAATTTGTTTCCGGAAATGGGAACTGGGTAACCTGGATGCTTGGCCGCGACTTAGCAAACTACAATAACAACTTTACATGGGCGAAATGGATCACTCCTTCACGTAATCTGATCAAGGCTTTCCAGGACGAAGGCGACCAGGAACGTTTTGCAGAGTCGGTTGTGTACTATCAAACGTCATGGAGTAATTACTATCCATCCAGTAATTATCCGTTCATGTATAAAACCCGCTCTGCGTATAACAGTATCATTAAGTACAGGTATGCGGATGTGCTCTTGTTAAAAGCCGAGGCCTTGATCATGGGGGGCAGCCCCAATCTTTCAGGTGCAGCTGATATTATCGACAGGATTCGGGAGCGTGCGGGTCTTGCAAAGTTGTCAAATTCCGTGCGCAGCAACAAGGATGCAATGTTAACCGCCTTATTGAAGGAGCGCCGTTTGGAGTTGGCTTTTGAAGGCCAGCGCTGGTTCGATTTAGTTCGTCTTGATAAGGTTGAGGAAGTAATGAACGCGGTGTATGCTAAAGACTCAGGAAGAAAGAGTTTAATATATCCATTTAACCAAACATCTTATCGCCTGCCGATTCCGCAGGCTGTAATTGACCAAAATCCTAAACTGATCCAAAATCCTGGATATTAATACGACGATGATGAAGAAATATATAAGAAATTCTAAGGGTATAGCCCTGGCCTTTTGTCTTTTAGGCTCCATAGTCACGGCTTGCGGCACAGATAAAACTGAACCGGAGAAGCCGGTTGAGCCGGAAGTTCCTGCAAGTGGCGATGTTACGGTATATGTTACTACGAATACACGTTCACAGGACTTTGCTAAGAAGTTCGTTGATTTTAGCACTAAATCAAATATGTCGCCTAATACCATAACATTGAATCCGTCACAGACATATCAGTCTATGGATGGTTTCGGAGCGGCAATAACAGGTTCCACGTGTTACAATCTGCTGAAAATGGCACAGGCGGACAGGACTAAATTTCTCAAGGAAACATTTTCTGAAACAGAAGGAATGGGGCAAAGCTACGTACGGATAGCTATTGGATGTTCTGACTTTTCACTGAGTGAGTATACCTGCTGGGATACTCCGGGAATTGAAAATTTTGGATTGCAGAATGAAGAGATGAATTACATCATCCCTGTCTTAAAAGAGATACTAGCTATCAATCCAAACCTCAAGATTCTGGGTTCTCCGTGGACTAGTCCGCGTTGGATGAAGGTCAATAACCTGACCGATTTGCAACCATTCAACTCCTGGACCAGCGGTCAGCTTAACCCGGCACATTATCAGGACTACGGAACCTATTTCGTGAAATGGATCCAGGCAATGGGGGCTAACGGAATTAAAATATCAGCTATCACTCCGCAAAATGAGCCATTGAACAGGGCGAACTCCGCATCACTTTACATGGGATGGGAAGAACAGCAGGCTTTCATAAAAAATGCCTTAGGTCCGAAATTAAAAGCTGCAGGTCTTGATACGAAAATATATGTCTTTGACCATAACTATAATTACGACAACGTCGCTTCACAGAACGATTATCCCGCTAAAATCTATGAGGATGCAGCTGCAGCTGCTTATATCACAGGTGCCGCTTACCATAACTATGGCGGAGACAAAGCTGAACTTCTGGATATTCAAGCGAAACGTCCGGACAAGGAACTGATCTTCACTGAAACTTCTATCGGCACGTGGAACGACGGACAGAATCTAGCCAATCGTTTAATGGAAGATATGAAAGAGGTGGGGCTGGGAACAGTTAACAATTGGAGCAGGGCGGTAATTGTATGGAATCTGATGCTCGATACAGAGCGAGGACCGAACAGGGCAGGGGGATGCCAGACATGTTACGGTGCGGTCGATATCAATAAGTCAGATTACAAGACAATCAAGAAGAATTCACACTACTATGTTATTGGCCACTTATCATCTGTGGTAAAGCCAGGCGCTATGCGTATTGCGGCAAGCGGCTATTCTGTAGAGGGCGTGACTTACTCTGCATTCAAGAATACCGATGGTACATATGCCCTGGTTCTGCTTAACGACACAAATGAGATCAGAAAAATAACCTTAAGTGACGGAGCGAAGCATTTTAGCTATGATGTGCCTTCAAAATCCATTGTTTCATATCGTTGGTAATAACAAAGAATATTATTATGAAGACATATATAGGTATCCTATTTATTGCAATGGGGATGATGCTTTTCAACTCCTGCAAGAAAGATGAAGCCACGACTCCGGGAAATCCAGTAATAACTCCCAAATCTGAGTTTACGGCAGCTCATTTCGGTGACAGCTTGCAATTTCAGGTTGAGGTTTCTGATGCGGAAGTTCCGCTTTCTACCTTGAAAGCGCAGCTATTCTACAGCGATGAAATGGTTTCGGAGACGGTTATCCGTACCAAGACAAATGGCGAGTATACAGGTAAGATCTTTATACCGTTCTACGCCAATGTGCCGAATGGAACAGCAACGTTGAAATTGGTCCTGCAAAACACAAGTCTAACGATTTCAGAGAAGGAACTTGATTTGCCATTGACCCGGCCTGATTTTCCTTTCCTGACCCTGGTAACCGCAACCGGCGAGCACCGCATGGATCGTGTGAATTTATACGAGTATGCAGCTACTGAAGTGTTTCCGTTCTCGGTTAAAGGGTATATCAAGGCGCCGAAAGTAGGTTCTTCCGGAAATGAAATGACTTTTGGTTGGGAAGACAATGCAGTTGTTCTTGGTTCCATGAGTGAGATTCCTTTTTCGAATTCGTCTTCTGGCAGGTACTCAATTGCCTTCAATACGTTCAACTATCAGGCATCTCCTTTTATTATCGCGTATGCTGTGAACGGTACAGTGATGGACAGGATTGATGATAACAGGTTTAAGGCTGATGTGACACTAAGCCAGGGACAAGAAGTGACAATTGATGGTATAGAAGACCTCAGCAATTGGTTTATTGACCCGGATTATTTTAGTAAAGACGCAAACGGTAAGATTACATTTCTGCCTATTAGTGGAAAGTACCGTATAACTGCAAACTTTACCCTTAAGTACTTTATTGTGGAAGCAATGAATGGCGCAGACCTGGCTACGTTGCAACCTGATGGAAGCGGTGCGATATGGATTATCGGAGAAGGCATCGGTAAACCAGGTATTGCCACTAACCAGGTTGGCTGGAACACAGACAATGCACTGTGTATGGCACCTATCGGTAATAAGAAATATCAGGTTACAGGTGTTGCCGGTACTACGTTCAGAGCCGATAATATCAACTTTAAGTTCTTCCATCAAAAAGGATGGGGTGGCGAATACAAGCACGCTAACATCAGTACCACAAGTGATGTGATTTTTGTTGGTAATGGTAACAATGGCAGGGATTCCGGGAATTTGGGGATAGCGGCCGGCAAGACTTTGGAAACCGGAGCGACCTACGTTCTTACAGTTGACTTAGGTGCCGGAAATGACAAGGCGGTATTGACTGTAACAAAGAAATAGAATAAGGTGTTTATCTTGTAACGTGAGTCGGCGACGAGAATCCGGCTCACGTTATTGATAACCTTTAACTAAGAAGATTTTGAAACAAATTAGAATTATCCTTCTCCTGCTGTTGTTTGCAGTTACTGTAGCCGGGCAAACTGGCGATGTAGTTCGTTATTCTACAAAGAAAGATGTGCTTTATATCGGAAATAACGAAACGGATGCTTACAGAAAAGAGCGATGTTATCTCGATCTCTACTACCCGTTAAACAAAACGAAGTTTCCAACAGTAGTCTGGTTCCACGGCGGGGGGTTAGAGTCTTTCCAGAAAGAGATTCCTCTGCAACTACAAAATAGAGGGATCGCAGTAGTGGGTGTAAATTATCGCCTCAGCCCAAGAGCAAAGAATCCGGCCTATACAGAAGACGCTGCTGAAGCTGTAGCCTGGGTGTTCAAACACATTGACCAATTTGGCGGAGATTCATCTCAGATCTATGTTGCCGGTCATTCTGCAGGGGCTTACCTCGCACTGATGGTAGGAATGGATAAATCATATCTTAAGAAACACGGTATTGATGCGGACAGGATAAAAGGACTTATACCAATAAGTGCCCAAACGGCAACCCATTATACCATTAGAAAGGAGAGAGGGTTGGATATGAAGGTGCCGGTCATAGACCGATATGCCCCACTGACACTGGTACGAGCAAATATCCCGCCGATGCTTCTAATCACCGGTGACAGAGCGCTTGAGCTCACTTCACGGTACGAAGAAAATCTTTACCTGCTTTCGCTCTTAAAAGATGCCGGGAACCAAAAAGTGAAGATCTATGAACTTCCGGGATTTGACCACGGAAGTGTTATGTCGCCAGCCTGCAGTCTGCTGTTAGAATGGATAAAACACACTAAATAATTAAAGATAAGTTATGTTCAAACCTATTAAACCGTTTTTTACTCTTTTGCTAATGGTGAGCCTGGCTGCTAATGTTTCAGCCCAAGAGAACTTACCCGTTTACTTAAATGAAGCTAAACCTATAGAGCAGCGTATCGAAGATGCCTTGTCCCGCATGACGCTTGAGGAGAAGGTAGCGATGGTTCATGCTCAATCCAAGTTCAGCTCTGCAGGAGTACCCCGGTTGGGAATTCCGGAGAACTGGATGACTGACGGGCCTCATGGGATTCGTGCTGAAGTTTTTTGGGATGAGTGGGACCAGGCAGGATGGACAAACGATTCATGTATTGCGTTTCCTGCTTTGACCTGTCTAGCCGCTTCATGGAATAAGGACATGTCGGCCCTTTACGGAAAGGTAATTGGCGAAGAAGCGCGTTACCGCAATAAAAATGTGTTGTTAGGGCCGGGTGTGAATATCTATCGTACCCCTCTTAATGGACGTAATTTTGAGTATATGGGTGAGGATCCGTTTCTCGCTTCGAAAATGGTAGTTCCCTATATTCAGGGCGTTCAGTCAAATGGAGTAGCGGCCTGTGTAAAGCATTTCGCTTTGAACAATCAGGAAATTGACCGACATACGGTGAATGTTACGGTCGACGATCGCACTCTTTACGAGATCTATCTCCCAGCGTTTAAAGCTGCAGTTCAGGAAGGCAAGGCTTGGGCGATTATGGGAGCCTACAATAAATATAAGGGACAGTGGGCAGGTCAGAATCAGTTTCTGTTGAATGACATCCTTCGTGGTGAGTGGAACTTTGACGGGGTTGTTGTATCCGATTGGGGTGGCATAAATGATACAAAGCAAGCCATCTATCATGGCCTGGACATGGAATTTGGTTCCTGGACCGATGGTCTTACTAAGAGTGCATCCAATGCTTACGACAACTACTATCTGGCTAATCCTTTCCTTAAATTATTGAGATCAGGTGAAGTTAAAGAAGAAGAGCTGGATAAAAAAGTGCGCAATATCCTAAAGTTGGTCTTCCGTACGAACATGAACACGAAACGTCCTTACGGATCGTTCGGTACCGAGGAACATGCTGTTGCCGGACGCAAGATTGCACAGGAAGGGATTGTTCTATTAAAAAATAGTAACAGTACTTTGCCAATTAACTTATCTAAAGTCAGAAAAATTGCCGTGATCGGTGAGAATGCCGTTAAGGTAATGACTGTGGGAGGGGGAAGCTCTTCTTTGAAGGCTAAGTACGAAATTTCACCGTTGGATGGTATAAAGAATCGTATTGGCAAGGAAGCTGAAGTTGTTTTTGCAAGAGGCTATGTTGGGGAGAAACCGAAGGCGCAGGATGGATTGAAAACCGGTGATGTGGAAGAAACACGTTCATCGGAGGAGTTGACTAAGGAAGCTCTTGAAGTAGCCAGAACTGCAGACTTTGTTGTGTTTGTAGGTGGCTTGAATAAAAATGACGGACAGGATAGCGAAGGTAATGACCGTAAGTCTTTGGGTTTGCCTTACAACCAGGATAAATTAATTAGTGCGCTGGCTAAAGTGAACAAGAATCTGGCAGTGGTAATGATATCAGGGAACGCAGTGGGGATGCCATGGGTTAACGAAGTTCCCTCTATTGTTCAGGGCTGGTACCTGGGAACAGAAGCGGGAAGTGCTTTGGCCTCTGTGCTGGTAGGTGACGTGAATCCATCTGGGAAGCTACCATTTACATTCCCTGTTAAGCTGGATGACAACGGAGCTCATAAGCTAGGTGTTTATCCCGGAAACGGCGAGCAGACTTACAACGAAGGGATTTTCGTAGGATATCGTTGGGCGGACAAGCAAAATATTAAATCGTTGTTTAGTTTCGGTCATGGCTTGAGTTATACAACTTTTGAGTATAGTAAGGTAACTGCTGACAATAAAGATCTGACTGCAGACGGCAAGATTACTTTTTCTGTTGATGTAAAAAATACAGGGAAACGCGAAGGCCAGGAAGTGGTGCAGTTATACATAAATGATGTAAAGTCATCTGTTCCTCGGCCGGTTAAGGAGCTGAAGGCTTTTGAGAAAGTAAGCTTGAAAGCTGGTGAAACCAAGACTGTAAAGTTTACTATAGATAAGACGGCTTTAAGTTACTTTGATGCAGCTAAACATGATTGGGTAGCTGAGGCGGGGGATTTTAAGGCTTTAGTTGGGGCGTCTTCGACGGATATCCGCCAGTCTGTGGGATTCAGATTGAGGTAGACTAATATTTTCTAAAATACTTAATGGTTTAATAATTAATCCTATATTGAAAAGAAGGCCGGTTTAATCCGGCCTTTACTTTTAAAAATGCTTCTTCATATATCTGATAAAGACCTCCCAATCTGAAGGAAGTACGGTGTGTCCGCCCTTATGCATAAAATATCCTAGCGTGTTCAGCATGCTTGAACCCCCGGCTGCCGACATAACTGATGTTCTTGGGCCGTCTTTTCCAAATAGTTTATAGACCGGCTCGGCAGCTACGGCAGCCAGAAATTCTCCTTTGGGGTCTGACCAGAGGTCTGTGTCGCCGGTTTGAAGCAGCAGTGGCCTTGGGGCGATAAGTGAGATCAGCATATGACCGTCGATTGGCAGATCGGATACACGGTCGCCATAATTGTGGTAATTGGGTGCGAATTGGTAGTAGTATCGTGATGTGTCAGTGATATGCTTTACGGTTTCGCCGAAATTGCGTCTGCTTAACGCAGCACCTCCTTCACCGGAGATGCTTGCAATGATCATTGCAAAACGCGTATCCCTGGCACCGGTCCAAAGCGCTGTTTTCCCTAAGCGGGATGCGCCGGTAAGCGCAATCTTTTTAGCGTCTATTTTCTTGTCGGTTTCGAGGTAGTCCATTGCCTTGCTTAATCCCCATGACCAGGCTGATATGGCTCCCCAGTCGTCTGGCGCAGGCTTGCTATTTGACAATTTCGCGTAATAGGCACGGATGCCGAACTGCGTTCCTTCTTTTGAATCCGGTTCAATATCTGTGTAACAAACTGTTGCTATTCCTATCCCTGCGGAAATAAACTGCTCGATGTTGAGTTTACCGAATTCTCTTGCCGGGGCCGGTATTCTCTTTCCTTCTTTTGACCATATTAGTCCGGGGCGAACTCCAGGGTCGTTAGCTACATTGGAGTTGGCAGAAAAAGAAACGTTGAGTAGCAGGGGCGAGGGCTTTGCTGCATCAGCGGGTAAGTAGATCAGAAGGTCCATTTTGTGGATAGAAGTGTCTTCTGCGAGATAAATCCTGACTTGTTTACGAATGGCTTTGCCATTAAAGGTTGGGGTACCGTGGTCGAATACCTCTACCTTAAGTTTCTGTGGTAGCGCAGGAGTTTTGCCAAACTGATACTGTTCATACAACGCCAGGATCTCGGGTCTGCGCTTATTTATCCATGTGCGACTGTCTTTTACCTTCTTACCGTCCACAAGTGTCAGTGGATTGGGGAGGGTATATGTACCCACCTTGTCTTCGTCGTAGTTTACGGGTATACCAGCGACCGTATCGGGAGGGGCTTTTTGGGAGAAGGCTGTGCAGGCAAAAAGCAGCATAATGCCTAGAACCGTTGTTGTTTTGAATCGTTTCATTTCGTTATAGGTTTTTGGATCGTTCAATGGCAAGGAGTTTTACTGGCCCAATCAGTCCGGATTCGGTTAACTGATATGGAGCTCCAAATGGCGCTGTATAGGCATCCAGTACTTTGGTCTGGGGGTTCGCTTTGTCGCCAATAAGCCTATTGGTCCATTGATTGGTGACTTTTATAACCAGTTGATTCCTGCCTGCTTTCAGATGCTTGCTTACATCAACAGTGAAAGGCGACTTCCATAAGAGATCTACCTTTTTACCGTTGATATAAACCTCTGCAAGATCTCTGACGGTCCCAAGATCAAGCAGTAGCTTCTGGTTGGGCCGCAGCCAGTTCTTTTTCACTTCGATATTTTTCGTGTAGGTTGCGGTACCTGAAAAGTATTTTACGCCGCTATCTGCCTGATGGGTTAAGGACTTGAGTTCATCGATTTGTAGTTTTTCGGGAGCCCCGCTATTAGGTGGGAAGCTGATCTCCCACTCGCCAATGAGCGTAGCTAATGTGACTGAGCTTTCTTGTGGTGTTTTAAACGCTGTAATATCAGTACGTTCATTAAATACAACGAATACTGACTGACCTCCGGCAAGGTTCAGTGGGACATTCGTCAGCGAATCGTTCATCTGATATGCAGCAGTCTGCACAGATCCTGAGTCTGGATACCATAATTCTGGCTTCCTTCCACCTATTCTGAACCTGGCGCTTAAATTCAATGGAGAGTCAGTTCGGTTGACGACAAAATAGATATCTGTTTCGCCGTCCTTACGATGTATCCAGGACGCCTCATCTGTTGTGCTGTTCAAGCTGAGGTCGGGATTAACGTTCAGGTCTTCCAGGACATGTTTCACCGACTGGCCCCAAACGATCTTACCTTTTCCATAAGTGCGGACTGTTCGGCTAACACCATCAAGATCTCCCCATATATTTGATGCCAGCTCATGGAGATCAGCATCAACTTGTGGGTATCCCGATAATCCAGATGCCGCTATAGGTTTCGGTCCGATCACAGTTGCACCACCGCTGATAAGCTGTTCTATCTTTTTTAACACGTGAAGTGTCATTTCACTGGTTTGGGGTAATACGAGTACTGAATAAGTCATGCCATCAGGAAGAACTAACTTTCCGGAGGGGCTCACCTGCATGCGATTCAGCAGTATATCCGTATTGATGTAATCGAAGTCATATCCTGCAGGCATGGCTGGCTGTAATCCGCTTTGCCAGAAAGGCATGGTTGAAGGTGCTCCTTCAGTCAGCAGATAGGCAACATCTGCAACAAACAAGCCTCTTTGTAACATGTAGGAGTTGCGGGCGAAATGCGTCATTAAAGGCTTTGCCTGTTCGGCCCAGGTGATGTTCCGGTGCAGATGTGTTCCCACCATAGTGTTACCCGGCTTGGTGTCGAGAGGCTGGTGAGCAGAGGTATGGAACACCAGACGGTTTATTCCCTGCGTGAACCAGTAATCGCCAATCTTTTTTAATGTGTTGGGCGATTCGTAGTTTCCTCCGGTAAATGCTTCAGCAGCTACCAGATTTTTGCTATAGACATGTGAAGATGAGGCGGCTCCGCGAACGTCTTCATAATACATGGACGAAGGGTGGAGGTCTTTTACCCAAAATTCACCCATAGGTATATCCATGTATTTCTTGTTTAGCAGAGCATCTTCTATGGATTCGAGGGAGACTCCACCTGCTTCGCCATAGGTTTTAATGCCTTGTTTATGAAAGAAATCTGAAACTACTCCATAATGATTTTCTGCAAACATATCTACAAGCGTGCGGCGAAAGTCCCAGAGAAAGCGGTCGCTGACCTCGGAACTGGCAACGACTCTCCCCGCAAGTACAGGAAGAAAAGGGCTGGGATCATAACCCCGGCGCTGCTTGAATTCGGAGATCATCTCGTCTGTCCAGTTTTGTATTCCAGCCTCCCAGCTGTCTAGCATAATGTAAAGCAGACGTTTTCCGTAAAGATCTCCCAAGGCTTTCGCTATGGGCTCTGTATATCCTCTGAGATATGATTCTGTATGCTTGCGGCTGAGCTTGTCTACTTCATAACCCAATCCGGATGGCACTGCCGGACGGTTCTTTGCTCCGGTGAGTGCATATCCGAAGCGCATGATTGTCCATTTGCCTTTGGGTGCATTCCAGTTCAGTTGACCGTTGGCACTCATCTTTCCTGTAAGGTCGATAATATCAGTCTTCTTGATCAGGGCGGTAGATGGAAGCTCAGGAGTGGAGACGCCGCTATATTCAAAAAGAAGATTGAATCCGGCTTTGTCCTCCCAACGGTTAACTCTTCCGCCCGAATGGATCTTTATATCTGCGATGGTATAGGCGGTGTCCTTCGCTGTGGTAGCTTCGGAGATTATATCGGCGGGGCGGGGAGGTGCATTCGTGAATTCGATGCGGATGTATTTTGCGTTTATTTGAGGAAACGTATAGGTCCGGATATTACCACCTCTGTAACCCGATTTACCCGGAAGGGATGTCAAGGTTATGAAGTTCTTACCATCCATACTGGCAAGCACCCTCCCGAAGGGAATGCCGCGCCGGCCGGCATTGATAGTAATAGCTCTGGCGCTAATAATGCCGGGATAGTTGAGTTGGATCCAGGCCTTTTCGCCGTCCTTCTCCGGCTTAACGTTGAATACGGTGCTGATATCATTGTCAAGAAGGAGCTCGGCTCCGGATGTCGAACCACTGCTGGTAAGTGCCGGTCTCGCTTGTTGTGTTCTTATTTCGTCTTCAGGTGTGCGGAAGGCGATCACTGAGAAGTCCCGGTAAAAATTATCCTGAACATTTGACGCTGCGCTGTTTGGCCCGGGTCCGATAGGAGATGGTGGCTTCGGTAGTTGCGTACGGATTGGCCCGTCGACATTTACAAATGTTTCTGACCAGACGAGTTTCTTCATAGCCTCTTCGGGCTTTATCCATGGGCCACCTGTTAAACTCCAGCCGGCGGAACTGAACATTGCCATCTCCAGATCCAGCCTTTCCGCTTCAGAAGCGGTATGCCGGACAGCATCAAGCCACTCTTTCGAGCCAAAGACTATCTTACTGTCGACCTCTTGTCCGCTTCCAGCTGCTACGTCTGCCAGTTGGAAGCCGGCGATTCCGACTCGCTTCATCCATTCAAGGTCCTTTGTTATGCCTTCTTTTGAGACATTGCTCTTGGTCCAGTGCCACCAGGTTCTTGGCCATGCGGATTCAGGAGGATTCTTGAAGTTTCTAACAAGCTCGTCGTGACTTTGGGCATGGAGAGATGTTTGTAAAATCAGCAATATGAAAATGAGAGGAATATGAAGCCGTTTTATATGCATAATTCTTATTTTATGGCTTTGTGAATTGAAGATAAGTTATTGCAATCTAATATCTAGTAACCAGGATTCTGCTGGATTTTTTCCGGATTTAGATTCACCTGATATCTGGGAACCGGGAAAATAAGTTCAAACTCTTGTACTGAATTACCGCTTCCGATTTCGTCATTCGAAAGTCCGCTCGCGAAATGAGCGTTCATCACGGGAATCAGTCTATCTGTCCTTTTTAGGTCAAACCATCTGTGTCCCTCATTGAACAATTCAAGACGACGTTCATTCTCTATTGCTAATTTCATTGACGCTTGGATATTCCTTAGGTTTTGATCTGTTGTAAGGCCAGCCCTTGTTCGAACAGCTTCCAGGTAATTAAAAGCAATTGAAGTGTTGCCTAATTCGTTCTGTGTTTCAGCGTACATTAAGACTACATCGCCATAACGCAGCACGATCCAATCATTTCCCGCATCTATGGTTGTCGTCATTTGGTTGTCGTAGTATTTTTTTGTGAAGACATATTTTCTTCTGGACCCTGTAAGTTCGGAGATCATTGATCTTCTTGTATCGCCAGAGCTAAACTGTGCATTAAGGGATTCAGTCATAAGAAAGGTTCCGGTTCCCCGTTTTAAGATTCCGGTTCCGATATCTTCATTCGCCATAGCGTAATTAACGAAAGGATTTCCTTGTAAAGGATCAAATCCTCTTGCATATTGGACTGCGAAAATAACTTCACTATTGTTTGGTTTTGCAGCGTCGAAAATGTCAGCATAATTGTTTAAAAGGTGAAATGCGTTGGCTCCGGAAGCAGGCGGGGCAGCAAGTACTTCTGCAAGTTTAAAGTCAGCCTCATTATATTGCTTCAATGTAAGGTAAACCTTAGCGAGCAGGGATTTAGCAGCCCATTTTGTGGCCCGGCCGATGTCTGCATTAACGGTGTAAGAAGATGGAAGCTGTTCTGCATCCTTAAGATCTGTGATGATCTGCTCGTAGACCTGTTGTGAACTTTCTCTGCTATAAGACAGTGCTTCTGCTGGTGTTTTGACGTCTTTGAGAACCAAAGGAACATCTCCGTATATCCTGACCAGGTTGAAATACATTAAGGCTCTTAAGAACTTGGCCTCGTTAATATACTGCGCTTTAGGTGCCGGCTCGATAGTAATATTTTCGATGTTCTCCAGTACCAAGTTTGCCCTGGCTATGGTAGCATAGGAACGGGTCCACATTTCACTGATAATTCCGTTATCAGCAACAACGTTTGATTCATTAATCGTTATATGATCTGATGAATTGTTGAACTTACTGTTATATACATCATCGGCTGCCAGATCTCCAAAAGCAAAACAATACCGGTAGGATTCCCGCAGGGAGAAGTATGCGTCGTTGAGCATTTGCTTTACACTCACCTCATCCGAATAAAATGTATTCTCTGTTGGCTGGTCAGTAGGGTACTTGTCGAAGTATTCCTTGCTGCATGAAGTGCTGAGAAATACAAGGACAACATAGATCAGAGACTTAGCGGGTGAAATTATTTTATGTGTCATAGGTGTATCTTTAAAAGGTTAAGTTGAGTCCGAGGGATATGTTGCGTGCAAGAGGATAAGTTCCTGTTTCTACGCCGTTGTTTGTGGCATTGTCTCCTGAACCGTTACCTTGTGGGTTTCCAAAGCCTTCAACTTTTGAGAACATAAGAAGGTTCTGGCCAGCGACATACATCCTCAGGTGTTGTATCCCTAATTTATTCAGGGTCTTCGCAGAAAGTGAATATCCCAAAGTCACATTACGGATTCTTAGAAAACTGCCATCATACAAATAGCGTGTACTGGAAGTGATATTGGATGATAGGTTAGTTGATCCGGCCCTGTGGTATCTTCCATTTCCTGGATTGTCTTCAGATCTCCATCGGCCGAGCGACTCTTTTGAGCCATTCTCGAGCCATCTGCTTAAGCCAAGAGGTAACTCCTGACTTCTGAAGATCTCTGAACCATGGGTTCCATCTAGAAGAACGTTTAAATCAAAGTTTTTAAAAGAAAATGTATTACCTAATCCATAAACGAAATCAGGCTGATAGTTACCGACATGGGTTTGATCGTTTGCATTGATGACACCATCAGGAACACCATCAGGGCCCGATACATCTCTGTATCTGAGGTCACCTATTCCTTGAGAGCCGAGTTTCGGATATTTGGCAAGATCGTCGTCATTATTAAATGTTCCCTCCACAATATACATGTACAGATCACCCATTGGGCGGCCAACATAATTTCTTACAACTCCTTGATTGTTTAATTGTGTCTGCCCACTGGCCAGTCTGACAAGTTTGTTTCTGTTAAATGAAATATTAAAGATTGTGCTCCATCTGAATGCAGAGTTGAAGTTTAGCGAGTTAAATGAAAACTCAACTCCGCGGTTTCTTACATTTCCAACGTTTTGTATCACTGATTCGGCTTTCCCGTTGAGGCTTGGAAGATCAGCGTTAAGGATGATATTGCTATTTCTATTATAGAAATCAAGGGACAGATCAATGCGGCCTTTCAGCAATCCAATATCTAAACCAACATCCACTTGTTTGTTTTTTTCCCATCCGAGATCAGCATTTGAGAAGCCGCCGGGCCTGTATGCTACAACTTGGGCGTCGGTGGTTCCAAATACGTAGTATTCTCTCTGCATGGTAGTTATCCAGGGATAGTAACCCGCCAACTGATCGTTTCCGGTTTCTCCGTAACTAGCCCGAAGTTTCAGCATGCTGATGGTAGAATTGTCTTTGATGAAGGGCTCCTCACTTATGTTCCATCCGGCTGAAACCGAGGGAAATATTCCTGCGCGGTTGTTCGGTCCAAACCGGCTGGAACGGTCGCGTCTTATTGAGGCGGACAATAAATACTTGCTGTTGTAGTTGTAGTTCAACCTTGCGAATACGGCGTCAAAAACGTATTCTTTTCGTTCTGATGTTCCCTGGGTTAATACCGCTCCCTGTACATTCTTTACGTTAGCATTTACAAAGGCTACAGGATTGTCCCTGTCTGTCCGTGGCTGAAGAGTGACGTAGAAATCACTTTGTTTGGCCGCGTCATAGCCAAGCAGCGCAGTAAAGTTATGATTGCCTTTCAGGGAGAAGTCGTAGGTGGCTGTATTTGACCAATACCAGTTCAAATTAGTAACGTTATTTCGCCTTGCTCTTATTTGCGCAAGATTAGGAGTCGATATGTTGCCAGTATTGCCGTTTCCCCTTGCCAAAAAAGGCTCGACAAACCATTCTTCTTTTTCAGATACAAGGCCAATGTTCAGGGTGGAGTTTAGTCGTAAGCCCTTGATTGGCTTGTATTCTATATAGGTATTTCCCGTCTGGCGGAATGTATAGAAAATATCTTTATTTGCGTCGAGTTTAATCAGAGGATTTGATAGTTCGTCGTTGAATATTGTTTTCATCTCTGCGTCCTGTACAATTACAAAGTAGTCACCGTTATCTCTCCAGACCGGGAGAATGGGGGGCATTGTCAGTGCTTCTGCCAGTATCCCATCGACACCGGTTGATGTGTTTCCACCGGTGGTCTGTTGAACTCGCCTTTGCGTAAAGGAGGGTTGTACATTCAGTCCAACTTTCACCTTCTCGGTTAATTTTGCATCTAGGCTTCCCCGGATGTTATAACGTTTCATATATGTGTTCTCCAGGATTCCCTGCTGGTCTACCAGGCCGCCGGAGATGGCAAATTGTACCTTGTCTGTACCTCCGTTTGCGCTTATCTGGTAATTTTGGAATGGAGCTGTTCTGAAAATAATATCTTGCCAGTCTGTATTTGCCCAGCGTTCCGGTTGGTTGAGAAAATCGGGAATTGCTCTATTTTGATTGGTTAACCCTTCCTTTGCCATTTCAACAAATTCGGCGCTATTCAGCAATCCATATTTTTGCATGATGTTTTCGAAGCCGGTAATCGCATCAAATGAAAATTTGGTCTTTCCTGTCTTACCTCTTTTTGTAGTTACGATGATTACTCCGTTTCCCGCTCTAGAGCCATAGATAGCTGCTGAAGCAGCATCCTTAAGGATATCCATGCTTTCGATGTCCTGCGGAGAGATGGAATTAATGAGGGAAGCATCATTGGTGGGGTATCCATCGATAACATATAACGGTCCGTTGCCGCTTGTGATAGAGCCATTGCCTCTTATGCGAACCACCGGTGCTTCCCCCGGAGCTCCGCTTGTTTGTTGTAGCAGTACTCCGGAAACCTGGCCAACCAGTGCCTGGGTTGGATTAGATACCGGCAGGTCGGCAAGCGCCTCGCCTCTAACAGTTGCGATAGCCGTAGATACATTGCGTTTGCTTTGCGTTCCATAACCTACGACAACGACTTCGTTTAGTAATTTAACATCAGGCAAGAGCTTTATTGTAAATGTTCGTTGATTTCCAATTGGCACTTCTTGTCTCCGAAAGCTGATGAAGGTGAACACCAATGTGCCGGTTTCAGCCAGGTTGTCGGGGACATTGAGATTAAAGGCTCCGTTTTCATTTGTTGATGTTATGATTTTACTGTCCTCCTTAAGCATTACACTTACTCCGGGCAACGGAGCACCACTTTCGTCGGTGACCTTCCCGCCTAGTCCGGTCTGTTTGTTGGGAAGTCTTACCGGATTGTCTGGCTTAACGGGGTTGATTTTCTCCAGAATGAGGATCTTTTTATTTTCGTCTTCATAGTAAAGGTTCGTGTTTTTCAGCGCCGCATCAAGAATTTTTGCTATCGTCTGACTTCTTTCGTTTAGAGTGATGTTCAAATAGTTATTAACTACCTGGTCGTTATAGACAAATCGAAAATCACTCTTCTTTTGAATGTTAGTAAGTACTTCCTTTAGGGGGGCGTTTCTTAGGCTTAGCGTCATTCTTACATCTCGTATGGATTGCGATTCATTAATCGAAGATTGAGCAGACAATGAACACAATAAGAATGCAAGTAATGTCAATAGAGATAGTGTCTTTTTTGGGGCAATAGGTGCACGTGTGGTATAATTTTTCATACCTTTAAGTTGTTTTAGTTTACAATTGGTTTACTAAGATTATGGTCAGTCTGTACTGGCATACAGAGCCGACGGGGCCGGTCTGATTCTGAATCAGACCAGTCTTTTTTATTATAAGTCTTTTTCGCTTCTAAATGTTACCTCCTTGTTTTCTATTGTATATGTAAGCTGATTAATTCGGCTGATATCGTTTAGTATGGATACCAGGTTGTCAGTTTTATCGAAGGTTGCGGTAAACCTTATCAGGCCTATTTCTGGGCTGGCAAACTTTATATTAATGTCGTACCTCGTTTCCAATAATTCGGCTGCATGCATCATGGTGTGGTTGTTCAACTGTATTCTTCCTTCAGTCCAGCCTATGTTTTCCCTGGCGTCAACAACGCTCTTTTTAAAGGATCCCGAGACCTTGTTGATCACGACCTGTTGATTGGGATCCAACAGTACCTCATTTCCATTGGAATTGCTTACCGAAACCTTACCCCTTACCACTGTGACGCTCATTTCCTGTTGGTTTTCATAGAACGAAATATTGAAAGCGGTGCCAAGTACTTTCGTGGACACCTTTTTCGTAGTTACAATAAATGGCCTTCCAGGATCCTTGGCGATGTCAAAAAAAGCCTCTCCTTCATAAAGCAACACTTCCCGGTTCTCACCGCTAAACACCTTTGGGAATTTGAGCCGGCTCTTTGCTTGAAGGACTATTTTAGATCCGTCACTCAATAGGACTTCCGTCGTCTTTCCTGAAGCCGCATTTATCTCGGTATATTGAGAGCTGTTATTTATATAGTTCGAGATATAGTTCGAGCCAAAATATAGTCCAAGAGAGAGAATTAGTAAAACCGAAGCAGCAATTTTGAAATACATCTTGAACATACTGGCTTTAGCTTGTCCATGCACCTTCAGTCCGATGGTTTTTCTTATCTCTGATTTTATTTCTGCTTTCCGGGCGTCTGTCCATTCCCAGTTGCCAGCCCGGGAAGTACTGTCAAACCAATTATCGAGTTGACTAAGTTCTTCCTGAGAGCATCTGCCCTCTTTACGGCGTTGAAGTAATCTTTTTAATTCATCGGGTTTCATAACAGGTTAATATATAGATGTCTGATAATACAGGCTCAGGGGGTATTCCTAAAAAAGAAAAATATGTAACTAATTTATTTACAGTGGAAATAAATTAGTTGTCGTGTAAATTAGCTAGTCAGGCTTTTAAGTCTGGAACGGAATTCTTTTATCGCCTTGTGGATGTGCTTTTTAACGGTTTGATCTGATATACCAAGCTTGGTGGCGATCTCTTTGTGAGACAAAAATTCGAACCTGCTGAGTTCGAATACTTCTTTCATTTTTGGAGGGAGATTATCGAGACAGACCTCCATTTTCTCTCTTAGCTCTTTTGCATCCTGGTCTTCAATAAGCGAATTGTCTGTGAAGTTTTCAAATAAAAGATGCTGAAGATTATACTTGGTCCGGGTAGCGACCTCCTGAAGGAAGTCAAGGCTTTTGTATCTTGCTGCAGTAAATAGGTACGCCTTTAAAGATTTATGAATGATCAATTCTGAGTGCTTTGCCCAAAATGAGACAAATATCTCTTGCACGATATCCTTTGCAGTGTCTTCATCTTTTATAACCTTGATCACATATAAAAATATCTCTTCCCAATACATATTGTACACCACATTGAAAGCATGCTCGTTGCCTTGCCTGATCATTTCAATCAGCTCTTCTTCTGAGATGTTTGCCAGATTTTTATTAAACATAATTTGTGGTCCCGGCTAAGTGTGGGAAAAAGAGATAATTGGTTATTACTAATTTATAGTATAGTAAGGACAAATCCATCATGTTCCATCCTGTAATTTGTGGGGTTCTAAAAAGTTTCGATCTTCGGCAAAACACTAATCAGGGGAATCAGACGTTTCCTTTTATATTTATTAGAATGAAGAAATCACTATTTACGGCATTGGCTTTATCGCCGCTTATGCTATTTGCTCAAGATACGCCATACAAAATTAACGGCAAGGTAGGTTCGTTTAACTCACCAGCTAAAGTATACCTGATATATCAGAACGGCGAGGCTTCCGTCACGGACTCTGCCTTGATTAGCAATGGAAACTTTAGTTTTCAAGGTGCTATCTCAGAACCAGGTTCGGGCGTTATGATCATGGACCCGAAAGGTGTGGGGCTGGATTCGTTGAAATCAACCTTGCAACCTGATGTTTTGATGATCTATGTTGATAAGGGAGAGTATTCTATCGAAAGCAAGGATTCTTTATCTACTGCCTCAATTAAAGGAAGTAAGGCAAATACGGAAAATAAGATTCTGAATGGAAGGCTTAAGGATTTGTCTGCTCAGTTCAGGGCACTTGATGCGGAATATCAGGCTGCATCAGCAGAGCAGAAAGGTTCACAGGAGTTTGTTGGTGGTTTGCAGGGCCGACTTGAGAAGTTACAGGTGAGGCAGAAAGAAATACTGACACAATTCGTGAAAGAAAATCCAGAAAGCTACGTCAGCGTAAATTCAATCCTGTCGATTGCCGGTCGTGATCCGCAGTTCGGAGAGATTGACCCATTGGTTAAGTCGCTTAGTCCTGCTCTGCAGAAGGCCGCTGCTTTGCAGCCACTATTAATGAGCATGGAGGCTTCAAAGAAGACATCTGTTGGCGCTATGGCAATGGATTTTACTCAGAATGACCCGGACGGAAAACCGGTGAAATTGTCCGATTTTAAAGGTAAATATGTATTGCTTGATTTTTGGGCTTCGTGGTGTGGTCCTTGCAGAGAAGAAAATCCTAATGTGGTGCAGGCATATAATAAGTTCAAAGACAAGAATTTTACAGTACTTGGCGTTTCATTAGATCGCCAGAATCAGCGTGATGCATGGTTAAAGGCTGTAAAAGATGACGGTTTAACCTGGACACAAGTTTCGGATTTAAAGTTCTGGAATAATGAGGTGGCAAGGATGTATAATATCCGTTCGATTCCTCAGAATTATTTGATTGATCCAGCAGGCAAGATCGTTGCTGTGAATCTTCGAGGCGCTGATCTTGAAAAAAGGCTCGCTGAGCTTTTGTAAAAAGATATATAAAAAAACAGAGGGGGCTAATATCTAAATTAGGCCCCTCTGTTCTTTTAAGGTTTTGTTGTTAGATCAGATCGAATCCGATATCAGCACGGAAGTAACGACCATCAAAATATATCCTGCCTGCGTCTGCAACGGCTTGCTGGACCGCATCAAACAGGTTGTCCTGTAGCGATGTGATTGCCAGAACACGTCCGCCGGAGGTTTTTACCAGGTTGTCTTCAAGGATGGTACCGGCATGGAATGCAAGTGAATCTCTCAGATTCTCGATTCCGGAGATCGTCTTGCCTTTCATGTATTCTCCAGGATAACCTCCAGAGACTAGCATGACCGTTGCGGCAGTCTTGTCTGAAATTTTTAATTCCTTCTCAGCGAGGTTTTCATTCGCAACTCCGAGCAGCAAGTCGAGAAAATCGCTTTCAATTCTTGGGATAACGCTTTCGGTTTCCGGATCGCCCATGCGCACGTTATATTCAATCACGTATGGTTCACCGTCTGTGTTCATCAATCCGATAAAAATAAAGCCTTTATATGGGATCTGATCGATCTTTAGTCCGTTGATAGTTGGACGAATAATATCATTTTCCACCTTATCCATGAACGCCTTATCAGCGAAAGGAACTGGAGAAATTGATCCCATACCACCTGTATTCAGACCTGTATCTCCTTCGCCGATGCGCTTGTAGTCTTTCGCTTCGGGCAGGATCTTATAAGAATGTCCGTCCGTTAAAACAAAAACAGAAAGTTCGATTCCGGTTAAAAATTCTTCAATGACCACTTTGCTGCTTGCTTCACCAAATTTGGCATCCTGAAGCATGGCAACTAACTCAGTCTGCGCTTCTTCAGTTGTCTGGCAGATTAATACACCTTTTCCGGCAGCTAATCCGTCTGCTTTTAATACAACAGGGAGTTTATGTGTCTCCAGGTATGAAAGTCCTTCACTAAGCGTATTGATTGTAAAGGATGCGGAGGCTGCGGTGGGGATAAAGTGACGGCGCATGAAAGCTTTTGAATACTCTTTGCTGCCTTCAAGCTTTGCTCCTTCCTCACGGGGGCCAATCACAGGAATGCTTTTCAGGTCTTCATCCGCAAGGAAGAAGTCATGAATTCCTTTTACAAGGGGCTCTTCGGGTCCGACCACAACCAGGTTTATGTCATTCTCAAGAACAAAACGGCGTACGCTTTTGAAATCAGTTGGATTCAAATCAACATTCTGACCAAATGCAGCAGTTCCGGCGTTTCCGGGAGCTATGAATAATTCGTTGCAGAGTGGACTCTGTGTTATCTTCCAGGCAAAAGCACTTTCCCTTCCGCCTGAACCAAGTAAAAGAATGTTCATGTAGCAAAGATATAGGAAATGAGGAAAGTATAAAGTGGTTTATTCAGGATGCCTATGTAATCCTTTTTAAGGAGAAGTACAGGATTTAGTACATGTTGTGTTTTTTCGTATCTTTATAAAAAACGTGAACATGCAGATTACCACATATACAGCATTTCGACAGCATCTGAAGTCTTTTTTAGATAAAGTATTGGCTGAGCATTCGCCATTATATGTTACCCGTGCAAACGGTGAGGAGGTTGTAGTCCTCTCGAAGGCGGATTATGACAGCATGCAGGAGACTTTTTATTTATTGAGAAGTCCGAAGAACGCCGCGCGGTTGTTAGAGGGTATCAAAGAATACGAAAATGGCCAGGGGAAGGAACGAGGGTTAATTGAAGAATGAAAATCGTTTTCCTGACGCCTGCGTGGGAGGACTACCTTTACTGGCAGCAATATGATAAAGCTTTATTAAAAAAAGTTAATGTTGTAATAAAAGAAATTCAACGAAGTCCATTCGAAGGATCCGGAAAGCCGGAACCATTGAAACATGATCTTTCCGGCTGGTGGTCTCGAAGGCTTAGTTTGGAGCACAGGATAGTTTATAAAGTTGAGGATGCCGCAGTCATTATACTTCAATGCCGTTATCATTATTAGATTCTGGAAGAAGAACTGAAATTCCCTCAATAACGCTCTTCTAAATCAATCGAAATCATTAATTTCGCTCATTATTATGTCAAATTGGCTGATGCGCTTTATGATGGCGCAATTGTTGGTCAATTGAGACCATTATCAAATTACACATGTTAGGATTCTTAAATAAATTATTCGGAAGTAAATCTGATCGCGATATAAAACAGATTCAACCCATTGTTGAAAAGATCAAAGCGGTTTACCCAACACTGGCAATTTTATCTGACGATGAGTTGCGGGAAAAGACATTCACGTTCAAAAATATTATCAAGGAAGCTCTTGCTGAGATCGACAAAGAGATATCCAGCCTGAAAGAACAGGCTGAAGCTCCTGAGCTTTCTATGGATGCCAAAACTGATCTTTATGAGTCAATTGACAGGCTTACAAAGGATCGTGATAAGGAGTTGGAGCGGGTACTGATGGATATTCTTCCTGAAGGCTTTGCTGTTGTTAAAGAAACGGCCCGCAGGTTTACAGAGAACAAAAAAATTGTAGTAACGGCTACTGATTTTGACAGGGACCTGGCTGCACGTAAGCCAAACGTTGTTATAGAAGGAGATAAGGCTATTCACCATAACAAATGGATAGCAGCAGGAACAGAGGTTACCTGGAACATGGTACACTATGATGTTCAGCTGATAGGTGGTGTTGTATTGCATCAGGGTAAGATTGCGGAAATGGCGACAGGTGAGGGTAAGACCCTGGTTGGTACATTGCCTGCGTATCTTAACGCGCTTGCAGGAAATGGTGTGCATATCGTTACGGTGAATGATTATCTGGCGCGACGTGACTCGGAGTGGAATGGTCCGTTGTTCGAGTTTCATGGTTTATCTGTTGATTGTATTGACAGACACCAACCTAATTCTCCGGAACGCCGCAAAGCGTATCTGGCTGATATAACTTTTGGTACCAATAACGAATTTGGTTTTGACTACCTGAGAGATAACATGACTCAGAACAGGGAAAGCCAGGTACAGCGTAAACTGCATTTTGCAATGGTCGATGAGGTTGACTCAGTGTTGATCGATGACGCCCGTACCCCCTTGATCATTTCAGGACCTATCCCGAAAGGGGATGAGCATGAGTTTTATGATCTAAAACCAAGGATCGAAAGATTGGTGAACGTTCAGAAGAACTATGTGACAGGGGTTTTGAATGAAGCCAAGAAACTTATCGCTGAAGGTAAGACCGGTCCTACAGAGGGTGGATTGGCATTATTGCGTGCTCACCGTGGCTTACCTAAGAATAAGGCGCTGATCAAGTTCCTAAGCGAGTCTGGAATTAAGCAGATCCTGATGAAGAGTGAAAACTATCACATGCAGGATCAGAGCAAGGAAATGCCTAAGGCAGATGCTGAGCTCTTCTTTGTTATTGACGAGAAACATAATCAGGTTGAATTGACGGAAAAGGGAATTGAGCTGATCACTACATCTGGTGAAGACGCTAATTTCTTCGTAATGCCGGATGTAGGCACAGAGATTGCTGATATTGAGAAGTCAAGTCTGAACAATGAGGATAAGATCGCTAAGAAAGATGAGCTTATGCGTGATTTCTCCATCAAATCTGAACGTATACACTCTGTTAACCAGTTACTGAAGGCTTACACTTTGTTTGAGCGTGATGTTGAATATATCATTGACGAAGGTAAGATCAAGATTGTAGATGAGCAGACCGGCCGTATTATGGATGGTCGTCGTTATTCTGACGGTTTACACCAGGCTATTGAGGCTAAGGAAAATGTGAAGGTTGAGGATGCTACGCAGACTTACGCGACTATCACCTTGCAGAACTACTTCAGAATGTACCACAAGCTTTGTGGTATGACTGGTACAGCTGTTACTGAGGCGGGTGAGCTTTGGCAGATCTATAAGCTGGATGTGGTTGAAATCCCGACCAATGTTGTTAATCAGCGTAAAGACATGGAGGATAAAGTTTATCGTACCATGCGTGAAAAATATAATGCGGTTGCTGACGAGATCACTGCCTTGACCCAGGCGGGCAGACCGGTTCTTGTTGGTACCACATCGGTTGAAATTTCTGAGTTGTTAAGCCGGATGCTGAAGCTGAGAGGTATCAAGCACAACGTACTGAATGCGAAACTTCACCAGAGGGAAGCGGATATTGTGGCCGAGGCAGGTACTGCAGGAACGGTTACAATTGCTACCAATATGGCGGGCCGTGGTACGGATATTAAGCTGGGTGAAGGTGTGAAGGCTGCGGGAGGTTTGGCGATTGTGGGTACTGAGCGCCATGAGTCGAGACGTGTTGACCGCCAGTTGCGCGGTCGTGCGGGACGTCAGGGTGACCCGGGATCATCTCAGTTCTTCGTATCATTGGAAGATAACTTAATGCGTTTGTTCGGGTCTGAAAGGATTGCGAATATTATGCTTCGGATGGGTATTGAAGAAGGTGAAGTGATTCAGCATTCTATGATTACCCGGTCGATAGAAAGAGCGCAGAGAAAGGTTGAAGAGAATAACTACGGTATACGTAAACGTTTGCTGGAGTATGATGATGTCATGAACTCACAACGTACGGTAGTTTACACAAAACGTCGCAATGCTTTGTATGGTGAACGTTTGGAAGTGGATCTGAGCAATACGTTCTATGATACGGTAGAGGATATCGTATCTGAATACAAGGAGACAGCGAACTTTGAGGGTTTCCAGCTGGAGATCATTCGTGTGTTCTCTTTGGATGCTGAGATCGAACATAAAGAGTTTACTGAAACATCTATTGCTAAACTGACTGATCGTCTGTTTGTAAAGGTTTCTGAGTTCTATGCCAGAAAGAAAGAAGCGATAGCTGCGCAGGCGTTGCCGGTATTGCAACAAGTACATCAGGAACGCGGGGATATGATTGAGAACATCATTGTGCCGTTTACTGATGGTATTCGCGGACTACAGGTTACCGCTAACTTGAAGAAGGCGGTGGAGACTGACGGTCGTGAGGTGTTCAGAGTATTTGAAAAAACAGTTGTTCTGGCGCTGATCGACGATGCCTGGAAAGAGCATTTGCGTGAGATGGACGAGCTTAAGCAGTCTGTACAGAATGCTGTATACGAACAAAAAGATCCATTGGTGATCTATAAAATGGAGGCGTTCAACCTCTTTAAGCAGATGCTGATCTCTGTGAACAAGGATGTTGTAAGCTTCTTGTACAAAGGGGGGATTCCAATGCAGGAATCTGAGGATGTGCGTGAAGCAAGGCCTCAGCCAAAGCAAGACCTCTCCGATCTGAAGGTTTCAAAGCCTGAACTTGCTGCGGTGGCAAATGATCCAAGTGCTATGCCAGGTATGGAAGATACCCGTGAGCCTCAAAAACAGATGCCTGTACGTGCAGAGCAAAAAATTGGAAGAAATGACCCATGTCCTTGCGGAAGTGGCAAAAAATACAAAAACTGTCATGGCGCGGGCTTAGAATAAATAAGATGCTAAAAGACAAGATCCGGCAATTGGCGGAGGATATTCACGGCGATGTAATCATACATCGCCGTTTTCTGCATTCTAACCCTGAACTATCGTTTCAGGAATACAATACATCTGCATTTGTGAAGTCGTGTCTGGATGAGCTGGGCATAGACTGGCATCCTCTTGCTGGTACCGGAGTGGTTGGTATCATAAAGGGAGATAAGCCCTCTGATGAGGTAATTGCGCTTCGTGGAGATATGGACGCTTTGCCGATAACAGAGGCGAACGATGTTCCATATAAATCGCAAAACGAGGGCGTGATGCATGCCTGCGGGCATGATGTCCATACCTCGTCGCTCCTGGGAACGGCGCGCATTCTTCAGAGTTTGAAAGCAGAGTTTGGTGGAACTGTTAAGCTGATATTTCAACCGGGTGAGGAAAAGCTTCCAGGGGGTGCCAATATGATGATCCAGGAGGGAGTGCTGGAAAATCCAAAACCTCAGGCTATTTTAGGTCAGCATGTCATGCCGCTGATTAAGGCTGGTAAGATCGGTATGCGAACCGGGAAGTACATGGCTTCTACGGATGAGATCTATGTTACTGTAAAAGGTAAGGGTGGACATGGTGCACAGCCTCAGCAGAACATCGATCCGGTGGTTATAGCCGCTAATATTATCGTTTCTCTCCAGCAAATTGTCAGTCGCGCTGCCGATCCACGTTTGCCGACTGTATTGTCTTTTGGAAAGGTGATTGCTAATGGTGCGACCAATGTGATACCAAATGAGGTGTACATGGAGGGGACATTCCGGACGTTGGATGAGAAATGGCGGGCAGAAGCCCATCTACGAATGAAGAAAATGGCTGAGTCTATCGCAGAAGGTATGGGCGGCACCTGTGAGTTCAATATTGTAAACGGTTATCCGTTTCTGATCAATGAGGAAAAGCTGACCGCAGAGGTGCGCCTTTATGCTGAAGACTATCTTGGGAAAGAAAACGTTGAAGATCTGGATATCTGGATGGCTGCAGAAGACTTCGCTTATTACTCTCAGGTAACGGATGCATGTTTCTATCGTCTGGGTATTCGAAACGAAGAAAGGGGTATTACCTCCTCGGTGCATACGCCCACTTTTGATATTGACGAGACTGCTTTAGTATGCAGCACGGGCTTAATGGCCTATTTGGCAGTGAAACGTTTAGGAAATTAGAATGATGATGAGGCTGATCCTGTTTCTTTTATTTATCGTTAGTGCCGTACAGGCGCAGGAGTTTAAGCGCTTCAATCCGGACACGGTACTCACCGTGCAGCTGGATTCTGCCGTGAGCATAGTAGGTGAAAGGATCAATGTGCAGATGTTTATTAACAAAGTTACGTCAGACACCAGCTTCTATGAAGCTTTCCGGAATATGAAGCGCTACAGCTTTACAGCGGAAAACCGTGTATTCACATTTGATAAGAAGAACAGGACCGAAGGAAAGATTTATCGGAAGATCTTTCATAACAATTCTGGAAAGTACAGGCAGGAGATTCTGGCTAAGCAGGATAGTGGTAAGTTGTTAAAGAAAAACGGTAAATATCAGTTGTATACCGTCGAGATGTTTGATTACATATTCATGAATGCGTATAATTCAGACTTTGTGAAAGCTGAGTCTTCAAATGATGAGAAAAAAAAGGGTAACGAATCTTATAAAGATAAGCTTAAGACGCTTCTTTTTACTCCGGGGAAGCCGGTAAAGGGTGTTCCGATTATTGGAGATAAGACTCAGATCTTTAGTGCCAACATGAGGCAATATTACGATTATACCTTCTTCAACGGAACATATCTGGATTCTATTCCAATTTACACTTTCAGGGTTAAGGTTAAGGACGATTTGTCGGGTTGGACCAAACGTGGTCTTATGATCAAGGAACTGAATACGATCTTTGACAAAAGAAATATGCAGATCCTCGGTCGGTCTGTTGATATGAACTACGGGAATCTGGCCTTCGATTTCGATGTGAAGATGAACATCGAAATGGGATACTTTGATAACGGCGAATCGATTTTGCCTACCAAGATATCTTATCAGGGTAACTGGGATATTCCATTAAAGAAAGAAGAAAGAGCGAGCTTTCTGATTCTCCATAAAGGCTATAAGAAAGAGAAATAGTAAGTTTTTCTATGATTCCAAAAGAAACAGTCGATAAGATCCTTGAGGCGGCGCGGATTGAAGAGGTGGTGGGTGACTTTGTGCATCTCAAAAAGAGAGGTACGAGTCTCATCGGCTTGTGTCCGTTTCATAATGAGGCTACTCCATCTTTTCACGTTTCTGTAAGCAAGGGCATATTTAAATGTTTTGGCTGTGGAAAGGGTGGCGATTCGACGCGGTTCATCATGGACCATGAGAAGGCATCTTACCCGGAAGCTTTAAGATACATAGCGAATAAATATAACATTGAAGTTGAGGAGGTTGTTCAGTCTCCGGAGAGGCAGGAAGCCGATCAGCGCCGTGAGAGTCTCTATGTAATTTCGGCGCGTGCCGGGAAGTTCTTTCAGGACGTTATGTGGAACAGTGACGAGGGTAAAACTATCGGGCTGGGTTATTTCCGCGAACGTGGCTTTCGTGATGATATCCTCAAGAAGTTTGAGCTCGGATATTCACCTGATTCATGGGATGCATTTATCGAGACGGCTCTGAAAGAGGGCTACAAGGAGAACTTTATTGAAGAGGCCGGACTCGCTATAAGGAACGATAAGGGAAAGCTGTATGACAGGTTCAGGGCCCGGGTGTTGTTTCCTATACACAGCTTTACTGGCCGGATCATCGGCTTTGGCGGAAGGACGCTGAAGACTGATAAAAAAGTTCCTAAGTATGTGAACTCACCTGAGAGTGAGATCTATCACAAGTCGGATGTTCTATACGGTCTTTATTTTGCGAAGAAGGCTATACGCGATGCAGATAACTGTTATCTCGTTGAGGGTTATGCCGATGTGCTTTCTGTACATCAGGCCGGCATCGAAAATGTGGTTGCCTCATCAGGAACCTCCCTAACGTCGGGACAGGTCCGGTTAATAGGGCGATTTACCAAAAATATCACTATTCTTTATGACGGCGATGCCGCGGGGATAAAAGCTTCTTTGCGGGGGCTTGATATGATACTGGAAGAAGGGCTTAATGTGCGGGTGGTGCTGTTTCCTGACGGACATGATCCCGATTCTTATGTGCATAAGCTGGGTAGTGCCGCTTTCAGAAGTCATATTGAAAAGAACCAGAAAGACTTTATTCTATTCAAAACTTCGGTTTTACTCAAAGATGCAGGAAACGACCCTATCAAAAAGGCTGGGGTGATCAGAGAGGTGGTGGAGAGCATTGCTAAGATTCCGGATAGTATCAAAGCATCTGTATTTGTAAGGGAGTGCAGCTCGCTCATGCAGATAGATGAGCGCTCGCTGATTACGGAGCTGAACAAGCTTAGGCAGGGCAAGCTGAAGGCTCCACGTCATGAAGAGCCGGTTCCATTGCCACCGCCTGACGAGATGGACTTCGGTAATGAGGTACGTGCCGCTGAGCAGCTTCAAGAAAAGGAGATTGTGCGTCTGCTGCTGAATTACGGTCATGAGCTGGTGCATTGGGATGGGATAACAGATACGTATATAGCTCCCTATGTAATCTCAAATATGGCGGACGTGTCCTTTGAGGATGCTGTATGCAAAACCATTATAGACGAGTATGCAGTCCGTATTGAACAAGGCGAGCTACCTACAGTTCAGGATTTTATTCAGAGTCAGGATCAGCGTGTTGCAGACCTTGCGGTTTCACTAATATCATCTCCATACGTACTTAGTGATAACTGGTATGAAAAGCGGAAGATCTATGTTAAGAATGAAACAGAGAATATGAGGGCAACTATTCTTGGTGGAATATTTCACCTGAAAAAGAGGAAGGTTGACGATATTCTAAAGAGTATTCGTGACGAGATACAAAACGAAAAAGATGAAGATAATCAGATGATCCTGATGCAACGATATCTGAGAGTTAAGGAAGTAGAGAAGGGAATTAATAACTTTTTGGGCTCTGTAGTTGTAAAGTAATGGCGCTACATAATCAGCTTGGGAAATATGGTGAAGAGCTTGCTGCTGATTATCTTAGAGATTCGGGATTCCGGATTATAGCGATGAACTGGACGTTCGGGAAGGCGGAGGTAGATATAATCGCTTCTTTTGATCGTTATATAGTGTTTGTAGAAGTCAAAACACGTTCGGGGACGGACTTTGGATTGCCAGAGGACTTCGTGTCGCCTTCTAAGCAAAAGCGCTTGCAATGGGCTGCCGAAGGTTATATTTATCAGCACGATTATAAGGGTGAGGTGCGTTTTGATATTGTATCGGTTCTTTTTGACGGGACAGGTAAATATAAAATTAATCATATTGAGGACGCCTTCTGGGGTTAGGTCCTTTGTTAACTTAGTATTTGATGAAAAAAGCTGTTATTTTATTTGTTTTGTTTGTTTCGGTGTTTACTTCATGTAGAAGAGAGTTGACCAGTTCAGCTTATTTTTTGCTTCCTGAGGAGGGAAGCAGGGTGAAGAGAGGTAGTGAAATTACATTGAAATTATCCGGCGAAGAGGGGTCCTTTGATTCCGTGCAGTACTTGCTGGATACAACGTATGTTGGAAGCAAGCAGGACACCAGTTCCTTAAAGGTTCCCTCGCAAGCCCTGGCTCTGGGAATACGGATTTTGACAGCTAAGGTTTATACCGGTGAGAAAGTGAAGGAGACGACGACCAATATTGTTGTGCTGCCAGAGAAGGCTCCAATACGATATACTTATGAGGTTGTGAATACCTTTCCACATGACTCATCTGCCTATACACAGGGATTAGAATATCAGGGTGGGATTTTTTATGAGAGTGATGGCGGAACTGCGATACAGGGAGATATTGGACGTTCAAGCTTGAGAAAGGTTGAGCCTGCAAGCGGTAAAGTATTGAAGAAGCTGGATATGGCCGATAACGTTTTTGCCGAGGGTCTTACTTTGGTGGGCGATAAGCTTATTCAGCTTACCTGGCAGAACCGTATTGGCTATGTTTATAATAAAGACAGCTTTGAGAAGCTTGCTGAATTTCCTTATCAGGAGAGTGCAGAGGGATGGGGACTATGTTTCGATGGTAATACAATTTACAAATCAGACGGGACAAACCGGATTTATACTCTTAACAAAGATACCTACGTAGAGGAAGGATATGTAGAAGTATATGATCAGAATGGGCCGGTTGATAGTTTGAATGAGCTTGAATGGATCGACGGACAGATCTATGCCAATGTATACGAAACGGATAGGATTGTGCGTATTGATCCTGCCAGCGGCTCTGTTACCGCCGACATTAACCTTGCTGGCTTGCTGCCTGATAAGGATCGTTTCGAAAATACCAATGTGTTGAACGGAATAGCCTGGGATGCTAAAGGCAAACGATTATTTGTTACGGGGAAGAAGTGGAATACGATGTTTGAAATAAGACTTAAGGAAGTGCAATAAATTAAAAGGCCGGATTTTATTTCCGGCCTTTTAATATTATTCAGATCTCCAGTTCTTATACCTGTTGATGAGTCCGTTTGTAGATGAATCGTGCGATTCTACCGGCTGATCGTCTTTCAATTCAGGCAGAATCTTGTTTGCCAGCTGTTTGCCCAGCTCAACACCCCATTGGTCAAAACTGAATACGTTCCAGATGATTCCCTGTACGAAGATCTTATGCTCATACATGGCGATCATCGCTCCCAGTGTTTCCGGTGTGATCTTCTTAACAAGGAAAGAGTTAGTAGGTCTGTTTCCGAGGAATACTTTAAAAGCTGCCAGTTTAACGATCTCTTCATCCGATTTCCCTGCGGCTTTAAACTCTGCAGTGACTTCTTCTTCGGTTTTGCCGTTCATCAAGGCTTCGGTTTGAGCAAAGAAGTTGGAAAGTAGCAGATTGTGGTGGTCGCCAATTGGATTATGTGATTGCGCAGGAGCAATGAAATCGCAAGGAATCAGCTTTGTGCCCTGATGGATGAGTTGATAAAAAGCATGCTGGCCGTTTGTTCCAGGTTCTCCCCAGATAATCGGGCCTGTCTCATAGCTTACCGCACTTCCGTTGCGATCAACGTACTTGCCGTTGCTCTCCATATCTCCCTGCTGGAAGTAGGCTGCAAAGCGGTGCATGTACTGGTCGTAAGGAAGAATGGCATGACTTTCTGCCTCAAAGAAGTTGTTATACCAGATTCCTAAGAGTGCCAGGATAACAGGTATGTTCTGTTCGAACTCCGTTTCGCGGAAGTGCATGTCCATTTCATGTGCGCCGGAAAGGAAGGCTTTGAAGTTTTGAAAGCCTATTCCAAGAGCTATAGAAGTCCCTATTGCGCTCCAGAGTGAATATCGGCCGCCGACCCAGTCCCAAAATCCAAACATATTGTTGGTGTCGATTCCGAAAGTGGCAACTGCCTTTGCATTTGTGGAGAGGGCAGCGAAGTGTTTGGCGACGTCAGCTTCCGAAGCACCGGATTCTAAGAACCAGTTACGTGCGGAATGGGCATTAGCCATCGTTTCCTGCGTAGTAAAGGTTTTGGAGGCGATCAGAAATAATGTCGTTTCCGGGTTTAGTGATTTTAAAGTTTCAGCTATATGCGTACCATCCACGTTAGAAACAAAGTGAAGGTTCAGGTGATTTTTGTACGCTTTTAGTGCTTCAGTAACCATTACCGGGCCCAGATCAGAACCGCCAATACCAACGTTTACCACGTCTGTTATAGGCTTTCCTGTATAACCTTTCCAGGAGCCGGATATAACTGAATCGGTGAACTGCTCCATTTTGTTGAGCACTTCGTTAATCTCAGGCATTATATCCTGTCCGTCGACTATAACCGGAGAGTTACTCTGATTACGGAGGGCAGTATGCAGAACAGCACGTCCTTCCGTTTCATTAATCGCTTCGCCGTTAAACATCGCGTTGATAGCCTCTTTTAATCCGCATTCGTTCGCAAGCTGGATGAGCAGAGCCATCGTTTTGTCGGTTACGCGGTTTTTAGAGTAATCGAGCAAGATGTCATTAAACTCTATCGAGAACTTTTCAAAGCGCGACGGATCTTCGGCAAACAGCTCTTTTAAATGTTTTTCGCTGATATCGATCAGGTGATCAGACAAGTATTGGTAAGATTTTGTATCTGTAAAGTTTACTTTAGGAAGCATATGCTTTTATTTTAAGCGAATATAAAACTCCTTTTTTAATTTCTACCTTTGCTCCATGACTAAAGAACAATTGCAGGATTTGAGGGATAGAGCAGCTTCCCTGAGGAGGCATCTTTGACATTGACCGGAAGCTTGATGAATTGCATCAGGAACAGGAACTGTCATTAACGCCTGATTTCTGGGACAACCCCAAGAGTGCAGAGAAGGTTTTGCATTCTATACAATCTAAAAAAGTTTGGACAGATGGTATCATAAAGGTCGAAACCGCTATTGAAGATACTGCCGTGATGCTGGAGTTCTTTCAGGCAGGCGAAGCTGATGAGACGGAACTGAAGGAGCAGTATACCAATACGCTTGAGCTTTTAGGTGAGCTGGAGTTTAAAAACATGCTCAGCTCTGAGGAAGACCAGCTGAATGCCGTATTGCAGATTACTGCAGGTGCAGGAGGAACGGAAAGCTGTGACTGGGCTTATATGCTGATGCGTATGTATATCATGTGGGCAGAGAAGAATGGCTACAAGGTATCAGAGCAAGATTTGCAGGAGGGCGAAGTTGCGGGGATTAAGTCTGTTACGCTGCAGATTGACGGGGAGTTTGCCTACGGTTATCTGAAAGGAGAGACAGGAGTTCACCGGTTAGTCCGGATTTCTCCGTTTGACTCAAACGCCAAGAGACACACTTCCTTTGCCTCTGTATACGTTTATCCATTGGTTGACGATACGATCCAGATAGATGTAAATCCAGCCGATATTGAGTTTGAAACTTTTCGCTCGGGTGGGGCAGGAGGACAAAATGTGAATAAGGTCGAGACTGCGGTTCGCCTGTATCACAAACCATCTGGTATTATAATTAAGAACCAGGAATCCCGCTCACAGTTACAGAACAAGGAAAACGCAATCCGCTTGTTGAAGTCGCAGTTATACGAGGCTGAGCTTCGCAAGCGAATGGAGACGACCGCTGCGATAGAAGGTTCAAAGAAAAAAATTGAATGGGGGTCGCAGATCCGAAATTATGTACTGCATCCTTATAAATTAGTTAAGGACCTTCGGACCAATCATGAGACTTCTAACGCCCAGGCCGTTTTAGATGGCGACCTGAACGAATTTTTGAAAGCTTATTTAATGGAGTTTTAAGTGCCAACCCTTGTTTAGAGGGTTGGGGCTTGCCCTTCGACAGCTTCGATTAGTTCGGCAATTTCCTGAACTTTTGCTTCGTTGCCTGATTTTACATAAGAGGAGGTAAGGTTTCTTAATACCCTTCTGATGATGTCTACGTTTGAACAAGGCTCATAGTAGTGTTTTTCAGGCTTTAGATTCAATTGCTTCAGGAAAGAATCGACGTCCCTTTTTCCAAAAATGAAGCCTTTATTAAAAGCGTTGATATAAAAGATGATTTGTTCATCTGAAGGTGTTTCGTCAGATTCATCTACAAAGGCAAGGATGAAATGCTGAGGCAGATTTACCCCATAAATCGGGATATCGAGCTTCTGTGCAATGATCGAATAGATTACTGCAAGTGATATCTGATTGCCTTTTTTACTTTCCAGTACCTGGCTAATATAGGAATTGTTTGGATCCTGATGATTGCTAGTATTGCCACTAAAGCCATACACCTGATAGAACACGTGGTTTATCAGCTTTACTTTTTCAGCGGGACTCATTTCATAGATCATCTGCATCCAGATCTCCCGTTTAATTTCTTCTATCTGGTTAATGATCTTCTGAGAATCCATATCAGGGTATTGATACCGGTTGATGATGATCATCCCCTCCAGGATATCAAAGGCTCCACTCTGATACCAAAGTTTAAGCTCGTTCTTTACATCGGAAAACTGTATTTTATGTACAAGGTTCTCTATTCTCTGCTGAACGAGCGCATCGAACGAATGTTCCCAGGAAGATTCGAGGAAACCTATTATTTCACTTCCATAAGATAATAATCGTTCTTCAACATGCCTGGATATATCCTCATCCGGGTCATCCAGCAACTTAACCAGTGCTTCTAATTCCTTATTCATGGACTATATCTATGTTTTAAATCGAATTTAGCTAATTTTGTGCCCGCATGATCAATACCCAGCTACTCAAATCTTATATTAAACATCGTCTAACAGCGAAGACGCGTCATGGTGTACATTCACCCTTTGTCTACCGGTTAATCGACGAGGTTATCTATAACTTCAGACCCCGGAAAGAATACCGGGACATTGAGCTGTTACGTGAGAAATTGCTGAAGGATGAACGCTTTATAACGATCACTGATCTGGGTGCAGGTTCTCATGTTAATAATAATAAGCAGAAGCAGGTAAAGCAGCTTGCCAAAAATGCATTGAAGACGCCTAAACTAGCACAACTAATATACAGATTAGTTAACGAGCACAAGCCCTCAAATATTATCGAGCTGGGAACGTGTTTAGGGTTGACTACTGCTTATATGGCGAAAGCAGGGGCCGGAGCAGACCTGATCAGTATCGAAGGTTGCCCGGAGACCGCCTCAGTTGCAAAAGAGAATCTCGAAGCACTGGGAGTGCAAAATGCAGAGGTACGAACAGGTGATTTTGATAAGCGTTTACCTGAGGTAATAGATGAAGTTGACAAGCTGGATTTTGTTTTTATTGACGGTAATCATAGAAAAGAGGCGACATTGAACTATTTCAAGTGGTGTCTTCCAAAGGTACATGGAGGAAGCGTTCTGATCTTTGATGATATTTACTGGAGTAAAGGCATGGAAGAGGCTTGGAAAGAGATCAAGGCACACCCTCAGGTTACGGTCAGCATCGATCTGTTTTGGATTGGTATTATTTACTTTAAGCAAGGTCAGGTCAAGGAGAATTTTAAGGTCAAATTCTAGAAGGCCTCTGCCAGCGCAAGATAAAAGCCCGTTTGACGCGGTTCGCCCGGACGTTTTTCGCCTACGGCATAGTCCATCCGCAAAGTCAGTCCGCGGCCCGGATCGGCGAAGTACCTGATGCCAGCTCCATAATTCGGCTTTAGATCAGCGATATTAAAGTCGCCGTTTTTAAACACCGTGCCCGTTCCGCCAAAAGCTGCGGCAGCAAATCTTTTGACAAAACGGTATCTGAGTTCAGCATGTGCTGTGATGAGATTTTGATCGCGGTATCTACCTGTATAATATCCTCTCATAATCTGATCATTTCCCAACTGTGGAAGCAGATAAAATGGAAGCTTTTTACCATATAGACCCTGGAAGGTAGATTGAAATCCTAAAACCATTTTCTCGTTCAAACTCTTAAAGTTCCTATAATCTGCTTTGAGTAAACTGCCGGTGAAGTTGCCGGAGCCGAAGAAGTTAGGCGCATACGAATAATTTATCCTTAAATAATTTCCTTTTGTGGTATAGTTGACGGTGTTGCGTGTATCCAGAATGACTGAAGTACCGAGGTAAATAACCTTTCCCGAACCTTGTAAATCAAAGCCACCAGTCTCGAAGATGCCGCCCGACTGCTTATCACGATATTCGTAGTTTTCGAAGCCGGCATTGAAGCCCGCGTATATCCCATTGGTGATTTGCCTTTCAGCTTCTGCACTCACTACGATCAGGCGCTGTTCGATAGGATCTTTTTGCGATTGCAGCGTTTCACTGCCGACGCCATAGAAGTCGAAAGGGAATTTTTTATAGCGCAAAGTTCCGGCGAAATGATACTTGTTGCCGGGAGTCCAGATATCTGGCTTTAAAACGAAGTTGCTTTGTTTTTTTGTTGTAAATGTAATGATGCCGTTGATGGTTGAACTGCGTGTTGTTATATCCAGCCTATCTGTATAAAAAGAGATGATGGAGAGACCTCCAAACTCTAGTCCTGTTTCCTGCGAGTAAGCAGCTGCCGGCAGTGCAATTACACTTGTTCTTCTGCTTGTATCGCTATCATTAGCAAGAATCTTTTTGATAAGCCCCATTTGAGCAGAACAAAATGAAATCTTTAATAATAAAAAACAAAATACAAATGCGGCGCTTTTCTTCATGTGCTGCGAATATAGTTTTCATAGGTTAAAAATGCTACTTTTGCATCTTTAAATAGAAAAAATGGAAAGAGGACCTATTTCAAAGTTTATTGAGAAGAATTATCTGCATTTTAATTCTGCAGCATTAGTAGATGCAGCCAAAGGATACGAAGATTATCTGGCAGAAGGAGGAAAAATGATGATTACCCTGGCCGGTGCGATGAGTACTGCAGAGCTAGGTATTTCATTGGCTGAGATGATTCGTCAGGACAAAGTAGCTATTATCAGCTGTACAGGTGCCAACCTGGAGGAGGATATTATGAATCTGGTCGCTCATTCGCATTATAAAAGGGTGCCCAACTACCGTGATCTTAGTCCTCAGGACGAGTGGGATCTTTTAGAAAATCACTATAACAGAGTAACAGATACATGCATTCCCGAAGAAGAGGCTTTCAGAAGAATTCAGCAGCATATACATAAAATCTGGGCAGATGCAGAACAAGCAGGAGAACGTTATTTTCCGCATGAGTATATGTACAAGCTTTTGAACAGCGGTGTCCTGGAGCAGTATTATGAGATTGATCCTAAAAACTCATGGATGCTCGCTGCTGCTGAAAAGAACTTGCCTATTGTAGTACCCGGCTGGGAAGATTCTACTATGGGTAATATTTTTGCATCGTATGTCATTAAGCAGGAGTTAAAGGCTTCGACAATGAAGAGCGGGATTGAGTATATGGGATACTTGGCTGACTGGTACATTAAGAATTCTGACGGTAAAGGTGTTGGATTCTTCCAGATCGGTGGTGGTATCGCCGGAGACTTCCCTATTTGCGTTGTTCCTATGCTTTATCAGGATATGGAAATGGAGAATATACCATTTTGGGGTTATTTCTGTCAGATCTCTGATTCAACCACATCCTACGGATCTTACTCAGGAGCGGTACCGAATGAAAAGATCACATGGGGTAAATTAGACATCAATACACCTAAGTTTATTGTAGAGTCTGATGCTACGATCGTAGCCCCTCTTATTTTCGCCTGGATTTTGAAGCAATAGTTATGTTCGGACACGGAATCTACGAGTAGGTCTTTACTACAAAAAGTTTCGTTAAAAATACTTTAAGGCGCATTTTACACCTTTGTTTAGAACGAATATAAATTAATTTTCAAGGTCATAAAAGTGTCACAGATCATTTAATTAATTATACTTTTGTCATCCGAATTCGTGATTTGAAGCATGAATTTCAATTTTACATATAAATTAAAGCGTAAAATAGTAATATGAGAAGCATCTCATTGATTTTTAGAAGTGTTGTAAAACCATTCATTTTTATTTCTGCTCTAAGTTTAGGTGTTCAGGGATTTGCACAAGAAGTTCCAGCGTTGCAAGCTGAAGAAGCTGCGACTGCGGACGCTGCTCCTGCTGAGGCTGCAGCGGCTCCGTCAAAGGGTGACCCAGGTGCAGGTGCTGCGATCTTTAAACAAAAGTGTACTTCCTGTCATGCAATTGGCCGCGCAGTAGTAGGTCCTGCATTGAAGGGGATGAGTGAAAGGCACGATGAGCAGTGGTTGATCAAATGGATCAGAAATTCCCAGGCATTGGTGGCTTCGGGTGATCCGGCTGCGGTAAAAGTATTCGAAGAATACAATAAAGTGGTGATGACGCCTTTCCCTGAGTTAACAGATGATGATATCGTAAATATCATTGCTTATGTTCAGACAGAAGGCGACAAGCCTGCGGCTCCGGCAGGAGGTGCAGCGGCAGGAGCTGATGGAGCTGTGAGTGGCGACTCTGGAGAGGTGAGCAATTTTATGCTGGGTGGTTTAATCCTGGTTGTGCTAATCACTTTGCTGGTTATCCTGGTCTTAAACCGCGTTATCAAAACCCTTGACAGGGTTATTCTTCAGAAGAAGGGTCTTGCTGTTGAGCAGGATGAGGCTGGTTTGAGCAAGGAAACTGCTTACGAGAAGATCAGAAGATTCTCTAAAAATAAGAAACTTGTATTTTTTACAATTCTACTCGTAATGATCTTATTGGGATCCTGGGGATGGAAAGCCATGTGGAATACAGGGGTGCATCAGGGATATCAGCCGGAGCAACCAATTAAATACTCACACCAATTGCATGCAGGTACGCTGAAGATTGATTGTCAGTACTGCCACACAGGCGCATATAAATCAAAGAATGCGACTATTCCATCTCTGAATGTGTGTATGAATTGCCATAACTATGTTCAGGCAACTGATAAGTACAACGGCGAGATATCTCCTGAGATTATGAAGATATACAAGGCGCTGGATTATAATCCTGATACCAAAGAATACGGTCCAAACCAGAAACCTATTCAGTGGGTTCGTATTCATAACCTTCCAGACTTTGCTTATTTCAATCACTCTCAGCATGTTTCTGTAGCAGGTATTGAATGTCAGCAGTGTCACGGTCCAATCCAGACTATGGAAGAAGTTTACCAGTATTCACCTCTTACAATGAAGTGGTGTATTAACTGTCACCGTGAGCACGACGTGAACACTGAAGGTAATGGGTACTACGACAAGGTGGTTGAAGTTCATGACTTACTAAAACAAGGGAAGAAAGTTACTCCTGCAGTGTTGGGTGGTCTTGAGTGCGGTAAATGTCATTATTAATATTAAACTTACAGATACAGTTACATATAGCTTAAATGAAGAGCAATAAAAAATACTGGAAAGGTTTAGAAGAACTGAAGAGCTCTCCTGAATTTGTAGAGAAAAATAAAAATGAGTTCGCTGAACAGATTCCTTTGGAGGATGTTTTAAGCGAAGGAGGTTTGAACACGGTTGCGCCGAGACGTGATTTCTTAAAGGCGCTGGGATTTGGTTTGGGTGCTGTTTCCCTGGCTGCATGTCAGACAGCTCCTGTGCATAAGTCTATTCCTTATCTGGTAAAACCTGAAGATGTAACACCTGGTGTTGCGAATTATTATGTTTCCAGTTACAACGGTCAAAGCATTCTGGTTAAGACAAGGGAAGGTCGTCCGATTAAAATTGAGCCAAATGAGCGTAGCTTGTTTGGTAATACTGGAACGGATGCAGCAACTCAGGCAGCAATTCTGGATCTATATGATGTTTCCAAACTAAAAGGACCAAAACTTGAGGGTGCAGAGACGAGCTGGGATAAAATCGATTCTTTCGTTAAAGGGGAATTAAATAAGCTACAGGCGTCAGGCAAGAAGATCCGCATAGTATCTTCCAGCATATCAAGTCCTTCAGCTAAAAGTGTTATTGCTGAATTTATTACACAATATCCAAATACTGTTCATGTTCAGGTTGATGCCGTTTCTTACAGCGGTATTCTTCAGGCAAATGCAAACAGCTTTGGAAAGGCGGTTATACCGAGTTACAGATTTGATAGGGCAGACGTTATCGTGAGTGTGTCTGCTGATTTCTTAGGTACATGGATCGCAGGTGAAGAGTTTACTAAACAATATGTTGGTAACCGTAACTCTGCATCCCTGAAGAAAGGAAAAATGTCAAGACATATCCAGTTTGAGACGGGTATGAGTCTGACAGGTACCAATGCTGATTCACGTATTCCAGTTAAGCCTTCTGAAGAAGGACCTGCAATCATCGCATTGCACAACGAAGTGACCGGTGGTCAGCTTCCAGGTGCTCAGGCGCTAGCTTCAAATACATTTGCTAACACTGCCATTAAGCTTGCTGCGAAAGAATTACTTCAGGCAAGAGGTCGTGCACTGGTTGTTTCAGGATCAAATGATGTTTCCATACAAACAGTTGTTAACGCCATTAACTCGGCCTTAGGTAGTTACGGTACTACAATAGATCTGGATAACCAGATTAATAATTATGCCGGAAACGATGCTGCGTTTTCTTCTTTTGTTAAGGAGATGAACAATGGGGAGGTTGGTGCGGTATTCTTTATGGGTAGCAATCCGGCTTACGATTATTCAGATCCTAAGCTTTTTACTGACGCGCTTGCAAAAGTGCCGTTGCGTGTTTCCTTCTCCGATAGAGAGGATGAAACAGCAAGTTTATGTACTGTTCTAGCACCCACGTCGTGCTTCCTGGAATCATGGGGTGACGAAAGTGCAGTAGAAGGGTACTATACGATTGTTCAGCCGACTATTAATCCTGTTTTCAATACAAGACAGGTAGAGCAAAGCTTACTGGCCTGGTCTGAAAATCCACAAAAAAACTACTACCAGTATGTGAAGTCATATTGGGAGAAAAACATCTTGCCAACTGCAGGCAAGACCTGGAAAGATCTGTTGCAGACAGGTTTCGTTTATACAGGAGAGAAACCTGCCGGTAGCTACGCTTTCGCGGGCGATCTGACAGGTGTTGCTCAAACTATTGTTTCACAAAGTAAATCTCTTGCTAAGGATATAGAAGTACACTTATACCAAAATGGAGCAATGAAGGATGGTCGTTATGCTAACAACGCATTCCTTCAGGAGTTACCTGACGCTGTTTCGAAAGTGACTTGGGATAACTATGCAGCTGTTGCTCCTAAGTTCGCTGAAGAGCAAGGATGGAATGAATTTGACCTGGTTGAGATCAAAGGCGAAAATGGTTATACGATTGTTTTACCGCTGTTGCTTCAGCCCGGCCAGGCACGTGGTACCATTTCGATTGCTGTTGGATACGGTCGCACGAAGGCCGGCCAGATTGGTAAAGTCGGAGAGAACGCATATCCTTTAGCTAAGTTGGCTAATGGTTCTGTACAGTTCCATACTACAGCTACTATCAGCAAAACTGGTGGAAAGTATGAGCTTGCTCAGACTCAGACACATCACTCTTACGAAGGAAGAAATATTGTTCGTGAGACGACTTTTGCAGATTATAAGAAGGATCCTCATGCAGGAACCACAGCACATGGCGCTGCGCATCATAACTACGACTTGTGGCCTGAGCACAAAAAGATTGGTCATAACTGGGTTATGGCTATTGACCTGAATGCTTGTACCGGTTGTGGCTCATGTATTGTTGCTTGTAACGTCGAAAATAATATCCCTGTAGTAGGTCGTGACGAGGTTAGAAATCGTCGTGATATGCACTGGATCAGAATTGACCGTTATTACAGCTTCAATGATGGGGGCAAATCTGTTACGAAGGAAGATGAGATAAGCGAGCTAGAGAATATGGATGATATATCGGTTGTTCACCAGCCGATGCTGTGTCAGCATTGCGATCATGCACCATGCGAAACGGTATGTCCGGTTATTGCAACCATGCACTCATCTGACGGATTGAATCATATGGCCTACAACCGTTGCGTGGGTACTCGTTACTGTGCAAATAACTGTCCTTATAAAGTTCGTCGTTTCAACTGGTTTAACTACTGGAATGATTCACGTTTTGATAACTATCTGAACAATGAGTTTACTCAGCTTTTACTGAATCCGGATGTAACTACACGTTCCAGAGGGGTTATGGAGAAGTGCTCTATGTGTATTCAGCGTATTCAGGGTGGCAGATTAGCGGCTAAGCTAGAGAAGCGTGCTCTTGTGGATGGTGAAATACAAATGGCTTGTCAGCAAGCTTGTTCAGCCAATGCGATTATCTTCGGAGATATGAACGATCCTGAATCAGCAGTAAGCAAGGCTTTGCGTAATGAGCGTACCTACTATGTGCTGGAGGAGATCAATACTCAACCAGGAATCGGGTACCAGACAAAGGTTAGAAACATAGTAGAAGCGTAATTGATTTCAGAATAGAATTTTAAAAAGATTATGTCAGCACATAACGAATCAATATTAAGAGAACCGTTAATCACCGGAAAGAATATAACCTATTCTAAGATTACTGAGGATGTTCTGGTTCCTGTTGAGAACAAACCCAACAAGGCATGGTGGATCGGCTTTGGTATTGCCGTAGCTTTGGCACTTACCTGGGTTGTCACCATTAGCTATACCTTCTGGGTTGGATTAGGTACCTGGGGACTAAATAAGACTGTTGGTTGGGCATGGGATATCACCGGCTTCGTTTGGTGGGTAGGTATCGGTCACGCAGGAACACTTATTTCCGCGGTACTCTTGCTTTTCCGCCAGAACTGGAGAAACTCCATTAACCGGTCTGCGGAGGCGATGACAATTTTCGCGGTTATTTGTGCCGCAACTTATATTATTGCTCACATGGGGCGTCCATGGTTGGCTTACTGGGTATTTCCATTGCCGAATCAATTCGGCTCACTATGGGTTAACTTTAACTCTCCGCTGATCTGGGATGTATTTGCGATTTCTACGTATTTTTCTGTATCGCTGGTTTTCTGGTACACAGGTTTACTTCCTGATATTGCGACTATCCGTGACAGAGCAACCGGTTTAAGACGCAGAATTTATTCAATCCTATCTTTTGGATGGGCAGGTTCGGTAAAGAACTGGCAGCGGTTTGAGTCAGTATCTCTTATCCTGGCAGGTATTTCTACTCCACTTGTATTGTCAGTACACACCATTGTATCTTTCGACTTTGCAACCTCACTGGAGCCAGGATGGCACACTACTATTTTCCCCCCATATTTCGTTGCAGGGGCAATTTTCTCAGGTTTTGCGATGGTGCAGACGCTGTTGCTGATTGCTCGTAAAGTGATGAAATGGGAGAACTACATTACCATGTTTCATATTGAATCAATGAACGTTATTATTATCGTTACAGGTTCGATAGTGGGTGTAGCTTATCTAACTGAGTTGTTCATTGCCTGGTATTCTGGAGTTGAGTATGAACAGTATGCATTTTTGAATCGTATCAGCGGTCCATACTGGTGGGCTTACTGGTGTATGATGACTTGTAACGTTATTTCTCCTCAGCTGTTCTGGTTCAAGAAAATCCGTACCAGCATCTGGGCATCATGGGTTCTTTCAATTGTTGTGAATATTGGTATGTGGTTTGAGCGTTTTGTAATTATCGTTACTTCTCTTCACCGCGATTACCTTCCATCCAGCTGGGCTATGTTTTACCCAACACCGATCGATATCTTGTTATTCGTAGGTTCTATCGGAGTATTCTTTACTTTATTCCTTTTGTTCCTTCGTGTACTTCCTGGTATTGCAATGGCAGAGGTTAAACTCATTCTGAAGAGCTCAAGTGACCAAGTGAAGCAGAAGCTGATCAGAGAAGGCAAGGTTGAAAAGTCTCATGGTGAATACTACCAGGAGTCTTTGGAAAAATATGATAGTGTTTCAAAAAGTGATTACGCTAAAAGCTAGACAATGAGCAACGTAAAATATATATTAGGTCATTTTGAAGATCCTGATGAGATGATGCACGGGATTGACAAACTACAGGAGAATAATATCGGGATTTATGATGTGTATACTCCGATGCCGATTCACGGGATAGAAGATAAGCTCGGCTATAAGCGTTCCAGGCTTCCGATTGCTGCATTTTGCTTTGGAATTACAGGTACAGTTTTGGGTTTTACCATGATATATTATATGCTGGTTTATGACTGGCCTATGAATATCGGAGGAAAGCCAGCATTTGCCATGCCTGACTTTATTCCGATCATGTTTGAGCTTACTATTTTATTTGCTGCATATGGCATGATGTTTACATTCTTTTACGCAAATCATTTCTTCCCTGGCCGTGCGCCTAGGGTGATGGACTTGCGGGCTACAGACGATCGCTTTGTGATTGCTATTGATGCAAAGACCAATCCGTATCCGGATAAAATTGAAAACTTGTTAAAAGATGCAGGCGCTGTTGAAGTTATGCACAACGAAAGGAAGTATGTTAGTTATGAATAAGCTCAGGATATTTAGCGCTGCATTGATAGCCGTAGCAGGATCGGCTGTGGTGTCTTCATGTGGTGGTGATAAACAGAATCCGGGACTCGAATTCGCCCGTAATATGTACGATCCGATTGCATACAATCCGGATCAGCCCAATAAGAATTTTCCGAATGGTCAAACCGCGCAGTTGCCTCCATCAGGAACTACACCAGTGGGCTACGATAAGGTAGACGAATACCCAAATACAAACGAAGGATATTTGGCTGCCAGCAGTAATCTGGTTAACCCCCTGACAAGAAATAAACAAAACTTAACTGAAGGTAAGAATCTTTATCTTCATATGTGTTCGCACTGCCACGGGCCTCAGGGAAATGGCGACGGACAAGTTGTTACGTTGGAGAAATTCCCTCCGCCACCTTCTTATTCGACTGGTAATTCTTCCAGAGGTGGTGCTATGAAAGACTTAACGGACGGAAAGATTTTTCACACGATCACATATGGTTTAAACCTAATGGGACCTCACCGTGCACAGCTTAATCCTACCGAGAGGTGGAAAATTGTTATGTACGTTAAAGAATTGCAAAAACTTCAATAAGTTAATGTTTTAAGCGAAATGGGAACTCACAATCATCACACACATAATTTTACACAGCAATACGAATTCTCGGGTAAAGCAAAAACCTGGAGTTTGGTTGCGATTCTGATAGGCGTTGTAGCATTGGCGTATGGCTTTTTGCTAGATCCGTCAGAACATCATACTGAACGTACATTTGCCAATCTCCTTTTAATGGGGTACTACTTTACATGTGTATGCGCAGCGGGGGCATTCTTCGTCGCATTGCAACTGGTTACGCAATCAGGTTGGTCAGCTGGTTTGATCCGCATACCTCAGGCTTTTGCGAATGTCTTGCCAGTTGCCTCTATTATTCTGATTATTATCTGTGCAGCAGGTTTATTCTCTCACAATTTGTATCACCATTGGTATCACGAAGGCATTGCCGAAGTTGGGCATGCTAACTATGATCCAATAATCGCCAAGAAGGCAGGGTATCTGAACGCGCCTTTCTTCCTGATCCGACTTGTTGTTTTTCTGGCAATCTATTGTGCTTTTGCTTTGATGCTGACTAAGTATTCAAACAATGAGGACACTGTTGGAGGTCTTGGAAACTATAAGAAAAGCTTTAAGACTTCTGCGATATTTCTGGTGATATTCGGTTTTACCACTCCTATATGGTCTTTTGATACGATCATGTCATTAGAGGCTCACTGGTTTTCGACTATGTTTGGTTGGTATAATTTCGCTGCCATGTGGGTTAGTGGCCTTTGCGCAATCACCATCACTATTATCCTGATGAAGAAGGGCGGTTATTTAAGCTGGGTGAACCATAACCACCTGCATGATTTAGGTAAGTTTATTTTCGCTTTCTCTATTTTTTGGACGTATGTATGGTTCGCACAATTCTTATTGATATGGTATGCGAATATGCCAGAGGAAACCGTTTACTTCTTTAAGAGGTGGGAACCAGAGTATAAACCCTGGTTTTGGTTAAATATTGTAATCAACTTCCTTGCTCCTGTGTTAATTTTAATGACTCGCGATTCGAAGAGACGTACAAATACGTTACTAGTTGTTTGTATCGTGTTACTCTGCGGACATTGGTTGGATTATTATTTGATGATAATGCCCGGAACGGTTGAAAACCATAGGGACTTCGGAATTACTGAAATTGGAACAGCTATCGGTTTCGCAGGGTTATTCAGCTTTTTAATGCTGTCTCAATTGGCTAAGAAACCGTTGGTTGCAAAAAATCATCCATTCCTTGAAGAGAGTTTACATCATTCTATATAAGTAGACAAGAACAAGGATTCACATTAGAATTGTATAAAGAAATGCGTTTTAATAAATTATTTAAGATCAGAAACTTAATTGCTGTACTTGCCATTGGCTTTATGGCTGCTGGTACTCCGGTTTCCGCACAGGATTCTACTGCTGCTGCGAGCGCAACGGGAACTTCTGCGGTATCTTTGGTAACGGCACCGGCGACAGACGCTGCCGACATGGATGCGTTTGCTAGTGAGTTAGTGAAAGTGAGTGAGTCGGCTACGTCTGATGATGCTACTACATTGGCTGCTGCTGACGAGGTTGTCGATAACAGTACACTGTATAAAACGGCTGCGTATTATACAATCCTGTTTTTACTGGTTTGTATTTTCTTAGCAATTATCGGAAAGATCCTGAGAGTTTACGAGCTCACACGTGAAATTCAAGGAAAAGAAGGTGCTCTTAATTGGAATACTATCCAGGGAGGCATCTTCATAGCATTTCTGGTTCTAGGGTTGTATGGGACGTATTGGACATATGATGTATGGGGGTATGTTGTGACAGGTGAATCTGCCTCTATTCATGGCGATAGAATTGATAGTATGATGCTTACTACTGTAACAATCACTACTCTTGTGTTTGTTATTACGCAGGTTCTGTTATTCTGGTTCATTTTCAAGTACCGTGGAAGTACGGTTAGAAAAGCTTATTACTATCCTCACAATAATGCTATAGAGCGCCTTTGGACTATCGTTCCGGCATTTGTGCTTACGATCCTTGTCGTGTTCGGATTCTTTACGTGGAGAAGTATTACCAATCCTCCCGAAGCTGATCAAAAATCAGCACTATCTGTGGAGGTGACAGGTGAACAGTTCAAATGGAATGTAAGATATGCGGGTGCAGATAATCAGCTCGGTGTTCGGAATTACAAGCTGACTACACCAACAAACTCTTTGGGCATTGATTACGCAGATAAGAAGAGCTGGGATGACAGACTCGGACCTGAGATTGTCTTGCCTGTTAACAAGCCTGTTCGTGTTACTATTAATTCTAAGGATGTTCTTCACAGCTTCTACATGCCTGACTTCAGAGTACAGATGAACGCTGTTCCCGGGATGCCTACATACTTTCAGTTTACGCCAAAGTTGACTACTGAAGAGATGCGTGAGAAAAAAGGTAATCCAGCATTTGATTATGTTCTGTTGTGCGCGAAGATCTGTGGATCTGGACACTATAATATGCAGTACAAGGTTAAGGTCGTTAGCGAGCAAGAATATAACGAGTGGATCGCTAAGCAGCCTCTTTTCTTCAACGATGATATGAAGAAAGAAATGCAACAAAAAGTAGCATCTTCAGTAAAAGAAGCTGCAGTAGATAACAAATTAGCTTTAAATAATTAGTAAATCAGATAGATCGATAATATGTCAAGCACAGCGATTAATCATACATTAGAACATTCAGGGCATTCACATGATGATCACGGTCACCATGAGCAATCTTTCCTGACTAAGTATGTTTTCAGCCAGGATCATAAGATGATCGCAAAACAATTCCTTATTACGGGTATTATTATGGCCGTTATTGGAATGCTTCTTTCTATTCTGTTCCGTATTCAGTTAGGCTGGCCGGATCAGAGTTTCCCGTTAATGGAAACGTTCTTGGGGAAATGGGCAGAAGGGGGAAGGATCAAACCCGACTTTTACCTTTCACTTGTTACGATTCACGGTACCATCATGGTATTCTTTGTATTAACGGCAGGTTTGAGTGGAACATTTAGTAACCTGTTGATCCCTCTGCAAATAGGGGCAAGAGATATGGCGTCTCCTTTAGCGAATATGCTTTCCTACTGGTTCTTCTTTACAGCTTGCGTTATCATGATGGCGTCATTCTTCGTTGAGAGTGGACCGGCTAGTGCAGGGTGGACGATCTACCCTCCTTTATCCGCTTTGCCGACAGCAATATCGGGCTCTGGAACGGGGATGACCCTGTGGTTGATCAGTATGGTGTTTTTTATTGCTTCGTCTTTGATCGGTGCACTGAACTATATCACTACGATATTAAACATGCGTACCAAGGGTATGGATCTTTGGAAGATGCCTCTTACAATCTGGGCATTGTTCCTGACCGCTATTCTTGGAACATTGTCATTTCCTGTACTTGTTGCAGGGGTTGTGTTATTGATATTTGACCGTAGCGTCGGTACCAGCTTTTATCTTTCTGATCTTGTTGTTCAGGGACAGGTTTTACCTCAGCAAGGTGGTAGTCCGATTTTGTTCCAGCATTTATTCTGGTTCCTTGGACACCCTGAGGTATATATTGTCATCATGCCTGCCCTGGGTATTACATCTGAGGTAATTGCAACGAACGCACGTAAGCCTATCTTCGGTTATCATGCGATGGTTTACTCTTTGATCGGTATTACTGTATTATCTTTCATTGTTTGGGGGCACCACATGTTTGTGACCGGAATGAGCCCGTTTTTAGGAGGTGTGTTTATGATCACTACATTGATCATTGCAGTTCCATCTGCTGTAAAGACATTTAACTACCTGGCAACTTTGTGGAGAGGTAATATCCGTTTTACTCCTGCTATGCTTTTCGCTATCGGTTTGGTATCCTTCTTTATCTCGGGCGGTCTTACCGGTATTTTCCTTGGAAATGCGGCTTTAGATATCAACTTGCACGACACGTATTTTGTTGTTGCTCACTTCCACCTTGTAATGGGATCTGCGGCGATCTGTGGTATGCTCTGCGGAGTTTACCACTGGTATCCTAAGATGTTTGGACGAATGATGGATGATAAATTAGGATATTTGCACTTCTGGTTCACTTTTATAGGTGCTTACCTTGTGTTCTTCCCAATGCACTTCATGGGTCTGGACGGAGTTCCAAGAAGATACTATGCATTTACCGAATTTGAATTCATGAAAGAGTGGTTAACTGTTAACACTTTTGTATCATGGGCTGCTATTATTGCTGCTCTTGGTCAGGTTGCCTTTCTTTGGAATTTCTTTCACTCTATCTGGTATGGCAAGAAGGCTACGCAAAATCCTTGGCAATCTAATACGCTTGAGTGGACAACTCCGGTTGAACACCTACATGGCAACTGGCCTGGTGAAATTCCGACTGTCTACCGTTGGCCATACGATTATAGTAAGCCTGGCCATCATGAAGACTTTATTCTTCAGACCGTACCATTCTCTGAAACGATGAGTTCCAACTTCCCTCATGACTTTGAAGGAAATCCGGAGGCAGAGCGTATTCAGTTGGAGTGGCAGAAGAATCAGGAAGCAGAACGACTAGCTGCTAATAGAGCTTAGTCATCTCAATAGAAAGAGGGGTATCTGCGCTAAGTATTACTTACAGGTACCCCTTTTCATATTGATTCATCATCAGGGCATGCGCTCTGATCTTTTTGGAATATTTGAGTGAGTGAGGAATCTTTTATATCAGACTTTAAAAAGTTAATCAAGCTCAGGCTTACCCTTCTTGTTGTTTTTTCAGCTTCTGTGTCGTTTTTAATAGGTAGCAAAGAGCAGGAATCAATTAATTGGATTAACTGGGCAATTTTAACATTAGGTGGATTTTTAGTTGCCGGGGCGGCAAACGGTTTTAACGAAATAATCGAAAAGGACCTGGACAAGCTTATGTCGCGTACAAGCGACAGACCCATCCCTTCCGGAAGAATGACAACCGGACAGGCTTTGGTACTCAGTTTGTTTATGGCGATCGCAGGGACACTTATACTCCTTCGATTGAACATGATTACTGGTGTGCTCTCTGTTTTTTCGATTTTCTTGTATGCGATGGTGTATACACCATCGAAAAGAAAGTCGCCCATTGCGGTCTTTATAGGCGCATTTCCCGGAGCTTTACCTCCACTAATTGGTTATTTTGCAGCTTTTGATAAGCCTGCTATATCGTGGATTCCTATAATATTGTTCCTGATTCAGTTTGTTTGGCAATTTCCTCATTTTTGGTCCATTGCCTGGGTTTTGGATGATGATTACAAAAAGGCGGGGTTCAGATTGTTGCCTACAAAGAAGCGTGACAGGGTAAGTGCCGGATTTATTGTTGTATCGGCACTTGTGTTGATCCCGGTGAGTCTTATTCCAACATTTATGGGATTTGGCGGTTATGTAATTGGAGCGGTTTCATTGGTTGCAGGACTGTATTTTTTATATTTAAGTATTAAGTTGTTCAAGACTTTAGATATTGCGATGGCTAGAAAGGTGATGTTTTGTTCTTTTTTTTATCTACCCCTGGTACAATTGATCATGTTGTTTGACTTTATTGCATAATATGTTATATATGGCACAAGTCCCTTTAAGACAGGACACAGAAAACTATAAGCCTAAGAAGTTTCTTATGTGGCTTTTCATCATTACATCATGTATGCTATTCGCTGCGCTTACCAGTGCGTACATTGTATATACAGGCGGAGATCCATCGCGAGGCATAAAGGTAAAGCTCCCTGTAGAATTTATTTACAGTACCGTTCTGATTATAATAAGTAGTGCTACCATGCATTTTGCTTTTAAAGCAGCAAAAGGCATGGACGGTTCGAAGCAACGGATCTTTTTGGCTGTTACTGCATCACTAGGCTTTGCATTCTTTTACTCTCAGTATAGTGCATGGAATGCCTTGTTTGAGGCAGGTGCTCCTTTCGTCAACTCTAACGCCTCTGAATCCTTCATTTATGTGTTTTCCGCATTTCATGTCATTCACATACTAGCCGGAATATGTATGATAGTTTATACCATGATCAGACAAGGTGGAAAGATTACGCAGGCAAAAAACATGTTCCATATGGAAGTTACTTCTCTGTTCTGGCATTTTCTGGATATACTATGGATTTATTTATATGTTTTCTTACTTTTGAATCAATAAGCTAAAAAATGAGTACTACTGTTTCACAACTAGACAAAATTAAAACCGGTCCATGGAGCGGAGGAAGATCCCCTTTCGAGGCGGAGTACGGGAAAATAATGATGTGGTTTTTCCTTCTTTCGGATGCGTTTACATTTTCGGCCTTACTCATCTATTACGGTGCTCAGCGGTTTACTCAACTGACCTGGCCTGATCCGGATATTGTTTTCCAGTCCATTCCTGGATTTGCGGATCACGGCTATCCATTGGTCTTTGTTGGTATAATGACATTCATTCTGATTGTAAGTTCTGTAACCATGGTACTGGCTGTTGAAGCGGGTCACCGCGGATCAAAGAAAGAAGTTATAACGTGGATGATCTGGACCATTATTGGAGGTGCTACCTTCCTGGGATGTCAGGCTCTCGAGTGGACTCACCTTTTTCATGAAGGCTATGGTTGGGGACACATTCCAGATTCTTATACAGGAAAAGACACGGTAGGCGCTTTGCAGTTTTCGAACTTATTCTTTACGATAACCGGGTTTCATGGTTTCCACGTATTCAGTGGGGTCATGTTAAATGTCATTATCTTATTTATGACCATGGGTAATGTATTTGAAAAAAGAGGTACCTATATAATGGTTGAGAAAGTAGGATTATACTGGCACTTTGTTGATCTTGTTTGGGTTTTCGTATTTACATTCTTCTACCTGGTTTAAATAATTAAAATACAAAAAATGGCAACTGAACATACACAAGAACACGGGCATGCTGATCATGCAGGCATGACGAAGAAGAAGATCTGGCAGGTGTTCTTCTACTTACTTGGAATTACTGCCCTGGAATTTTTTATCGCATTGGTGCTGATGCCTATGGGCATGAACCATGGCCTCGGAAATTTTATATATATCATCCTTACTTTACTTAAGGCGTATTATATCATCGCATATTTTATGCACTTAAAGTTTGAAAAGATGGCGTTTGTGACATCTCTTACAGTAGGTTTCATCTTTATCGTATACTTTATAGTATTACTTCTTACGGAAGGTTCTTATTTACACGTTCATATGAACTAATGGGGAAAACATCTTCGTTAAAAAAGATAATAATCCTGGTCATCATTTTAATGATACCAGGATTTTTGTATTATTTGCTTCAAGATAAAGGCAAGAACCGTTACAGACCTTTAAGTATTTTTGGACCGAAGGAACTTAGCGGAACTTTTCATACGAAGCGCGGAAAGCAGATTCCTGATACCCTCTATCATCAGATACGCGATTTTAAGCTAGTCGATCAGACAGGCCAGGATTTCGTATTTCCGTTAGACAGTAGTAAAATCATTGTCTTCAATTTCTTTTTTACCCGTTGCCCGAATTCTTGTTCTGAGATGAATGCCAGAATGCAATTTCTTACAGAAGAATATGAGGGGAATAGGATGATAAGATTTGCTTCGATATCAGTGGATCCAGAGCATGACAGTCCAGAAGTTTTAAAAATGTATTCATCTCAATTTAATGCGTTTCCCGGGAAATGGTACTTTCTTACAGGAGATAAGAACCTGATACATGATATCGCAAAAAAAGATTTCCTTCTCGATGCCTACTCGTCCAAGCCGACACCAGAGGGAATTGTCCACAGTCCACTTCTTGTTTTAGTTGATCCTCACAAGCGAATCAGAGGCTTCTATGACTCTGGAAATAAGGATCAGATGAATAAGTTGAACGATGAAATAAAGGTACTGGTTGCAGAAGAGCTTCGCATGGTTACCGATCGTTAATATCACATATTATAATGAATGATAAATTTGCTTTCCGTTTAATCACAGTTGTTTCAATTGTTGTATTTGTCGTTGTCTGTGTTCTGCAGGCTAAAGTCTTTACACTTTTTCCTGACGTCACAGTCATTCCATCCTGGGTATTCTTTCTTCCAAGACTTAATGCCATCATCAATGGTACCTGTACCATCCTTCTTATTCTTTCATTCTATCAGATAAAAAGAAGAAATATTACGGCACATAAAAGCTTGAATATTACTGCCTTTGTGCTGTCTTCACTTTTTCTTGTGAGTTATATCATCTTTCATGCCACAGGTATACAGACATCTTATGGAGGGCAGGGAGCAATCAGATACATTTATTATTTTATACTTATAACTCATATTATACTTGCAGCAGTAGTTTTGCCGTTAGTATTGTTTAGCTTCTACAGTGGTCTTAGTATGAAAGTAGCGAGGCATAGAAGATTGGTAAGATGGAGTTACCCTATATGGCTTTATGTGACGATAACCGGGGTGGTCGTTTATATCATGATATCCCCTTACTACACTTTTAATTAATAAGAGATGAGGTTTTTCCGATATTTTTCCATTATGCTTTGCTTGAGCGCATTTTTGCTTTTGAGCGATTCTGCCTACTCTCAATGCTCAATGTGTTCTGCAACAGCTGAGAATTCGGTTGCCAACGGAAATACAGAAGGAGATGGTTTGAATGATGGCATACTTTATCTTCTCGCTGCGCCTTATCTGGCAGTTGTAGGCATTGGCTACCTTTGGTATAAGAATTATCGTAAGAAAAACGATACCCCGGATCTTAAGAGTGAAGCGGTTAACCACTAAAATGCGTCGTCATACCCTATGATGAAAATAGAAAAGTCTACATTTACGTTTCTGAGTTCCGTAGCAGAAAACAACAATCGTGAATGGTTTCAGCAACATAAGGATGATTATGAAGTCGCGCGGGAGAACGTACTTGCGTTTACACAAGAGCTTATAAAAGGAATTGGATCGTTCGATCCGACTATACCCTCAGCCTTAGATGCAAAAACTTGTGTTATGAGGATTTATAGAGACGTTAGATTCAGCCTCAATAAACTGCCTTACAAGACCAACTTTGGAGTTGGGATTTCCGCAGCAGGTAAAAATTTTCCGGGACCAGGCTGTTATATTCACATAGAGCCGGGCGTTTCATTCATTGGCGGTGGTACATGGCATCCTGAAGCAAATGAACTCAAGAACATTCGTCAGGAGATTGATTATAACTTCACCGAATGGCTGTCTATTCTTGAGATGAAAGATTTTAAAAAAGAGTTTGGTGCTTTAGATACTGAAGACAAGCTCAAAACGTCTCCGAAAGGATACCCTCCAGATCATCCTGGTATAGAATACCTAAAACTTAAAAGTTTCATAGCTAGCAAGCAAATCAGCGACACACAGCTCAGTTCCGAGACATCTATAGACTCACTAACGGAGGCCGCTAGCAAGTTGTATCCATTCATGGAGTTTTTGCGGAGTGCTAATTCTTAACATTTCAATATGACCAGATTTCTTTATTTTTCGCTATCCCTACTCTTTCTTAGCTCTTGTATGGTTTTATCGCCAAAGAAATACAAAGCGTTAGTCGCTGAAAGAGACTCCCTTGCTACCACATTAAACGACGCTAATGTTAGGATTGAGAGCCTTGATGATGAAGTGTCGAGATTAAACGGAGAGATATCAAACCTTCGTAGCCAGATTAATGATCTCACGTCGAAGATTGGAGGATTAAATGAAAATAACGCAAGTCTGAGGGCATCCTCAAGTAAGCTTTCGGATGATCTAAAAAAGAGGGAAGCGCGTTTGCAGGAAGTAGAGTCTATACTTCGTAAGCGGGACGAAGCAACTAATGCACTTAAAGACAAACTACAGAAAGCTCTTTTAGGATTTCAGCAAAGCGGACTATCCGTTGAGATACGGAATGGAAAAGTATATGTGTCTCTTACCGATAAGCTTCTTTTTAACTCCGGAAGCATAATTATCGACGAAAAAGGAAAGCAGGCTCTGGCCGGATTAGCAACTGTGCTTAAGACTCAGCCAGAAATTAATATATCGGTTGAGGGTCATACCGATAATCAACGGGTATATAATCTCGGACAGATAAAAGATAATTGGGATCTGAGTGTACTAAGAGCAACGTCTGTAGTTCGTTTCCTCACCGAAGTGCAAGGAATAGAAAACACCAGGATCACAGCTACAGGTAAAGGGCAATACCAGCCGATCGAAGATCTGAATACTGCAGAAGCACGTAGTAAAAATCGTCGTATTGAAATTGTCCTATCGCCGAAGCTTGACGAATTATACGAGCTTATAAAATAGGATCAATAAAAAAAGCCGCTCATTGCGGCTTTTTTTATGACTTAATAACTTTTTGCCGTCAGATGGTGTTTCCTAAGAATACGATATAATGAAATTAGCACTTATATATATGTCGAGACATGGGAGCACGGAAAAGCTTGTCCGGCATTTAGCCACATCTTTAGACGGCGACATTCACGTCTTTAATCTTGCTGAGGACACTCATCCTGATCTCAAAGGCTTTGATAGCGTCATCATAGGAGGTTCCATCCATTACGGAAGCATACAGAAAGAAATCCAATTATTCTACAAAAGAAATCTCCATGAGCTGCTTAAGAAGAGATTAGGATTATTCGTTTGTTGCCTGCTCAGCACAAGGGATTCCGACCAGTTTGAACGCGCTTATCCATTGATATTAAGAGCTCATTGTAGCGCAGCCGCAGTATTTGAAGGCGATCTGATTTATAGTAAACTCAATGCCCTCGAACGGATAATCTTTAATCCACAGAAAGAGGAGCGCGATATTATTTTTATCAACGAAAGCTCGCTCGAAACCTTCGTTGACACTTTCACCAAGGGGAGCCGAAATTCGATCACTCCATGTATTCCATTAAAGAACTGAAAGATACACATTGGTTACGGAATTTCTGAGTATGTAAATCCATTATCACCGGTGCATGCTCAGAAGCAAATGTCTCATATTTACCTGCGTTCTCAGCCACAAACTGAAGGCAATAAGTAATTCCTTCGTTAGGAGAATTAAGAACCTTCAGCAGGCGGTGGGAAATAAACAAGTTTGTTTCAGAGATTTTCGGAATAAACGCAGACTTTACCCAGTTCTGCCACTCCTCATTTATCGTCTCGTCTATTATGATTGTTAAGTTATATAGAACCATTCGGCGAAGTTACATTCAAGTAGCGAGCTATCCAAGCGAGTCGCCCCGTAAGTTCCTAAATCGTATTCTTGCCTCAGAAATATACAGGCTCCCCGGGTACTCCGTTATGATTTTTTCATAACAAGCCCTTGCCTTGTCAGGCTCTTTAAGTGTCTCATAGGTATCACCCAACAGAAACAACGCATCGTCTGCCCATATACCAGTTGAATAACTTTCAGTGACTTGTTGCAAGACCTCCGCTGCCTTAGCGAAGTCGGCCATGTCAAGATGTATTTTGGCACGCAGCATGAGCATATCGTCGGCAAGAGAACCGACTATGCCCGTCGATTCAACGCTATCAAGAATTGCAGATGCTCTTTCAAAGCGTTTTGAAAAAACCATCATATCCGCTTTGGCATAAGTCTGGAGTGCGAGAGAATCCGCTTTGTTTTGTGTATGCTCCGAGATCAAAAGGCTCAAGTTAAGTGCATCATTTGCCAACATCTGGTTGGTTGCCACCTTAAGGTCATTCAATTGCGCCTGGGCCCAGACGAAGTCGCCTCTGAAATAAGAAAGTCTTGCGTTCCGAAAACGTGCTTCTTGCTTGACGGACCCATTTCCTGCATCCTTTTCAACCTGCGAGTAAAGAAGCGTTGCCTCCCATACATTGTCGGTGAGAATAGAAATATCCCCCAGGTCGAGCTTTATATTGTTTTTCATCTCAACGTCAAGTCCTGGCAACGTGAGGGCCTCCTGAAGCAGTTTCGCGGCCTCTGTGTAGCGGGAGAGGTGATAAGCATTGAAGTCGGCAAGCTTACGTAGCGAAAATGCCTTAATTCCCACATCGGCAGCCGCATTGATAAACGTTCGATACTCCTGAGTAAGCCTATCAATCTCCTCATTACTTGGCTTCATGAGACTTAGTATTTCAGTCTTGCAATATAAAATGCGTGCTTTCGAGGCCAGGTAGAAAGTATTGGAATTACCCTTTGCTGCAATATATTCAAAAGCAGGAAGGGCTTCTTCAAATGCCTGTTTCTCAAGAAGGGTAGTTCCTGTATTAAAAATCAGTTCAGTATCAGAGCCGGTTTTCTTATCAAGGTTAATCAGTAAGTTGAGTGCATCCGCATATTTTTCCTGTTGAATATACGTCCATGATAGCAGCTTTGTTAGCTCAGGCTGCGGCGCCCGCTTTTTAATAACTTTTTGAAGAGCCTCCTCCAGCAAGGTATATTCCTCATCAGATTCCAACAAGGCAGAAAAGCTATTCTCCGCCTGACGCAGTATTGCCCCATCCGGGTTGAATGAAAGCACATGGATGTATTCTGAGATCAACCTTGCCCTATCCTTTTTATAGCGGTACAATGCCAAAAGATCAAATGCAAAGGCCTGATCATCACCCAATACTTTGCGGCCATATGTAAAAGTAGTCACAGCGTAATCGTAAGCGTTTGCCCTGTAAAAGGCCGCAGCAAGCTCCCTTATTCTGAATTCATCTGCTGGCAGCTTGCGAAGTAGTGATTTATATAGCGAATCTGCTTTTTCTCTGAACCCCTCCTGCTGATATACCCGTCCCAGATCAACAGGGTAAATAGGTGAGGCTGCATCTCCTGTCATCAATTTAGTAGTAAGCTCCCTGGCCTCGGCGAATCTTTTTGTCTGCAGGAGAAGAGAGAGATACTGGTCATAGTACTCAGGGTTCACTCCATCGTTGTAAAGCTTTTGATATATTTCAAGTGCTCTATCAAAGGAACCACTTGCAGAATAGTCTCTCGCCCTACTTTCATCTGCTTCCTGCTGAGAAAGGGCAGATAAGCTTAAAATAAGCAGTGTAAGGCATAAACATAGTCTTCTCATTGGGTTTGCTTCCATCCTTTTAGCTAAGATAAAGCTATTAAAAAAGATGTTCAGACTTTTGCTGCGGAATTTCTCCTTCAGCTGTATTCTATTTGTTACTAAATCGGGTCTTTTAAAGTCATAATTTAGTACTGAAAACCGGTGTTCAGGACGTAATATTTGATATGCGAATAAAATTTAAGATATTTTATGGATTAGTGTGGTTGTTTCTATTTGCATCATGTGCCCAAGAGCAACGGGCAGACAGAATTCCCCTGGAAAATTTTTTCAAGAACCCCAGAAAAACTGCATTCCAGCTTTCTCCAGACGGAAAGTACGTTTCCTTTCTGCAACCCTATAAAAACCACATGAACGTTTACGTGCAGCATGTGGAGGGAGGGAAAGTAACACGTATCAGTTCAGAAACAAACTATAATATATCCTATCACTGTTGGGGCAGCAACGACGAAATCGTATATATGAAGAATGATCCTGAGAAGGGACCATTTCTCTACGTCGTCAACAAAGAAGGGGAGAACTTCCGCCAGGTATTTTCCGAGGGGCAACTTCGTTTGAAGTTCATTAACCCGTCCCGAATAATAAATAACCAGCTACTCTTAGCCCTAAACAAGAGAGATTCCACTTTTTTCGATGCCTATAAACTGGACATAGCGTCTGGTACCTTGAAGCTTGCTGAAAAAAATCCTGGAAATATCAGTCAGTGGATTGCTGATGAGGATGGAAAGTTAAAGCTTGCCATTGCCAGCGATGGCGATACCGAAACTCTCCTGTACCGTGAAACAGAGTCAATGGCATTTAAGCCCGTTGTTACCTACAGCTTCAAGTCTAAGATTGCCCCTGTAGGGTTTTCAAACCGCAGGGGTCATACAATTTATGCCTTGTCGAACTACAATAGAGACAAGATGGCTATTGTCGAAATAAATTGCATATCGGGAAAAGAAGAGCGGATAGTTTTCACACACGATTCAGTAGACGTATCAGAAGCTGGATACTCTCCGTTAAGTCACCAGCTTTTATTTGCAGGATACGAAACGTCACGGAAGAAGAAGCATTTCCTGAACGACTCCACACGCAGGGTGTTCGAGCATTTAGAAAGGCTTCTTCCTCAGACACAAATACAGATCACGGGTACAGATCTTGCAGAACAGAAATGTATCGTCAAGACCTTTACAGACGTTTCATCCGGTACCTACTATCTTTACGATCTGCATGCAAAAAAGCTGACAGAATTAAGCAAGGTCAACCCCTCGCTGCCCGAGGATCAGATGTCCGAAATGAAACCCATTTCTTACAAAACTTTTGATAATCTTACCATCAACGGCTACCTGACCGTACCTAAGGGTTTCGAAGCCAGAAATCTGCCCGTGATAGTACTTCCACACGGTGGCCCCTCTTCACGCGCCTCATGGGGATTCAACTCGGAGGTGCAGTTCTTTGCAAACCGTGGATACGCTGTTTTTCAGCCCAATTTTCGAGGTTCAAAAGGGTATGGAAAAGATTTCTGGATTGCCGGATTCCAGAAATGGGGTACTGATATTCAGCAAGATATAACGGCCGGTGTGCAATGGCTCATTCAGGAAGGGATCGCAGACAAAAACAGGATCGCAATCTATGGGACCGGATTTGGTGGCTATTGTGCCATGACCGGGCTTTGTTTCGAGCCTGAACTTTACCGCTGCGGAGCATCACAATCGGGTTTCGTCAACCTGTTTACCTACATCAAGGCAGTCCCTCCTTATTACAAACCGGTGTTGAGAATGTATTACGAGATGATAGGCAATCCAGAGGAGCAGATCGACTATCTCAGAGCCGTATCACCTGTTTTTCATACCGACAAGATCTCAGATCCGGTATTCATATCTCAAGACTTAAAAAATCCACGTGCCAACGTCAGTGAAACAAATCAATTCGTAAAAGAGTTAAAGAATAGAAAGGTCCCAATCACCTACGTAGTAAGGCAGCATGACCAACCTACGCAAGATGAGCAGATGGAATTTTATAGCCAGCTTGAAACGTTCTTCTCAGACAATTTAAAAAAATAGCGACTCATGCGTAAGGCAAGATTTCAGTATCGCCATAACAGCGCATTGAATGTTATTTTCCTTCTGTTGATAGGAGTTTCTTTTGTCGTAGCCATATTTCTTGCTCATCGTTTAACCGAAAAGTACGTTGAGAATGAATTCGAAACAAGAAAGATTGATGTTCTTGAAGAAACACTAAAGCCTTATAGCGAATTCTTTCAAAACCGTGTTCCGGAAATATCTTTTTACCAGGGATATCTAGATAGCTCCTCAGCTATTAAGTATGTAGATACCGTATTCCGTAAATATCCGTTTGTAAAGAAGATCGAATTCTATGATACAGAGGTAAGCAACCACCGTGTCCCCGGTGCGTTTCGTATCAATCATTTCTCAATGGCTCCGCAGGCAATCTACGATTATACAAGGAGCCCCAGGGCAGATACAATAGTATACAAAAAACGTAAACCGAATAGCTCCGGCGCTTTTTGGAACATGGACGAGTTCAACAATATGGCAGCTAAATTCGGCCTTTATGTTCAGTCCTTAGAGGCAGGGAAGCCTCTTCAGTCCGCCGATTTTATCAGCATCTTCTACCATGTTACGCATAACCGGATCACGTTTATGAACATTCCGCGTGAAGAAGATATGCTTACGTATAAAGATCTGATGCTGAAAGATCAGGAGAAGTCGCCCGTCTTCCAGCAAGATATCGTTTCGTTTATCCTGGATCCCGAAAAGCTCAACATCCGCAACACCCACAGAGAGCTTTATCAGTATATTCACATCACACCAATCGTCTACGAGTCACTCAATACCGATCCGGATCTTCTCAATACTGAACTGCCTTTGACAGGCGCCTTCGCAGACTATAAACTGCATTTCAGCTCATCCAGAAACCACATCATTCGCGAAATATACCACAGGCTTGTTCCTGTTGCCCTTTCTATTGTTATAATTTATACCGTCCTGCTATTTATTGCGTACCTCATTTACCGTAATCTGAACATCAATAAAAAGATGTACAGCCTGCAGTACGATTTTATCAACAATCTAACCCATGAGTTTAAAACGCCGGTCAGTGTTATTAAGATTGCAGGAAACAATATCAAAAGTGCAAAAGAGCTGTCAGACAGAGAGCGATTTCACTACGGCAAGATCCTTGATGAAGAGGCCGACAAGCTCAATGATCTGATGAACAAGCTTCTCTCGTTCACCCAGATAGAAAACCAGTCCATCCACATCAAGAAGGAGAAGATCGATATTCCGCAGTTTATTCAGAATCTGGTAGACTCCTACCAGATAAAGTTGCCCGAATTTAAAATCGAGTATACAACGAGAGAGGTAACAACCTTTCGCACAGACCCGGTACTACTTTCCAGCATTTTTCAAAACCTGATGGATAATGCCTATAAATATTCATTACCGGGTCAAAAGTCTCTGAATATCCTCGTTTATACTGAAAAGGGAAATATTGTGTTTAAATTTAGGGATCAGGGTATAGGCATTCCGGGCGATGAAACTGAAAACGTATTTAAGAAGTTTTACAGGATACAGAGCCAGTACAACCAGCAAGGCAGCGTAGGCCTTGGTCTTGCCTTCTGCAAAGAGCTGATCAATTTAATGAACGGAACAATCTCGGTTAAGAGTAAAGTAGGAGAGGGTTCAGAATTTACAGTTGTATTACCATTTGAATTATAGATATGAGTAAAGAAATAAAGATTGCGATCATTGAAGACGATGAAAACTTAAGATTCTTAGTTGCTCACCGTTTAAGTGGCGAAGGTTACCAGGTAATTGAATGCGGTAACGGGGAAGAAGCTGAAGCCCTTGTTCTCGGCGAACAGCCGGATATCGTTTTGCTTGACTGGATGCTTCCCGGCAAGCAAGGGTCTGAAATATGCACCAGCCTTCGCGAAAAAGGATTTGAGAAAATCATCATTATGATGACTGCCAAAGCTCAGGACGTAGACAAGATCGACGCTTATCAATTTGGTGTATCTGATTACGTCACCAAGCCTTTTAACATGGATGTTTTAGTAGCGCTGCTTGAGAACAAAGTAAACTTCATTGTCAGTAGCAATAAGAACGATGTAAACAAGTTTGGCGACATGGAGCATATTCCGAACATCCACTCACTTGTAAAAGACGGCAAGAAGATCGAGCTCACCATCCTGGAGAACCGTATCTTGCTTTATTTCCTGCAGAACGTCAACAAAGTCATCAAGAGGGAAGAGCTGATGATGGTTGTCTGGGGATACAATTCAGATGTTAACACACGTACGCTCGACATGCATATCGTCCGTCTTCGTAAGAAAATAGAAGATAATCCGGATACACCTCATTACCTTCAAACGGTGCGCGGAATAGGATACCGGTTTGTAGCCGATTAAAGGCCTGCTAAAACAGATTGAACAACACAATAATCAGGTACTGTAACAGCATGGTACCGTCCAGAAATCCGAAATAATAGAACTCATCCTTCTTTATTTCGGATTTTAGTATCAGCCATCCCGACACCGCTACCGTAAGTGTCAATGCCCAGAAATCTGCATTGAAATCGTTGGTGAACATCAGCAGCAACACTACATAGATGACCAGCAGAAGCTGACAGAACAGATATGCTTTGCGTTCTCCAAGCATTACAGGTATCGTCTTCAAATTGAAATACTTGTCCTGAAACAGATCCCTGATATCAAAGGGGACCGTAATAGCGGCAATAAACAAAAATCGCTTTCCAACCAGCAGTACTGTATCGGCGATTTTGATGTCCACCAGATGCCTGGCCGAACCTTCCACTATTGGCAGTAATACACAGCTGAATGACCATACAATAGCAATAAGAAAAAGCTTTAATCCCGGTATATTCCTCAATCCGAACCTGCGCTCATTCAAAGTGAACAGCGGGAGATTATAGGCGATGGAAATCACACCCAGAAAAACCAGTAGAATAATGGAAGGAATCTTCAGGAAGAAGATCAGTACACTTACCGAAACAACCGCAATGATAGTCAGGCTGATGGTCAGCCGGTAATGACTGAATATCCAGCGCACCCTCCTGAAAGGCGAACGCCTTGTGTCTGCGGGCTTCGACATCAGCATGCTGAAATTGTACAAGGCCAGAGTAGAGCAGAATAGCAACGCAAGTACATGCTTATCTGGCTTTATCTCCAGCAAATGATAAGTAACCAGTCCCTGAGCAACGGCGCAGATGGCAATAAACACATTGCTGAAGAGCAGAAAGTCAGCTATATGCCTGATGCTTTTCTTTATCGACGGAGGCCTGGAGTCAGATGGCATATAATCAGGTTAACGTTAGGTCGTTAAGAATTCTTTAATTCAAATATCGTAATTTCAGGTAAAATACCAACACGACCAGGATAGCCCAGGAAACCATAGCCCACATTTACATACAGTTGTTGCTGCTGCTCCTGATATAATCCGGCCCACTCTTTGTAAATATACTCCACCGGGCTCCATTGAAACTCCTTGGTCCTCACGCCGAACTGCATCCCATGCGTATGTCCGCTGAACATCGCATCAATATTAGTCTGACCAAGCACCTGTGCCCGCCAGTGCGAAGGATCATGAGACAGGAGCAGCTTAACAGGAGCATCTTCCGTACCCTGCATGGTCAGATCCAGTCTGCCATGGCGCACAAACCTGCCCGCCCCCCAGTTCTCAATCCCCAAAATAGCTATCTCTTCTCCATCGACCTTCAAGCGCCGATTTTCATTAAGCAACAGGTTCCAGCCCATCAGTCCATGCACCTTTTTAATATCTGCCAGGTTCTTTCTTTTAATCGGCGAATCCTCTTTTCCATAATAGTAGTCGCCATAGTCGTGATTACCCAGAACCGAAAAGACCCCCAGAGGTGCCTTTATCTTACTAAAGATATCCTGATAGTCTTTCATCTCAGAAGCTACGTTATTCACAAGGTCACCGGTGAAAAATGCAAAATCCGGCCTCTCAGCCATCAGCATTTCCACGCCGCCCAATACAGCCCGTTGGTTGTAGAAACTGCCCGAATGCACGTCAGATATCTGAGCGAATGTTATTCCGTCAAATGCTTTTGGCAAGTTAGGCAGGTACAGTGTTTGCCTGCGTAACTGATAATCATAGCCTCCTTTTACGATGCCCCAGGAGAGGGAAGCCAATGGAACTGCAGCGACTACCATGCCCGCCTTTACCAAAAACTCTGAACGTGTTATGGGCTCCGCATTGCTGACAGGCTGTTCAGTATTCCGATTCCTCACTAACCGCCGCTTCAACCATATAAGTCCTCTTCGTACATCATCCGCAAGCAGGAACAGGATAAAACAGAACTTTGTTACGAAAGTCAGGAAGAAGGCTACCAATATGACCGCCCTCAGCGAAAGGAAAACATTGAAGAATATTGCTGCGAAAACACCGGCAATCAACAGTCCCGTATATCCCCACCACAGATAGCTGAAGATCTGAAACCTACGGGCGGAGGTATTCTTGCTAACAGATTTTATTGCCCTGAATATATATAGATCTAAGACAAGAAGTACGAAACAAAGAAAAAGTAAGGGTAAAATACGGTTGGACATTATTAAAATAATAAGAATTAATAGCGGTTATCTTCGTTGTAGTCATCCTCTTCATCATCAAACTCATTGTTGAAAAGGCTGCCCAGCATATCTTTGAACGTATAACCGTTGTCCAGGGTTGATTTACTTACCTGGGAAAACTCAGAAAGACCATGCAACAAGAATTCCCTTAGGAGTAATTGCTGGTTCTTACTAAGTGTCGGGTGGAACTTCTTAATAACATCTCCAAGTTCCGGAACCTCTTCCAGCGTGCGCTGATAATCTTCAAGCAGGTATTCATCCAGAATATTTATCGTGTTGCCGCTATCAAACCAGTTGATGATAGGAGCATAGGGGTTCGTTCCTTTTCCTCGCTTAAGCTTTTCCGGATCAGGAAAGTAGGTAGCCATAAGCGACTTAATAGCTTTGCCCAGCAGAATATTTGCCACCTTTGCAGAGCCTTCCTGTTCACCCTCATAAACCAACTCAATCTTTCCCGTGATAGCTGGAATCACACCCGCAAAATCAGACATCCGCACAAAGGTATTCTCCTCACCATTAATCAACATCCGTCTTTCAGCCGTACTGATCAGGTTTTCATAAGCAGAGATGGTCAGACGAGCTGAAACGCCCGACTTCTTGTCTACGTACTCTGAATTTCGCGCCTCAAAAGCAATCTGTTCAATGAGATCTTTCACAAGCCCGTCCGCCTCAATCTTCAGCCGCTGCTCCGGAGTGATCAAAGCCTCCTGCTGCGTGATCTTTCTTGAAATCTCAATGCTGCGGGGGTAGTGAGTAAGAATCTGACTCTCTATCCTGTCTTTCAGTGGAGTCACAATTGACCCCCTGTTCGTATAATCCTCAGGGTTCGCGGTAAATACAAACTGCACGTCGAGAGGAAGCCTGAGCTTGAAGCCCCGGATCTGAATGTCTCTCTCCTGCAGAATGTTAAAAAGTGCCACCTGTATACGGGCCTGCAAATCCGGTAGTTCATTAATAACAAATATACCGCGGTGAGCACGTGGGATCAGTCCAAAGTGAATCACCCGCTCGTCTGAATAGGTAAGCTTCAACGTTGCCGCCTTGATCGGGTCCACGTCACCGATCAGATCTGATACAGTAACATCAGGGGTGGCCAGCTTCTCCGTATAGCGGTCCGAGCGGTGCAGCCATGCGATAGGTGTCTTGTCGCCTAGTTGTTCAATCTTCTGGTGTCCAACCCATGATATCGGATTAAAAGGATCATCAAATAACTCAGATCCTTCTATATAAGGCACATACTCATCTAACAGGTTAACCATCAGTCGTGCAATTCTCGTCTTCGCCTGACCACGCAGTCCGAGTAATAGAATATTATGTTGAGATAGGATTGCAGTCTGAAGATCCGGAATAACTGTGTCTTCGTACCCAATAATGCCTTCAAAGCCTTCAGCTTTATTTCTTAGCTGGACGATCAGGTTCTCCCTTAGCTCTTGCTTGAGAGACCGTGATGTATAACCGGAGGCCTTCAGCTCTCCGAAAGTTGTTATGTTTAACAAATCGCTCATATTTTTTGCAGATAGTACGCTGTTAGCGAACCGTCTTTCTTCTGTTTTTAATGTAGTCTTCAAAAATATACTCGCCCAGCCCCTTAAGCGAGCTGTAAAAAGCCTTTCCGCCGTTTACTTCAGTAAACTGTCTGACAAATTGCTGTAAATAAGGATCCTTCGCAATCATGAAAGTCGTTATCGGAATATGCAGCCGCTTACACTGCGCAGCCATATTCAGCGTCTTGTTAATCACCTTGCGGTCCAGGCCGATACTGTTTTTATAATACCGGTTACCCTCTTTCAAACAGGTTGGCTTTCCATCCGTGATCATAAAGATCTGTTTGTTCGAGGTTTTTCGTCTCCTTAAGATATCCGTGGCCAGCTCCAGCCCTGCATAGGTGTTTGTATGGTAAGGTCCAACCTGAAGATAGGGGAGGTCTTTCACCGTTATCGGCCAGGCATCATTCCCAAAAACAACAATGTCCAGCGTGTCTTTCGGATACTTTGTCCTGATAAGTTCCGCCAGGGCCATCGCCACCTTTTTAGCAGGTGTAATACGATCTTCCCCATAAAGAATCATTGAATGGGAAATGTCAATCATCAGCACGGTAGAGGTAAGCGTTTTAAAATCTTTTTCCTCAACTTCAAGATCCCTTTCCGTCATGTGGAAATCGTTGATCCCGTGGTTCAACTGGGCATTATGAATGGAGGCCGTCATATCTATCTGATCGAGGCTGTCGCCGAATTCATACTCCCGCCTGTCAGCATTCTTCTCTTCTCCTAAGCCGGAGGTGTTCGTGCTGTGACTTCCCTTTCCCGACTTCTTTAACTTGCCAAAGATCTCCTCCAGCGCCGATTTACGGATAGTTTGTTCAGTCTTCGCAGTAATAGAGAAGTTTCCCTGAGGGTCATCCTGACTAATAAAACCTTTATTCTTCAGATCATCGATGAAGTCGCCCATTCCATAATCGTTGGACGTAAAATGATGTTGCTTATCCAGCTCATTCATCCATGCCAGCGCTTCATTTGCATCGCCGGCCGTGTAATTCAGTAGCTGAGTAAAAATATTCAGTAAACCATCAAAGCCACTGTTCTGAAGTTTTTCCGGAATGAACTTAGAAAAATTATATCCCCGCATAATCGCCTTTGCTTAAATGGTAAACGCAAAATCTAAGTTAAAATTTTCATCCTGCTAAGATGTTTAACTAGTGTAAAAATCCGTTCCCTCAATACCTTCAAGCGTATAATCGGGATTTGCCCCATGCTTAGATGCTACAAATGCGCCTACAGCACACGCGTTCTGTAAGATCATGTCGATCGTTAATTTATTTAAGAGACCGCTGACAAAAGTCGCCAGGAAAGAATCACCCGCCCCAACAGTGTCAGCCACCTCAACCTTAAAGCCCTCATGCCGGTATATAGCACCTTCGTACAGGACCATTGCACCCTTATCTCCAAGTGTCACACAAATCAGCGATGTGTCGGTCTCAGTGCTCAGCTGATGAACCAGCCCGTCAATATCCGGAGCTGAAATATTGTACACCTTTCCGAGATAAGCCAACTCGTCTTCATTGATCTTCAGAATATCCGCGGAGATGATTAGCTCCTGCAATACCGCAGTTGTATAATGAGGAGCCCTCAAGTTAAGGTCCAGCACCCGCTTTTGCGCCAATGGAAGCAAGTTTAAAAGTGCAGACCAACTTGCCGCATTTCTGCAGGCAAGGCTGCCGTAAATGAATACTTCAGCCTCAGACACTGCTTTCTTTCCCTCGTCTGTCGCTATAATAGCGTCCCAGGCTACCGGCTCCATAATCGTATAAGTAGCCTGCTGCTTTTCATCGAGCTCCACCTCCACAATGCCCGTTGGCAAGGCAGGATGGATTTGGATAAGATCTGTTGGAAAACCCCGGTTCGCAATCACCTCCATTAGTTCACGGCCGGCGTTATCATCGCCCACGCTGCTGATCAGTCTACAATTAACGCCCTGCTTGTGCAGATGCAATGCAACATTCATGGGTGCACCGCCCGCACGCTTCTGATCTTCAAACCTATCCCAAAGGATTTCACCGAAACAAACAGCTTTTAGCATATAGATAAAATAAGTTTATAAAACTAAATGTTTGCATATAAATAAAGAAGGGCATCCCCAGCGGAGATGCCCTTCCAGACGACTATATTATGCTCTCTTAAAATAGAGTAAACTCTACACGGCGGTTTTGCTGCCTTCCGGCTTCCGTCTTGTTGGAAGCAATAGGCTGATCTTCACCGTAACCAGTAGCTTCAATACGCGATGCATTTGCTCCGCGGCTCACCAGGAACTGCTTAACAGATTCTGCTCTGGCCTTTGAAAGTTTGGTATTGCTCGCTGCACTACCAACATCATCGGTATGGCCGGCAAGCTTCAGACTGAAGTTCTTACTTTTTAACAAGTCGGCTACACGGGTTAAACTCGCAAATGAGCTCTCACGGATAGTTGCCTTTCCGAAGTCGAACTCCAGATTCTTGATAGCCTCTGCAACAACTTTCTTGTCCTCCTCAGTAATATAGACCTTCACATCAGGCTTGCGCTCTGGCAGCGGACAGCCTGAACCATCTACAGCCGTTCCCGTAGGTGTACCCGGACATTTATCAAACAGGTCGACAACACCATCCTTATCTGTGTCAACAAGGGTTTGGTTGAACTTATCCTCCAGCTGCTGATTTTTTTGCTTTTGTTCATCCAGCTCACTTTTCAGCTGATCATAACGGCCCGAGTAATCACGCTCTATATCAGAAACGATATTATGAGATGCCAGTTGCGGTTTACGTTTATCACCCAGAGCAAACTCCAAACCAGCATGAGCATAAGAGTATTTATCGTTCACACCCCTGGTATAACCATCAATGTTGTCTGAATTAACAAACGTCACCTTGTACCCCAGGTCCAGGTTTACGCCGTCAATAACTCTGAATTTAACACCTGCACCAACCGGTATGATCAATTCAGGAATGTTGTGAGATACAGTGGTTGCACCTCCTGTGCTGATATAGGTCGGTCGGTACTCTGCCATACCTGCACCAACCGTAGCATAGGGCTGGATCACGCTCTGTCTTTGTCTGAAATTGATATTCGCAAAGGTAAAGTTACCACTGATACTGGCCGCCCAATGGAGGTCTGTTGAGAAGGATGCATTAGGCCCGGCCTGGTCCTGTCCGTTCAGGTGACTGGTGTTAGCAGAAAGCTTTCCCCTGAAATAGTCAGCCTGCAATCCAAAAGAAGGAAGAATTTGCTTTTTTACATAAGCACCGTATCCAAACTCTGTTTTCCGTCCTTTATAATCATCTTGTCCGAAAAAAGACCCTAAATACATAGCACCGCCATTTACACCTATGGACCAAGTGCGGAAGGCCTCGGGTTGAAATGGTTTTACATAGTCGCTCCCTGCTTGTGGCTCCTGAGCCATAAGTCCTCCGGAGACCAGGAGAGCAGTTAAAATTCCTCCGGATTTAAAAATGTTCACGTTTTTCATCAGATTTAATTCGTTATGCTGCATTTTTCTGCACATGTTATCAACACGATGTGAAGAACATGGTTTTGATTTCTACACTTTGCGGCTAATTATTTTACTTTTGACCGAACACTTAATTGCAGAAATGGAACGAATAGTACATGAGGATAAAACATTTGAAAAGGTAGTCTACGCAGAAAAAGTGGTAAAAGGGCGTGAGTTCCAGAGTTGCTCTTTTATCAATTGCGACTTCTCGAACAGCGAGTTCTACTATAGTAAATTCATGGACTGCAAGTTCGAAGGCTGCAACCTGTCCATGATGAAGTTAAGTGAATCTACTGTCAACAATGTCACTTTTAGCAACTCAAAGATTCTTGGGGTTAATTTTAGCGAATGCCAGGATTTCCTGTTCAGTGTCATGTTCGATTCCTGTATCCTCGACTACAGTTCTTTCCAGGGAAAGAAGATGCTGAAAACCAAGTTCATCAGAACCAGTATGAAGGAGGTCAATTTGAATAAGACCAACCTTTCAAGCTCACTGTTTGATCAGACGGACTTATCAGGGGCGCTCTTCGAGGCGACCAATCTAAGTTCTGCAAATCTGATTTCGGCTTACGGCTTTGCCATAGATCCTGAACTGAATATCATTAAGAAGGCGAGCTTCTCCCAACACGGCCTGGCCGGTCTGCTCGCCCGGTATCAGATCAATATCGTAACTTAATATCTTCTTCATTCTCATTTAACACAAGCGACCTAATCTTGTGCACAAATAGAGTTTATGAAGATTTTTTTACGTTTTTCACTTTTTCTCGCCCTTTCGCTATGCTTACCTTATCTGTCTATAGCGCAATCAGGTTTGATTACCGGAAAGGTCACAGATGCAGACCAGAACCTTTCCCTTCCCGGGGCAACCCTTAAGCTGAGCGGTGGCAACCGCTACACCATCTCAAACGATCAGGGTAATTTCGAATTTCTAAACGTTCCGGTAGGTACGTACACCGTCAGCGTATCTTACTTGGGTTATAAAACAGGTTCAGTAGAAGTAACAGTAGTGGCCGGCAGGGCTGTGAATACCATTATTAAGATGGAAGACGGTGCCATTGTAGCATCAGAAGTTGTCATTATGGGCGACAGGCTGAGAGGGCAGGCGAAGGCACTTAACCAGCAGAAAAACAACTCCAATATAACGAACATCGTATCCGCTGATCAAATGGGTCGCTTTCCGGATGCTAATATCGGCGATGCTATCAAACGCGTTCCGGGTGTAACGATGCAGAATGATCAGGGGGAAGCGAGGGATATCATCATCCGGGGATTAGCGCCTGAACTGAACTCTGTATCATTAAATGGCGACCGTATACCTTCCGCAGAAGGCGACAACCGCCGCATTCAGATGGACCTTATTCCATCTGATATGATTCAGACAATCGAAGTCAACAAAACCCTGACCCCCGATATGGACGCCGATGCGATTGGAGGATCAGTAAACCTTATAACCAGAGCTGCACCGAATGGTCTGCGTCTCTCAGGCACTTTATCTTCAGGCTATAATCCTATTCGGGAGAAAGCCCTTTATACAGGTTCATTCGTTGCCGGAAACCGCTTCGCCGGCGGGAGGCTCGGTGTGGTGTTAAGCGGTTCCTATAATAATAATGACTATGGATCTGACGATGTCGAAGCGAAATGGAAAGAAGAAGACGGGAAAGTATTCCTTGAAGAACAGGAGATTCGTCAGTATTTTGTACAGCGCATCAGACGAAGCGTCGCACTTGCATCAGATTTCAAAATTGATGACAGGAACAGATTGAGCTTCAACGGGATGTATAACTGGAGAGATGACCGCGAAAACCGCTACCGATTGAGCTTTGCCGATATTGAGCCTGACGGAGACGGTTACAAGGGTACTGTTGAGCGCGAAACAAAAGGAGGTATCGACAATAGCCGGAACAAGACCGGTCGTTTGGAAGATCAGCGGGTGAAAAACCTATCCTTCAAAGGTGAGCATCTGATAAGCTCCGCGCTGGATCTCGATTGGACACTTTCCTATTCCGATGCCCGAGAACTGCGTCCAAACGAGCGGTATATCAATTTTGAGGCAGAAGATCAGGCTATTGGACTCGATCTTAGCAATCCTAAGCGTCCACTCGCATCGAGCGCTACTACACTATCAGACTTTGGCCTTAATGAAATTACCGAAAACAGAAACTTTACGAAAGAGCGCGAAACAGGTGCTAAAATCAATTTGAGGGTTCCATTCAGTGTAGTTGACGGTCAGAAGGGTAGACTTCGTTTCGGAGGCAGGCTCCGTCTGAAGAATAAGGAGCGTCAAAATAACTTCTTTGAGTATTCACCTCTGGGATCCAATGAAGACGTTTTCAATAACTTTGGTCAGCTTCCCTCCCGCAACTTCAGCGGAAGCAACTTTCAACCTGGCCAGCAGTACGTTCCCGGCTCATTTGTAAGTGCCGGTTACCTTGGAGGTCTCAACCTGAACAATGGTTCCTTGTTTGAGCAAGAAGATAAGCCCGATGAATATGCCGCAGGAAACTACGATGCCCGTGAGACTATTACTGCAGGATATTTGCGCTGGGATCAGGACTTCAATACCCGCCTATCCATGATTCTGGGAGCAAGGTTGGAACATACGTCTCTTCGGTATACCGGCTACGTAGTAGAAGATGAAGAAGATATCACCGGGGAGATTACCAATAAAAATAACTATCTGAACGTGATGCCTTCAGCAACGCTGAAATATAACGCAACTGAGAACCTGATCTTCCGATTAGCTGCAACGACTTCCATCGCGCGACCTAATTATTTCGATCTTGTACCCTATTTCGATAATCGCATAGGCGACAGGGAGCTCTATATCGGCAACGAAAGTCTCAAAGCAGCCTATGCCTGGAATTTTGATTTAATGGTCGAGAATTATTTCCGCTCTGTAGGACTTGTATCAGGAGGTGCCTTCTATAAGAACATTCAGGATTTTATCTATCGTTATAGAGACGGTTCATATACAACTGAAAAGTTTGTAACAGACTTTCCCGGTCAAAGTAACCCAATCCCTGCCGGTGATGAATTTACTTTAATTCAACCACGAAATGGCGGATCAGTAAATGTCTACGGTTTTGAAGTAGCCATTCAACGCCAGCTTGATTTCCTGCCAGGATTTCTGAAAGGCTTCGGCGTTTACGCAAATTATACCTTTACACGTTCCAATACAGACGGTATATTTAATGAAGACGGAGAGGAGCGTACCGATGTCAAGTTCCCGGGTACTTCGCCTAATCTGTTTAACTTTTCGCTTTCATATGAAACCAAGCGGTTCAGTTCACGCCTTTCTGCAAACTACGCAGACTCCTATGTGTTCGAACTAGGCGGCAACAACTTCGAAGACAGCTACTATGACAGCCAGTTCTTCCTCGATGCAAACGCATCCTACAAGATAACGAGTAAGCTGAGACTGTTCGGAGAAGCAAATAATTTGACCAATCAACCGCTGCGCTTCTATCAGGGCATAGAGAGCCGCACCATGCAGGCGGAGTTTTACAGACCACGATATAACTTCGGAATCAAGTTTGATTTATAAACAGATTCCCTTAATTCGATATCTAACGAGGCTCTGTCCTCATCAATAATTATGACATACAGAATTTTCCCTATCATAGCCGTATTAATACTCAGCTCCTGCAGCTTGACCCGCTCTATAGCTCCTGACGCTATCAGACCTACAGTAACCACCCAACAGGTAGAATTTGATACCGACGATCCCGCTATCTGGATCAATCCTGCCGATGCCTCTCAAAGTCTGATCGTTGGGACCGACAAAGAAACGAATGGCGGTATTTATGTCTTCGATCTGGAAGGAAAAATCGTCAATAAAGTAACAGGCCTGCAGCGTCCTAATAATATAGATATCGCTTATCGCCTTATGGTAGCAGGTAAATCGACTGATATTGCTGTATTTACCGAACGTGAAACAAACAAGATTCGCATATTTTCTATGCCTGACCTTAAGCCGCTTGACAACGGGGGCATAGACGTATTTGTAGGAGAGGCGCAGCGCGATCCGATGGGAATCGCCCTCTACACACGGCCAGGCGACAATGCTATTTTCGCTATCGTGGGTCGTAAAACCGGCCCTTCCGGCAGTTATTTATGGCAATATCACCTTGAAGATCGGGGAAACGGCGTAGTAGGAGGCACTGTTATCAGGAAATTCGGTGCGTTCAGCGGTAAAAAAGAAATAGAAAGCATAGCCGTTGATAATGAAAACGGATATATATATTATTCAGACGAAGGAGCCGGGGTACATAAATATTACGCCGATGTGAGTAAGGGAAACCAGGAGCTAGCTTTTTTCGGTAGCAAAGACTTTAAATCAGACGTTGAAGGGATCTCCATTTACAAAACCAGCGACAAAGACGGGTATATCCTGATCTCAGACCAGCAGGCCAACCGCTTTTCAATCTACAGCCGTAGTGGAAGTGCCGGCAATCCACATCAGCATGTTCGCATAGCCTCAATTCCTTTCTCTACTCTGGAAAGCGATGGATCTGATGTTACTTCAGTCAATCTGGGAATCCGTTTTCCCAGAGGGGTTTTCGTAGCGATGAGCAACGGTAAAGTATTTCATTATTACGACTGGCGCCTGATCGAGGATCGGATTAAACAAGGTAAATAGCCGCTAAGGCTTTCAAATAACCACAACAAGCTTACCCCGGGTCTTATGCGACTCCATGTCAGTATGGGCCCGGGCTATATCTTTCAAAGAATAAGCCTTGTCAACATGAACCCTTAGCTTCTCATCCTGGAGCAGCTGGGCAAAGATCTCTAGCTGATCTTTATCAGGGTGCATCATCGGCCATATCAACCTTACATCCCTCTCCAGCGCGAGAGCAACCGCCTTGGGGTCATTCTTTGTTGAGGAAGGAAGGCAAACAACTGTTCCGCCAGGCTTCATACATGTTATCGAGCGGTACAAGACGTCGCCACCCATAGCATCTATCACTGCATCTAAATCAGAAGCCCGATCTTCAAACTTTTCATTTTTGTAATCAATCATTTCGTCTGCGCCAAGTTCCTTAAGAAACGTAGCATTTGCTTCAGACGCTGTTCCATAAACATAGGCTCCAGCCAGTTTAGCAAACTGAACTGCCATGTGTCCTACTCCGCCTGCCGCTGCATGAATTAATATCCGCTGTCCCGGCTGCAGAGCCAAATGCTCATGTACAGCCTGATAAGCTGTGAGGGCGGCAAGAGGAACAGCCGCGGCATCTTCGAAAGAGACGTTTGTAGGTTTCCTGACGAAGTAAGAGCTTTCGGTTCCCATGTACTCGGCATAGGTTCCAGCTCCGAAACTAAAACCGAAAACCGCATCGCCGATTTGAGATCCGGTTACGTTTACTCCAACCAGTTCAATTGTTCCGCTAAAATCTTTCCCCAGTACTGCAGGGAGTTTCAAATCTTTGGAGCTGATGTGCTTGCCTGATCTGATTTTGGTATCTACGGGATTAATTCCTGCAGCTTTGATGCTGACAATGACTTGATCAGGATCTGCTGTTGGTTTCTCGATATCTGCGATTGTTAGCTCTTCCGCAGAGCCGAACTGATTGATTATAGCCGCTTTCATGATCTAAAGATAGCGGATAATTTTCGAACAAACAGACCGGAGTGGATCTAACGTGCGCCCTGCTCTGTAGGTGTAAGCGAGTTGAAAAAAGCGGGTATATGCTTTACAGCGAAAAGCACCTGGCCCAAACCGTTCATTAGCTGGTGTATTGCAAACATAGGTGAATTATATTATTGTCAATGATAATTAAATGGACTTGTCTTTTCTAAAGCAAAGACAACAATTATATGCACCTGATAACAGGCCCTCTTGGTTCCGTGATAAGTCCGACTGTAACAGCCAAAAGTCGGACTTTTTACTGCCTTTCATCTGAACCTATATGCTGCCATATAAAGGATATCCAGCTTAAGCATCCAGCCTCTTATATCATCAAATTTTCCAAAATCCATAAAATTTTGACGAAAAACGGATAAAAATCGACATGTGCCGCGAGCCGCTCTATCTTGTTCCCAAAAAAGAAACAGAGCTATATAAAAGATATTCCAGCTGAGCATTGCATTCGTTTTTTGTGAAAATTCTGCTTTATTCGGGAAGATTCGGGAAAAAAACGCTTACAATTCGGTACCTGGATTCCATCGCTCTATCTTGTTCTTAAAATAAAACAGC